>ENA-OWND01000593-OWND01000593.1-metagenome-genome-assembly--contig:-NODE-593-length-25083-cov-8.652469_pt1 | contig 25083 bp, 19 predicted proteins | sample MGYA00245342_ERZ651119 | MGnify/ENA primary metagenome ERZ651119 (study PRJEB26857, sample SAMEA4031756) | metagenome | biome: human; feature: oral; material: saliva | place: Philippines | collected 2014... | reverse complement strand
CTTGATGAACAAAGCCAAGGGAATAGCGACTTCTCTTTCCAATTCTACAAAACGGGTGTATGAGACAACCTGGGGAAACAGATGGCACATATGCTTACACACCTTTTCAAGATAGAAATGTTTCAGGCAGCGATATCCTGAGTCGTGGAAAAGAATCATTATAAGCATAATTTTAAGCCTTTGACATCGTCGAACTGCGGTGATAGTTCCTTTTTCTCATAGGTTTTAGCGTATATTTTGTCATCATAGCATCAAAAAACTTGCAGAAATCGTCTGCAATACAAAATATTTCTGTAACTCTATCTTCGGTGATCATAGCGATTTTTTGTTTGTAATTATTTGTATTTCATACACTATAAAGTTACAAAAAAATCGCTAATCACCAAATTTACAGGCACTTATAATTCGTCAAACTCACGTTAAATAAATTTATAATAATATGAAACTATGCATTATATATAATTTTGCACAGCACTATCGAGCAAATATATTTAAATTAATAGACTCAACATTTAATTGTGAATGGTATTTTGGAAATACAATGGATAATGTAAAAAAAATGGACTATTCTATATTGTCCAATTCTGTTCATGAAATGAACAAAAGAAAAATTGGTCCTTTTGTATACCAATGTGGTGTTCCATGCTTAATCAAAAAAGAATTTACTCATTATCTAATCTTACCAGATACTAGAAGTCTAAGTTCATGGCTTTTCTTAATCATCAGCTATTTATATAAAAAGAAAAGAGTCTATATATGGACACATGGTTGGTATGGCAAAGAAAACCGTATAGAGAAATTCCTAAAAAAAATTATGTTTCAACTTCCCAATGGTGGTATTTTCTGTTATGGAAACTATGCAAGAAATCTGATGATAAAAGAAGGTTTCAACCCTCAAAAGATACATACAATTCATAACTCACTGTTTTATGACAAGCAGATAGAAATAAGAAAGCAATTGAAAGAAACAGGTGTTTATAAAGATCATTTCCATAATGAGAATAAGAATCTTTTTTTTATCGGCAGACTTACAGCAATAAAAAAACTTGATCAGATATTGAAAGCAATGGTAATATGCCGTGATAAAGGGATAGAATATAATTTGACATTTATCGGAGATGGCGAGAAGACTGAGGAATTAAAGTCTTTAACTAAAAACCTTGGACTTGAGAAATTGGTGTGGTTCTATGGTCCTTGTTATGACGAAAACGAACTGAGCTCTCTCATTTACAATGCCGATCTTTGTGTGGCTCCTGGCAATATTGGTCTTACTGCTATGCATTCAATGGTATTCGGTACTCCATGTATTACTCACAATGATTTTCCTTACCAAATGCCTGAGTTTGAAGCTATCAAGGATGGTATAACAGGAACTTTCTTCCAACGTGATAATATAGAGAATCTTGCCGCTCAGATAAACAAATGGTTTAGAAACAATGCTCTGAAACGAAATGACATACGTAATGCATGTATGCAAGAAATTGATGAAGAATGGAATCCATATTTCCAAATTGAGGTTTTGAAAAAAAAAATGAAATAACATGTTTCCTATCGGTCATTATATAAAGGGGATGTGCAAGAATCTTTCTAATCCCCGAATTTCTATTCTTTCTTTTATATCTGCAAATAATCATATTGATAATACGGCGACAATATACCGCATGGTTAAAATGAAAAAATCCACAATAGGTCGATATTCATATATAGGGAATGGTACCGATGTAGAAAGTGCCGATATTGGTATGTTTTGTTCTATAGCAGATCATTGTAGAATTGGCATGGGAGGACATAAGTTAGATTTACTATCCACTTCTCCTATTTTTACTGAAATTATAAATGGAACAAAGACACAGTGGGTTGACACTGATGTCCATGCAGCAGATAATAAAAGAGTGTTATTAGGAAATGATGTATGGGTTGGTTCTCATGTACTTATTAATGGCGGTGTTACAGTTGGACATGGAGCTGTAATTGGTGCGGGAGCAGTAGTAGTAAAAGATGTACCACCATATGCAATTGTTGGAGGAGTTCCAGCTAAAATTATTCGCTATCGTTTTTCACCAAAGATTATAGAAAGTCTTTTGAAATTGAAATGGTGGAATTTTGATAAAGACATATTAAAAGAAAATATATTTTTTTTTCAGAAGGAAAATATCAGTATAGACGACATAAGTAAGTTTACTGAATATGCAAAACACAAATAGCCATTATTGATAATATATTCCCATTCACTGACCAATCATAAATTATAGAAATAGCATAATAAACAAATATATGAAGAAACTTTTAATGTTAGGAGGTGGTTTCCTCCAAAACTTTGTGATACGCAAGGCAAAAGCTATGGGTTATTATGTTCTATGTCTTGATGCTGATCCAAACGCACTTGGCTTTCAAATTGCTGATGAACATGCAGTAATCAATATTACTGATGAAGAGGCTTGTTTGACATATGCTCGCGAAAAGCAAGTTGATGGTGTATTGACAGCTGCAACCGACTTTAGTGTTTTGACAATGAGCCGTATTGCGAAAGAAATGCACCTATCTGGAATCAATTATAATTCAGCTAAAATCATTAAAAACAAAGCTTCTGTAAGGAAGCGTCTGTTTGAGGCACAGGCTGATGATACAGATAATTCTTATGAAATAGACTCAATAGAGGCTATTGATGAGATATTAAATAAGGTGAAGTTTCCTATTATGATGAAGCCTGTAGATGGTAGTGGTAGTCGTGGTGCATCAAAGGTTGAAAAAGCGGAAGATTTTGCCAAAGCTGCTGAATTTGCTATGAGTGTTAGCATTACACATCGTGCTGTAGCAGAGCCATTTATAGAAGGAAAAGAATATGGGGTTGAGTCGTTTGTGGATAATGGTGTAGTACACGTACTCGCTGTTATGCAGAAGGATATGACGAAACCACCGTATTATGCTGAATTAGGTCATGCTATACCTTCTGGGCTTAATCCAGAATTAGAAACTAAGGTAAAAACATGTGTTTATCGTGCCATTTGTGCTTTAGAGATTAATCATGGTTCTGTTAATATGGATTTGCTCATCACTAACGAGGGAAATGTTCACATTGTGGATATAGGTGCCCGAATGGGTGGCAACTTGATTGGCTCACATATTATACCTACGGGTACTGGTATTGATTATATGGGCAATATGATTCGTGCTGCCGTAGGTGATACAACAAATTGGAAAGCCGAATGGCAACCAATACCTATTGCAACAAAATTGTTGGCGCTTACTCCTGGTAAAGTGAAGAAACTACCCAATTTTGATGAAATAGCTATGCTCTATGATGTGCAGATTGAACATCATATACATGTTGGTGATACAATTACTCCATATCGCACAAATTTAGATGGTTGTGGGTATGTAGTTGCACGCGATTTAGATGTAAATCTCAGCATAGCTTTAGCCGCTGATGTTAGGAAAATTATCGATGAAAGTATTGTAAGAGAATAATAACTATGTATGTACATTTTTTCAAGAGATTGATAGATTTACTATTATCTCTCTGTGCATTTCCTTTTTGGCTTATAATATTTATTCCAGTAGCGATTGCCATAAAACTTGATGATGGAGGTCCGATATTCTATTCATCTGCAAGAGTTGGGAAAGGATTTAAAAAGTTTGCAATGTATAAGTTTCGTTCAATGAAGGTGAACGCTCCTGATTTGCGAAATGCAGATGGTGGAACATGGAATTCGACGAATGATCCAAGAGTAACTAAAGTCGGAAAATTTCTTAGAGAAACAAGTCTTGATGAAACACCACAAGTACTTAATATCATAAAAGGTGATATGAGTATTATTGGACCACGGGCTGGAGATTGGGAAAGTGTTGACACTTATGAAGATGACGAGAAAGATAAATGTAAGGTTGTGCCAGGACTAACTGGATATTGCCAAGCATATTTTAGGAACAGTGCAACAGTACGAGAAAAAAGATTAAAGGATGCATGGTATGCAAATAATGTTTCCTTTGAGTTGGACATTAGAATTTTCTTTAAGACCATACAAACAGTCTTGAAACATGAGAACCTTTATACCAATTAAGTAGTATGAAAATATTGTTATCGCCAGACTATTTTTATCCTGAAATATTTTCAAGTTCATATATTTTTGACGACAGGAATAAGGCTTTCACAGAAGCAGGATATGATATAATATGTAACGTGCCATATCCAACAAGGGGAGTTAATAAGGACATCAGAAGGGAATACGCCAAACGTTCTCCTGAATATATGTATAATGGGAAAATGAAAGTTGTTAGATTTCCCTTATATGGAGAAGGCAAAAATCCTCTATTACGCGCTTTGCGTTATGTTTTGGCATCATGCATCCAATTCTTCCAAGGCTTGCAATCTGATTTCGATATTATTTTTATGGGAAGTACGCCACCCTTCCAAGGTGCTATGGGCGGTTTTTTAAAGTCGTTTAAACACAGGCCATTAGTATTTGCCGTTCAAGATATTTTCCCAGACTCATTAGTTGGAATAGGGATGGCAAAGAAAGGAGGAATTTTATGGAAAATAGGTTCTGCAATATCAAACTATGCATACAGAAAGGCTGATAAGATAATTGTTATATCACAAGATTTTAAAAAGAACCTTATGGCTAAAGGTGTCCCCGAAGACAAAATAGAGGTTATCTATAACTGGGTGGACCATAATGCTGTTGTGGATATTCCACGTGAGCAAAATAAACTTTTTGATACATATAACTTAGACAGAGAAAAATTCTATATTACATATAATGGCAACATTGGCTTATCACAGAATATGGATATGCTATTAGAGGTGATGAAAGAACTAAAAGAATCACATCCGGATATCGAACTAGTATTGGTGGGCGATGGAGCCTACAAAAAACAAGTGGAAAATATCGTGAAACGGAATTCTTTGACGAATGTGTCTATGTTACCATTCCAACCCTATGAAGATATAAGTCATGTATTCTCGTTGGGTGATGCTTCATTGGTAATATCAAAGCCAGGAACGGGTGCTGCGTCTGTGCCTTCAAAGACATGGAGCATCATGTCTGCATCCCGTCCTGTTCTTGCTAACTTCGACGGGAATGAATTAAAGAACATTATTGAAAACAATGAATGTGGCATCTTCACTAAGGCAGGAGATAAAGAAGCTTTCAAAAAGAGTCTCTTTAATTTGTATAACAACCGTGAACTTTGTAAGAAGTATGGTGAGAATGGTCGCAAGTTCGTAATGGAGAATTTGACTCGTGAAATAGGAACACAAAAGTATGTGGATTTGATTAAGAGTTTAATGTAGCTTTCATCGCAATAATTTCGGGATTATAGTGAAAATAAAGAATATTGAAATATGAATACTGATTTGAAAAGAAGAAACATACCTTTCTCTCCACCTGATATGACGGATGAAGAGGCTCGTGAAGTGCGGGACGCTATTATGAGCGGTTGGATAACAACAGGACCACGCACAAAGAAACTGGAAAAAGAAGTGGCTGTGTTTGTAGGCGTTGAAAAGGCGGTATGCCTAAACTCGCAAACAGCATGCGCTGAAATAGCACTGCGACTACTGGGCATAGGAAAAGGGGATGAAGTGATCTTACCTGCCTATACTTACACCGCCAGTGCTTCTATAGTAGAACATGTTGGAGCAACGCTTGTGTTTGTAGATGTGCAAAAAGATTGTCTTGAAATGGACTATGAGACTATGGAAAAGTCCATAACCCCAAAGACCAAGGCTATTATTCCTGTTGATTTGGCGGGTATACCTTGTGACTACGATCGCATTTTCAGTATTATTGAGAGAAAAAAGAGTTTGTTTACTCCAAAGACTGACTTGCAGAAAAAGATAGGACGTATTGCGGTCTGCTGTGATGCCGCACACAGCTTTGGTGCTTCTCGTAAAGGAAGGATGGTAGGTTCTATCGCTGACTTATCGTCTTTCTCTTTCCATGCAGTGAAGAACCTAACCACAGCTGAAGGTGGCGCATTGACGTGGAATCTGCCTTTTGGTAATGAGAAAGTAGTGAAGGAGTTAGACAAGGCGGAGAATAACCTGTTTAGTGGTGTACCTGAGATTGAGGGAGAGACTTGGAACGAGAATCTCTACCGCAAAGCACAGTTGCTGAGTCTGCATGGACAGAATAAGGATGCGTTGGCGAAGACGAAGTTAGGTGCATGGGAGTATGACATCATCGGCACATGGTACAAGTGTAACATGACAGATGTTGTCGCTGCCATCGGACTGGTGCAGATGAAACGTTACAAGAGGATGTTAGAGCGTCGTCACAAGATGATAGAACGTTATAATGAGGCATTTAAATCGCTGAATGTGGCAGTATTGAATCATTATAATGAGGAACGTATATCTTCAGGTCACTTGTATTTAGTTCGCTTATTGGGTAAGACACGCGAGGAGACTAATAAGGTAATTGAGGAAATGGCAGAAAGAGGCATTGCAACGAATGTTCACTACAAGCCATTGCCCATGATGACGGCATACAAGAAACTGGGCTTTGATATAAAGGACTATCCCAATGCTTATCATCAATTTGAAAATGAGATCACTCTTCCGCTGAATACAAAAATGACAGATGAAGACTTGGAATATGTCATAGAAAATTTTGTGAAAATCGTAAATGATCTATAATGGTAGAATCTAACGAGAAAATATTATTTGAACAGATAAAAGTAGCATTAGGCAAAAGCACTGATTTTGCTTTACCTGGTACTTTGAACTGGGACACACTGTTTTATGTATCTATGAAGCAGTGTGTCCCAGCTATTGTTTTAGATGGACTGAACAAATCTTTGGCATCGGAGAGAGTGCAGAATTCAGAAGAATTAGATGTTTGGCAAACTCGTAAACTGAAATGGTTTGGTGTGATGCTTAATATAGAAAAGCAATACGCAAAACACGAAAGCACAATTGCCGATTTAGCTGCTTTCTATCAGAAGAATGGGTTCAGGATGATGTTGCTGAAAGGTTATGGTCTGTCAAAGTATTGGCCAATACCCAATCACCGCCCGACGGGTGATATAGACATATATTTGATGAATGATGATTCTTCTACTATAAAGAACAATAATCAGCCTGCGTGGAAACAAGCTGATAAGGTTATAAAAGAAAAGTTGGGTATTAAAGCAGACGATTCGCATCACCACCATACTGTATTCACATACAAAGGCACAATGGTAGAGAATCACTTTGACTTCGTGAATGTACATTCGCATCACTCAAACCGATGGATAGAAAAGGAGTTCAAACGATTGGCTTTAGTTGAATATGAAGAATATTCATTCTGTAACGGTTCAAAAATTGTATTGCCCTCTCCTTTGTTGAACTGTCTGTTCGTTGCCCGTCACAATGCTATCCATTTTGCAGCAGAACATTTAAATTTACGACAACTGCTTGACTGGGCATTACTCGTTGAAAACCGTCATCGTGATGTGGACTGGTGTCTTTTTTGGAGTCTATGTAAACAGATGGGAATGGAACGATTCGTATTATGTATGGTCGCGATTGCCGTTGAAAGATTCTCATTTTCTCAAAGCATTTTTCATATCCCTGACGAGCATACTAATTTCTTTAATGATTATTACACTTTGATTGACAGAGTGTTAGACAATATACTTCATCCAACCGATGGCGATAGTAATGGCAAAGGACTTGTATATATAGTAAAACGATTTAAACTGTGGCGTAGTAACTTGTGGAAGCACAGAATAGTATATACAGACAGTATTCTGTCTACCTTCTTAGCTCAATTGCAAAGTCATTTGATGAAACCTTCAACAATATTTGGAACATAATGAAAAGCATCAATGCTACAATGGTACGCATAATAACTTGACATGGCTATTTTGCGCATACATATTTCTACCAATAATGATTAACATGGAATTCAACAAAGGCTTTTTGACAAACTCTTCAAGCAGACTGTTGCCATTCCTCTCTTGCACCAGAACTATGTATGACCTGTTCACATAATCGACAGATACCTGCCTGCATATGATGAATACATTATTGTTAGGGAAAAACCTACTGTCTAAAGGCATGGTGATACTACGGAAATAGTTGTGTGTGTTTGTGTGGACAGTTAGCAAAAAAGAAAACCAAAAGAAGACACATAGAAAATTAAGAAGCTATGTCAAAGGCATCAGTAAAGAAACTCCTTCTCACCATGACGAATAAGGACATCATCGAGATGGTTCTTGAAATGTATAGTGCCCGTAAGGAAGCCAAAGAGTATTTGGAGTTTTATGCAAGTCCGAACGAGACAGAAAAACTCGAAGAATACAAAGCTATCATCAGAGAAGAATTCTATCCCAAGAGACGGCGAGAGCCACAGACACGTTTCTCCGTGTGCAGAAAGGCAGTGACAGACTTCAAGAAACTGAAGCCATCTGCTGATGCACTTGCTGAGTTGATGGTGTCGTATATGGAATGGGCGACAGAGTTTACTTTCGACTATGGAGATATGTGGGAACAGTATTACGACTCTGTAGAAGGTAACTTTGACAGGACAGTCAAGCATGTTGTAGAGAACAGGCTTTGGAAAAAATATGATATCCGGTTGCAGCAATGTGTAAAATGGTCAAATGGCAATGGTTATGGTTTTGCCGATGCCATTGCCGATATGTACGGGGAGGGTAAGGCTATCGACAGGGAGTTGGCAACGAGAGAAAACCATGCACAGGACATTCTATAGCGGAGTGTCAATGATTAATCCCAAATCGATCATGATTTATACCTTTGACATCGTAGAATTACGATGATATTTCCTATTTATTAATGATTTTTAGCGTGTATTTGACCTTTATTGCATAAAAAATTGCAAAAATTATCTGAAATACAAAATATTTCCGTAACTTTGTCTTCGACGACAAGACCACTGGCATTCGCGACGTGGCGGATGACGAGACGAGAACAACAGACAACGCAGTGTATGACCTGCATAGACGCAGACTAAATTCCGATATCAACAGTCTGCCAAATGGTATGTATCTTGTGAATGAAAAAATGGCTTTGGCAGAGTCAACCAGCAAGTGCAAAATTACAAAACTTGTTTGAAGAACTTGCACTTAGTAGGAAAAAAGATTATCAATAATAAACCACTAAATTAAAGAATTAGAAAATGAAACAGTACATCAAACCAGAAATGAAATCGCAACTCATCGAGTTAGAAAACTGCATCCTCGCCGGTTCCACCAGCGTGGGCATCGGCGGCGATGACAATCCCGCAACAGATCCGGCACTGTCGAAGGGGCTTAACATCTTTGACGATGAGGAAAACGGTGACAGCAAGAGCATCTGGGACTAATAGCCGTCAATAGGTAAGAATATTACCACTGTCAGCTAAAACTTTTTTAGACAATGAAAATCAGGGCTGTATTCCTATCTTGGAGTACAGCCTTTTTATATTCCTATCAGTGAGAAATCTATTAACCTATTGGGATTAAAATTGATTATTGGTGTCCGCTAAACAAATTATAGCGACGAATCGATTAGTATGAAACCTGAAGGGGCGTGATTTTTCACGCTTAAGCAATCTACGAGAAACAAATAGCTCACACAATAGGCTCAGTGCTGAGGCGGAACGTGATAAATCACGCTTAAGCCTCTCTCCATGAAAACAAACAATCACTCCCATGCCATAAAATGAATACAGCACAACAGGCGGAACGTGATAAATCACGCCCCTACGCTGGCTCGTGGAAGACACCAAACTACAAGGAATGTTTTTAGTAACGCTTACTATTTTTTTCGAAAAGTAAGCTCCTATTAGCTATACGTGCATGTAGTGCCAATAAATAAAGGCTTGCATAACTTTCAATCAGTTTTTACCGGACACTAATAATAAACAAAAAGCCAAACCCTTGAGAGAGAGCTTGGCTTTTTTGCTTATATGAAAGGTTTTCTACACCTTGATTTCTACTTCAACACCTGAAGGAAGTTCGAGCTTCATAAGGGCGTCAACGGTCTTTGCTGTAGAGCTGTAGATGTCGATAAGACGCTTATAGTCGGAGAGCTGGAACTGCTCGCGAGCCTTCTTGTTTACGAAGGTTGAACGGTTTACTGTGTAGATACGCTTGTGTGTCGGGAGTGGAATAGGACCGCTAACGATAGCGCCTGTTGCCTTTACTGCCTTCACAATCTTGTCTGCTGACTTGTCAACCAACTGATGGTCGTATGACTTCAGTTTGATACGAATTTTCTGACTCATGTCGTTTGTTTGTTTAATGTTATATTAATAAGGTGAGAAGGCGACTGCTTAAGAGTCATTCGCTAAGCAGCGCCACTACACCTGATATTCTTTAAGTATTACTTAAGAAGGTCTGCACGACCACCTACTTCCTCGAGGATCGTCTTAGCAATTGAGTTAGACACTGCCTCGTGGTGATCGTACTCCATTGATGAGGTAGCACGACCGGAAGTGATTGTGCGGAGAGCTGTCACATAACCGAACATCTCTGCGAGTGGAACCATAGCCTTCACGATGCGTGCACCGCTACGAGCCTCTTCCATACCCTGAACCATACCACGACGCTTGTTCAAGTCGCCGATGACATCACCCATGCTCTCTTCAGGAGTGACAACTTCTACCTTCATGATAGGCTCCATAAGAGCAGGACCTGCCTGAGGACATGCGTTCTTAAACGCATTACGTGCAGCAAGTTCGAATGACAGCTGGTCAGAGTCAACCGGGTGGAATGAACCGTCGATGAGTGTCACCTTCAGACCTGTCACAGGATAACCACCGAGGACACCTGCCTTGAGACAGTCCTGGAAGCCTTTCTGTACAGCCGGAATGAATTCCTTAGGAACGTTACCGCCCTTAACCTCGTTGATAAACTGAAGATCGCCTTCTGTGTAATCGTCGTCCTTAGGACCAACATTAACGATGATGTCAGCGAACTTACCACGACCACCTGACTGCTTCTTGTATACCTCACGGAGGTTAACCTCACGTGTGATAGCCTCCTTGTAGTTTACCTGTGGCTTACCCTGGTTACACTCTACCTTGAACTCACGCTTCAGACGGTCAATGATGATGTCGAGGTGGAGCTCACCCATACCGGAGATCACGGTCTGTCCGCTCTGCTCGTCGGTATGAACGGTGAATGTCGGATCCTCCTCAGCAAGCTTTGCAAGACCGTTGTCAAGCTTAGCAATGTCAGCCTGTGACTTTGGCTCAACAGCGATAGAGATAACGGTGTCAGGGAAGCTCATTGACTCGAGCACGATCTCGTGACCCTCATCACAGAGAGTATCACCGGTACGTATATCCTTGAAACCTACACCTGAACCGATATCACCGGCAGCAATCACTTCAACAGGGTTCTGCTTGTTTGAGTGCATCTGGAACAGACGGCTTATGCGCTCCTTTTTGCCGGAACGTGGGTTGTAAACGTATGAACCAGCTGCTATCTTACCGGAGTAAACGCGGAAGAAGACAAGACGACCAACGTATGGGTCGGTTGCAATCTTGAATGCAAGAGCTGATGTAGGCTCGTCTTCTTTAGCGAGGAACTTAACCTCCACATTCTCGTCAGCAGGGTCTGTGCCGATAATCTCCTCGTTATCCATTGGCGAAGGGAGAAGTGCACAAACATAGTCGAGCATGGTCTGAACGCCCTTGTTCTTAAATGAAGAACCGCAGAGCATAGGCACACACTGCAGAGCAAGAGTACCCTTGCGTATAGCAGCGAGAAGTTCTTCCTCTGTGATTGTTGAAGGATCATCGAAATACTTCTCCATGAGTGCCTCGTCGAACTCTGAGGCAGACTCGAGGAGTTTCTCGCGCCATTCGTTGCACTCGTCAACGAGGTCGGCAGGTATCTCCTCAACATTGTAGTCAGCACCCATTGTCTCATCATGCCAGAAGATAGCCTTCATCTTAAGAAGGTCAACAAGACCCTTGAAGGTCTCCTCTGCACCTATTGGGACACAGAGAGGCACGGGGTTTGCACCAAGAACGTCCTTCATCTGCTGAACCACATCGAAGAAGTTAGCACCTGAGCGGTCCATCTTGTTTACATAACCGATACGTGGTACGTTATACTTGTCAGCCTGACGCCATACAGTCTCTGACTGTGGCTCAACGCCACCAACAGCACAATATGTTGCAACAGCACCGTCGAGAACACGTAGTGAACGCTCTACCTCTGCAGTGAAGTCAACGTGTCCTGGAGTATCAATCAAATTGATCTTATACTGGTCGCCGTTGTACTTCCAGAAGCATGTGGTAGCAGCAGAGGTGATGGTAATACCACGCTCCTGCTCCTGAGCCATCCAGTCCATTGTTGCACTACCGTCGTGAGTCTCGCCAATCTTGTGAGTCTTACCGGTGTAGAAAAGGATACGCTCCGAAGTGGTAGTCTTACCAGCATCGATATGAGCCATAATACCAATATTACGGGTCAAATGTAAATCGTTCTTTGCCATTTTCTTTTTACCTTAATATTTGATTAGAAACGGAAATGAGCGAATGCACGGTTAGCCTCAGCCATACGGTGCATATCTTCCTTACGCTTGAATGCGCCACCCTGATTGTTATAAGCATCCTGAATCTCTGCAGCGAGCTTCTCAGCCATTGACTTACCACCACGCTTGCGGGCAAAGAGTATCATGTTCTTCATTGACACGCTCTCCTTACGGTCCGGACGAATCTCTGTCGGAACCTGGAATGTAGCGCCACCGATACGACGACTCTTCACCTCTACCTGTGGAGTGATGTTATCGAGAGCCTGCTTCCATATTTCAAGCGGAGACTTCTCTTCCTTAGCCATCTTGTCTTTTACGATGTCAAGAGCAGTGTAGAAGATCTCATAAGAGGTGTTCTTCTTACCATCATACATCAAGTGATTTACAAACTTTGTGACCTTCTGGTCACCGAAGACAGGATCAGGAAGGATCACATGCTTCTTTGGTTTTGCTTTTCTCATTTTTTCTTTTTAATGATTTTGTTTGTCTGGGGCTGTTCGTTCAAATCGTCTTCAGTACCATCTCTTTGGTGCTTACTCAACCTATTTACTTACAATTCTCCAGCAAAACTGATTAATAATTGTTTTGAGTCATCTTCTGACGACTCCTACCCCACACCTCGTTACCGGAACTCGCGCTCCCATATATAGTAAGGTGTCAGAGTGTAAGTGTTCTTACTTCTTAGCCTTCGGACGCTTAGCACCGTACTTTGAACGACGCTGTGTACGTGAAGCGACACCTGCGGTATCAAGAGTACCACGAACGATGTGATAACGTACACCCGGAAGGTCCTTTACACGACCACCACGTACAAGCACGATAGAGTGTTCCTGAAGGTTGTGACCCTCTCCTGGAATGTAAGAGTTCACTTCCTTCTGGTTTGTCAAACGAACACGGGCAACCTTACGCATTGCCGAATTAGGCTTCTTTGGGGTTGTTGTATAAACACGAACACACACACCGCGACGCTGAGGACATGATTCCAAAGCTGGTGACTTGCTCTTTTCTACAAGAACCTTTCTGCCTTTTCTTACTAACTGTGAAATAGTAGGCATAATTGTAATTTTTAAATTGTTATATATTTATTTTTCGTATTATCAAAATGTCAATAAGGCAATGTCTTACCGCATAGAAAAGCGCATAAACATCATTCCACCCCAGAGGAGTGGGTATAATAAGCCTATTTGAGGTGCAAAGGTACAAACTTTCCGCCAAACAACCTAATTAATCAGGGTGTCACACAAAAAAAAAGAATAGAATTAAGATAGTTAAATTTCTATTAACTTTCTTTAATAGTAGATTCTTATGCTTTTCATTCAATAATAATCTTCGCACGACAATGGAAAAATTTTTACGGAACAAAGTCGATAGCAGAAGTGCGCTACACTATTAGTTTCAAGAAGTGACGGTTGTTGGTTCAAGAACCGTAGGAATCAGCGCCAAGAAACGGCGGTTTTAGAGGCAAGAAATGGCGGTTCTTGAAGCAAAGTTCACCGTACCTTGGTATGCACTGTAAATCAGATAGTTACAAAAGTCTGTCTTCTTGTTTTCGTGTAACGGCAAGTGAGTTTTATATGTACAAAATAATAAAGCCGGAGAGTGAAAAAAAATGTCAAACTGACACTAATCGGCTTGTAGAGGAGAATGTTTCAAGTTCAACCCACATCATTACGATAGTTCGGAATAAGATTTTGATTATTAGTGTACGGTAAACACATTATAGCAATGAAGCAAGTAGGATGAAACCTGAAGGGGCGTGATTTATCACGCTTAAGCAATCCTCTGGTAAACAGGCAATCCGACAGGCGTAGGGGCGTGATTTATCACGTTCCGCCTTTGCATTCGGTCCATTTCGTAGCTCTGGAGCAATTATTTGTTTTAACGTAGGGAAGCGGGACGTGATAAATCACACCTCTACGCCTGACGGCAAATGCCAACCCTTTCTCGACTCGTGGAAGATACAAAACTAATCAGCTTTTACTGGACACCAATAAAAATAAAAGAGCCATATCAAACTCCGTTTTGAGTGCTGATATGGCTCTTTTATTTTTATTGTATTTAAAAGCGGGAAAGTTTCAAATGATATGTCCGTGTTTATCCAAATTGAATCTTGACACGGTCTCTTAAGATTGCGCAGAACGGCTGTCGGCACTGTTATGACCGGTGGCATGCTTATGCCTGTCCGTTGCCGAAAGGAGCAATGGTGCCGCCCTGTGGTTTCTGTCCCTGATTAAGATCTATCTTACCGAAATGCTGCTCGTACTTCATCACGTTGTCCTGAAGGGCAAGGAGAAGACGCTTTGCGTGCTCAGGTGCCATGATGACACGTGCACCTACATTTGCCTTTGGCATTGCAGGGAGCATTGAGGCGAAGTCGAGGACAAACTCTGTAGGACCGTGAGCTATGAGCGCGATATTTGAGTAGATGCCTTGAGCGATTTCCTTATCTACATTTATCTGAATCTGTTGATTATTGTTCTCTTCCATAATAGTAATATGTTTTGGTTTGGGTTAAACACAAATCGGTAAATAGACCACAGTATGATTTTATTATCAAAGAATAACTGCTATTGACCGACTTAGGTTAAAAACAAGGGGACAAGACCTCAGAAAGGTAATGTCCCCTCATTGAATATTTCAATTTAACATGACATATTAGTCGATGATTGGATCAGCGTAGTCGAGCACATTCTTACGATTGGCTTCCATACGTTCGTGATCCTCCTTTGAGCCTACGATGAGCTTATCCCACTGGCGCAGACCAGTACCTGCCGGTATGAGGTGACCGCAGATAACGTTCTCCTTCATTCCCTCGAGGTTGTCGACCTTTCCGCGGATTGCACTTTCGTTGAGCACTTTGGTAGTCTCTTGGAATGATGCTGCAGACATGAAGCTCTTTGTTGCGAGCGCTGCACGTGTGATACCCTGTAGCACCTGTGTGGCAGTAGCAGGAACAGCATCGCGTACCTGAACGACGCGGAGGTCGCGGCGCTTGAGAGAAGAATTCTCATCGCGCAGACGACGTGCAGTAATCATCTGACCATTGCGGAGGTTCTCGCTGTCGCCGGCATCAACGACAATCTTCTTGCCCCAGATACGGTCGTTCTCTTCGAGGAAGTCGAGCTTGTCGATAAGTTCCTGCTCAAGGAAGGCTGTATCGCCTGCATCCTCGATCTTCACCTTACGCATCATCTGACGTACAATAATCTCGAAGTGCTTATCGTTGATAGCAATACCCTGAAGACGATAAACGTCCTGCACCTCATTTACGATATACTCCTGCACAGCGGTAGGACCTTTGATGGCAAGAATATCGCTTGGAGTGACAGCGCCGTCGGAGAGTGGAGTACCTGCACGTACAGCATCTTCGTCCTGAACGAGGATTTGCTTAGACATGCTTACGAGATACTTACGAATGTCGCCTGTCTTACTGGTAACGGAAATTTCACGATTACCACGCTTAACACGCTCTATCTTTACGATACCATCGATTTCTGATACTACAGCAGGGTTTGACGGATTTCGTGCCTCGAAGAGCTCAGTCACACGTGGCAGACCCTGAGTGATATCACCACCACCGCCAACGGTACGTGGAATCTTAACCAGTGTCATACCGCTCTCTACCTTATCGCCATTCTTAACGATGATATGGCCACCTACAGGGAAGTTGTATGTTGCAACAACCTGACCATGACTGTCGAGAACATCACAGTGTGGCGCGAGAGTCTTATCGCGCGAGTCGGTGATGACAACGTCCGACATACCCGTTGTGATGTCGAGCTCTGCCTTGTAAGTCTGTCCCTCGATCATATCGGCGAAACGGATCTTACCAGGATGCTGTGTGACGATAACGGCATTGAATGGGTCCCACTTAGCAATGAGGTCGCCCTTGCTTACGTTGTCGCCATCCTTATAATATAGTGACGCACCATAAGGTACAGGAAGGTTAGACATCACGATGCCTGTGTTTGTATCTACGAATCGGACTTCGGTCAGACGGCTTACTACCATATCCACTTCCTTATCGTTCTCTTTGAACGGCACCGTACGCAGTTCGTCGAACTCAATACGAGCGTCGTTCTTTGCAACGATAGAAGCGTTGGCAGCTGCGTTACCTGCGATACCTCCGGCATGGAAGGTACGGAGTGTAAGCTGCGTACCCGGCTCACCAATAGCCTGTGCAGCAATGACGCCGACAGCCTCGCCCTTATGCACCATGCGCTGTGTGGCAAGGTTACGACCGTAGCATTTCTTGCAGACTCCATGACGGCTCTCACAAGTAAGTACGGAGCGTATTTCAACCATCTCGATGCCTGCCTCTTCGATTTCCTCACAACGAGACTCTGTGAGTTCCTCACCTGAAGGACAGATGACAGTACCTGTATGTGGATTGATCACATCATGTACGCTTACACGACCGAGAATACGATCGTAGAGAGAAGAGATAACCTCGTCGCCATTCTTCAACGCACGGCATTCAAGACCACGGAGTGTACCACAGTCGTCGTCGGTGACGATAACATCATGTGACACGTCAACAAGACGACGTGTGAGGTAACCGGCATCGGCAGTCTTCATCGCGGTGTCAGCAAGACCCTTACGAGCACCGTGAGAAGCAATGAAGTACTCAAGCACTGACATTCCCTCCTTGAAGTTGGAGAGAATCGGGTTCTCGATAGTGCTACGCTCGTCGGCACCTGACTTTGTAGGCTTTGCCATCAAACCACGGATACCGGAGAGCTGCTTAATCTGATCCTTGGAACCACGGGCTCCGGAATCGAGCATCATGAACACAGCATTGAATCCCTGGTCAGCCTCGGTCATCTGCTTCAACAGGACATCGCCAATCTCATTATTTACATGAGTCCATGTATCGATAACCTGCTTGTAACGGTCGTCGTCGGTAATCATACCGAGATTATAGTTGTTGGTGATATCCTCGACATTCTGATTACCGCGCTCTACGATACCTGCCTTCTCCTCCGGAATGATGATATCATCGAGGTTGAATGACAGACCTGCAACATATGCCATACGATAACCGAGGTTCTTGATACCATCAAGAAATTCGCACGCCTCTGCCATACCTACAGTATTGATTACCTGCTGGATGAGTCCGCGTAGGGTCTTCTTTGATATGATGTCGTTGAAGAATCCTATTTCCTTTGGTATAATTCCGTTTACGATGACACGACCTACGGATGTATTGACCATACGCTTCTGGATCTTGCCGTCGACGAGGTCGTCAACGACAACCTTTACCTGAGCATGAAGGTCGCACTTTCCCTCGTTGTGAGCGATGATTGCTTCTTCATCACCATAGAATATGAGTCCCTCGCCCTTAGCAGCAGGACGAATCTTTGTGATATAATAGAGACCCAGAACCATATCCTGTGAAGGTACGGTGATAGGGTTACCATTGGCTGGGTTAAGGATGTTGTGGCTCTGAAGCATCAGAATCTGTGCCTCAAGGATAGCCTCATTACTCAACGGGAGGTGGACAGCCATCTGGTCGCCGTCGAAGTCGGCATTGAATGCAGTACATGCCAATGGATGCAACTGAATAGCCTTACCCTCGATCATCTTTGGCTGGAATGCCTGTATACCGAGACGGTGAAGTGTAGGTGCACGGTTGAGCAATACCGGATGCCCCTTCATCACATTCTCAAGAATATCCCAGATTACCGGTTCGCGACGGTCGACAATCTTCTTCGCAGACTTTACCGTCTTCACGATGCCGCGCTCAATGAGCTTACGGATGATGAATGGTTTGTAAAGCTCGGCAGCCATTAGTTTTGGAAGACCGCACTCGCCCATCTTCAACTCCGGACCTACAACGATAACGGAACGTGCAGAATAGTCGACACGCTTACCGAGGAGGTTCTGACGGAAACGTCCTGACTTACCCTTCAAAGAGTCAGAGAGCGACTTCAACGGACGGTTGCTCTCGCTCTTTACGGCAGACGCTTTACGACTGTTGTCGAAAAGAGAGTCAACGGCTTCCTGAAGCATACGCTTCTCATTACGGAGGATTACTTCCGGAGCCTTGATTTCAACGAGACGTTTCAGACGGTTATTACGGATAATGACACGGCGATAGAGGTCGTTGAGGTCGGATGTAGCGAAACGCCCACCGTCAAGCGGTACAAGCGGACGAAGCTCAGGAGGTGTGACAGGCAGAATCTTCATGATCATCCACTCAGGACGGTTCACGTCCTTACTGTTACGGAAAGCCTCTACAATACGCAGACGCTTCAATGCCTCTGTCTTGCGCTGCTGGCTTGAATCCTTGTATGCCATGTCGCGGAGTTCGTCAGCGAGCGAGTCGAGATCGAGATCAGCAAGAAGATCATATACTGCCTCTGCTCCCATCTTGGCAACGAACTTGTTTGGATCATCATTATCGAGGATGTCGTTCTCATAACCAACATAATTGTCGATGATGTTGAGATACTCTTCTTCAGACAGGAGGTCGTACTTATGAGTACCGTTCATTTCCTCGCCATCATCATTAGTAGTACCAGCAAACGAACCTGGACGAATAACAATGTATTTCTCATAATAGATAACTGCGTCCATTCTCTTTGTCGGCATCCCAAGGAGGTAGCCGATCTTGTTTGGCAGAGAACGGAAGTACCAGATGTGAGCCACAGGCACAACGAGCTCGATATGTCCGGCACGCTCACGGCGTACCTTCTTCTCCGTCACCTCTACACCGCATCGGTCGCATACAATACCCTTATAGCGAATACGTTTGTATTTTCCGCAGGCACACTCGTAGTCCTTTGTAGGACCGAAGATACGCTCACAGAAAAGACCGTCGCGCTCAGGCTTGTAAGTACGGTAGTTAATTGTCTCAGGCTTGGTAACCTCACCGTAGGAATTCTCGAGGATTTCCTCTGGTGAAGCCAAGCTGATAGTTATCTTAGTAAAATTGTTCTTTACTTTTGTATCTTTCTTAAAAGCCATGTTCTTTTATTGTTTAAGACATGATTAATCCATTTTTACACTCAGACCAAGACCACGGAGCTCATGCAAGAGCACGTTGAGAGACTCTGGAATACCAGGTGTCGGCATTGCGTCGCCCTTGACGATAGCCTCGTATGTCTTCGAACGGCCTACAGTATCATCAGACTTCACAGTCAGGATTTCCTGCAGAACATGTGAAGCACCGAATGCCTCAAGAGCCCAGACCTCCATCTCTCCGAAACGCTGACCACCGAACTGTGCCTTACCACCGAGTGGCTGCTGTGTGATGAGAGAGTAAGGACCGATAGAACGTGCGTGCATCTTATCCTCTACCATGTGACCAAGCTTGAGGAAGTAGGTGATACCTACTGTCGCCGGCTGGTCGAAGCGCTCACCTGTCTCACCGTCATAGAGATGGGTTGAACAATAGCGTGGCAGACCTGCCTTGTCGGTCCATTCGTTGAGGTCGTCGATGTGTGCACCATCGAAGATAGGAGTAGCAAACTTAACACCGAGTTTCTTGCCGGCAGCACCGAGGACAGCCTCGAAGATCTGTCCAAGATTCATTCGTGAAGGCACACCAAGCGGATTAAGTACCAAGTCAACAGGACGACCATCTTCCATGAACGGCATGTCCTCTTCGCGTACAATCTTCGAAACGATACCCTTGTTACCGTGACGACCTGCGAGCTTATCACCTACACCGATCTTACGCTTCTTTGCTATATATACCTTTGCCATCTGCAGGATGCCGGAAGGGAGGTCGCTGCCAATGGTTATGGCAAACTTGCGACGCTTAAGCTCTGCATCAAGCAATTTATACTTACGTATGTAGTTCATAATGAGCTTCTGGATGAGCTTGTTGGCGTGCTCATCGTCAGTCCACGCATTTGACTGAATGCCATCGTACTCGAGATTCTTCAGAGCTGGAATAGTGAACTGCGAGCCCTTATTAATAATCTCTGCACCGGAATAGTCTTTGATGCCCTGACAAACCTTATTCTCTGTAAGAATCATCAGTTTGTCGACAAGGATATCCTTAAGGTCATTGTTCTTTGCCTCGTACTCCTCCTCAAGTTTTGCGAGAAGTATCTTATCCTGTTTCTTCGACTCACGCGTCTTTACGGCACGAGAGAAGAGTTTCTTATCAATGACAACACCTGAGAGTGAAGGATTGGCTTTGAGTGAAGAGTCCTTAACATCGCCAGCCTTATCGCCGAAGATAGCACGGAGCAGTTTCTCCTCTGGCGAAGGATCAGACTCTCCCTTTGGAGAAATCTTACCGATCATGATATCACCTGGCTCTACACGAGCACCAACACGGATGATACCGTTCTCGTCAAGGTCCTTGGTAGCCTCTTCCGATACGTTTGGAATGTCGGCAGTGAACTCCTCAACACCGCGCTTTGTCTCGCGAACGTCGAGTGAGTACTCATCAACATGGACAGAGGTGAGTACATCCTCGCGGATAACACGCTCTGAAAGCACGATAGCATCTTCATAGTTGTAACCCTTCCAAGGCATATAAGCGACAAGTAGATTACGTCCGAGTGCAAGCTCGCCGTTCTCTGTAGCGTAGCCTTCTGTAAGGATATCGCCCTTCTTCACACGTTGTCCCTTATTACATATTGGACGGAGGTCAATAACCATGTTCTGGTTTGTACGGCGGAACTTAGGAATACGGTATTCCTTCAACGCCGGCTCGAAGCTGACGAACTCCTCTTCCTCTGTACGATCATAGAGAATACGTATGGTTGTTGCATCGATATAATCGATTACACCATCGCCTTCAGCAGTGATCATCGTACGAGAGTCCTCGCACACCTGCTTCTCAAGACCTGTTCCTACTATAGGAGCATCATTATGAAGAAGTGGCACTGCCTGGCGCATCATGTTACATCCCATGAGTGCTCGGTGACCGTCGTCATGCTCGAGGAATGGAATGAGTGCTGCTGAAACAGACGCGATCTGCTGTGGAGCAACATCCATGAGTGACACCTGGGTAGGAGGCACTACTGGGTAGTCGGCATCCTGACGGCACTTAACGACCTTACGGATGAAAGAACCATCCTCACGAAGCGGAGCATTGCCCTGACCTATGATTACCTTTTCTTCCTCCTCTGCCGTAACATAAAGGACATCATCGTTCTTCATATCAACAGTGGAGTTTTCTACCTTACGGTAAGGTGTCTCGATGAATCCAAGGTCGTTGATCTTTGCATACACACAGAGTGAAGAGATCAAACCGATGTTTGGACCTTCAGGTGACTCAATAGGGCACAGACGACCGTAGTGAGTATAGTGTACGTCTCGAACCTCGAAACCTGCACGCTCACGAGAAAGACCACCAGGACCGAGGGCAGAAAGACGGCGCTTGTGTGTCACCTCGGCAAGTGGGTTCGTCTGGTCCATGAATTGTGATAGAGGGTTTGTTCCGAAGAATGAATTGATAACGCTCGAGATAGTCTTTGCATTAATCAAATCAGTTGGAGTGAACACTTCGTTGTCACGTACATTCATACGTTCACGGATAGTACGGCTCATACGAGCAAGACCTATCGAGAACTGGTTTGCCAACTGCTCGCCGACGGTGCGTACACGACGGTTTGACAGGTGGTCAATATCATCTACACTGGCTTTAGAGTTTACCAGATTGATGAGATACTTGATAATCTCGATGATGTCATCACGTGTAAGGACACGTGTTGCCATATCTGTTTCAAGATGAAGTTTCTTATTTATACGATAGCGACCCACCTCACCAAGGTCATAACGCTTATCAGAGAAGAACAGGTTTGTGAATACCTCACGGGCACTGGCTTCATCGGCAGGGTCTGCATTACGCAACTGACGATAAATGTATTCGACGGCCTCCTTCTCACTGTTACTTGGATCTTTAGAGAGGGTATTGAAAATGATTGCATACTTACTTGCTGTATCCTCATCCTTGTGAAGGAGAATCACACCTGCACCACTATCAAGAATATCATTCACATTATCAGCTGTGATTTCTGTCTCACGCTCAAGAATGATTTCATTACGTTCAATAGTTACTACCTCTCCCGTATCCTCATCCACGAAGTCCTCGCTTGAACGTTTCAGTACATGACCTGCAAGTGTACGACCTATGGCATCCTTAAGATTCCTCTTGTTTACCTTTACTTCCTCTGCAAGGTCAAATATCTTCAAGATATCTTTATCGCTCTCGAAGCCCATTGCACGGAGAAGGGTTGTTACCGGTAACTTCTTCTTACGGTCTATATACGCGTACATTACATTATTAATGTCGGTATTGAACTCGATCCATGACCCTTTGAAAGGTATTATACGAGCACTATACAGCGGTGTGCCGTTAGCATGAACGCCCTGGCTGAAGAAAACGCCAGGCGAACGATGCAGCTGAGACACAACAACGCGCTCAGCACCATTAATGACGAATGTGCCGTTAGATGTCATGTAAGGTATTGTACCGAGGAAGACATCCTGAATTACTGTTGGGAAATCCTCATGATCAGGATCTGAACATGAAAGTTTCATCTTAGCCTTGAGAGGTACGCTATATGTCAGACCACACTCAAGACACTCCTCAATAGTGTAACGTGGTGGGTCGATATAGTAATCCAAGAACTCAAGAACGAAACTGTTACGTGTATCGGTGATAGGGAAATTCTCTGCGAACACCTTATATAGACCGTCGTTCCTACGTTCTTCAGGCGGAGTATCCAACTGGAGGAAGTCCTTAAATGACTTCAGCTGTACATCAAGGAAATCCGGAAACGGATATGGATTGTGTACGCTGGCAAAATTTACTCTGTTATCAATAACTTTTGATGCCATTTGTTATCGTTTAAATTTATTTTCCTTGGGTTACCCAGGTCTCTTCTATCAGACTCAAGAGTACCCGGAGATGTCGAAAGACACAAAAAGGTTAGGATTTACCTACCTGGCAAATCCTAACCAATATTTAAGAGAAAGTGTTTTATTACTTGAGCTCTACAACAGCACCAGCTGCCTCGATAGTCTTCTTGAGGTTCTCTGCCTCATCCTTGCTCAGACCTTCCTTGATAGTAGCAGGTGTACCGTCAACAAGATCCTTTGCTTCCTTCAGACCAAGACCGCAAGCTTCCTTAACTGCCTTTACAACCTGGAGCTTAGCAGCACCTGCCTCCTTGAGGACAACATCAAATGTTGACTTCTCCTCAGCAGCAGCCTCACCAGCTGCAGCAGGACCAGCAGCTACAGCAACAGCTGCAGCAGCAGGCTCGATTCCGTACTCGTCCTTGAGGACTGCCTTCAACTCTGTAACTTCCTTAACTGTCAAGTTTACCAACTCTTCAGCAATAGCTTTAATATCTGCCATTTCTTTTACTTTTTAATTTATAATTTTTATTTTTATTCTATGTGTAAATTAAGGTGGTGATTACGCACCCTTTGCCTCGATTGCATCAAGCAATCCATGGACTGTTGTACCAGCGTCAAGTGCTGAGATAACGCTCTGAACAGGACCACCAAGCATAGCAATAACGTCTGCGATAAGTTCGCTCTTGCTCTTGATAGAAGACAGTTCACTGAGCTTGTCTGCTCCAACGAAGAGACTTTCCTCTGCATATGCAGCCTTGAGAGCAGGAATTTCTTCCTTCTTATATTCCTTCAGAAGCTTTGCAGGTATATTTGCTGTCTTTGTAAACATTACAGCAGTGTTGCCCTTCAAAGTCTCGTAAAGAGGAGTATAGTCAACCTCTGATGCATCAAGCGCCTTGATTAGAAGATTGTTTTTTACAACAACCATCTTTATCTCCTGCTTGAAACACTTGCGACGAAGATTGCTTGTAGCCTCTGCATTCAATCCTGTTACATCAACAAGATAGAAATGAGGATATTCAGCAAGCATCTCGCCAAGTTGAGAGATAATAGTATCTTTAACTTCTTTTTTCATCGTAATACAGTTTTAGAGTTATTCAACAACTGATTTTGGATCAACCTTGATACCCTTACTCATTGTACTAGAGATAAAGATACTCTTCATATATGTACCCTTAGCAGCAGCAGGCTTGAGCTTATTCACAGTTGCAATAAATTCTTTTGCATTCTGATAAATCATCTCTGGAGTGAAGCTGACCTTACCGATTGATGTGTGGATAATACCCGTCTTATCAACCTTAAAGTCAATCTTTCCCTGCTTTACTTCTTTAACTGCCTTAGCGACATCCATAGTAACAGTACCACTCTTTGGGTTAGGCATAAGACCACGAGGACCGAGTACACGGCCGAGTGCTCCGATCTTACCCATGCAAGATGGCATAGTGATGATAACATCAACATCTGTCCAACCGCCTTTGATCTTTTCGATATATTCATCGAGACCAACATGATCAGCACCAGCTTCCTTAGCGGCAGCTTCCTGATCAGGAGTACAGAGACAGAGCACACGTGTGACCTTACCAGTACCATTTGGAAGTGACACGACGCCACGAACCATTTGGTTAGCTTTACGTGGGTCAACACCGAGGCGAACATCAACATCTACAGAAGCATCAAACTTAGTAGTAGTAATATCCTTTACCAACTGTGCTGCTTCATTCAATGAATATGCCTTCCCTGCTTCAACCTTCTCAGCTACTGATTTCTGATTTTTT
>ENA-OWND01000591-OWND01000591.1-metagenome-genome-assembly--contig:-NODE-591-length-25096-cov-5.216725_pt1 | contig 25096 bp, 21 predicted proteins | sample MGYA00245342_ERZ651119 | MGnify/ENA primary metagenome ERZ651119 (study PRJEB26857, sample SAMEA4031756) | metagenome | biome: human; feature: oral; material: saliva | place: Philippines | collected 2014... | reverse complement strand
GGTCTCACATGAGAGGATACTATGGTCTCACATGAGAGGATACTATGGTCTCATATGAGAGGATACTATGATCTCATAAAAGTTAGAAATGGAGAAGAGAAAATGCCGGATCCCTACCCTGCCACGAACATTAGATCGATCAGATACGATATCATGCTTCGGAAATGAATCCAATCGCCTTTTTCAAGCAGAAAGACGATATGTTGTGCGTTTGAGTGCGTCTGATTACCTTTGCCGGACATTACTTTTCAAGGATTATAATAATGATCAATCGAGCACTTGTCCGATCCCGAGTTTTGCAACAAGCATATGTGTATTACCATCGAGATGATGCTGATATACAATCTGCCGAAAAAGAGTTGCTCAACAGTCTGGAGCAGACATACGACCTATACCTATATTATCTCCTCTTGGTTCCGGAGCTGACAAGACTGCATGCGGAAGCCCTCGAAGCCAACAAGAACAAGCACTTAGCGACCGAAAAGGACAAAAACCCCAATCTGCGTATGGTACGCAACCGGCTTGCCGAAAAGATCGAGAGCTGCAGGCCTTTGTGGGTAAGAGCCGAACAGAATGCTCTGAATTGGCGTTCCGAAGAAGCTTTTCTGCGACGCCTGCTGAAAAAGATCCATTTGTCCGAGATTTTCACCCGTTATATGAGATCCGATGCCACCGATGACTTCGAAGCCGACCGCTTGTTCTGGAACGAACTGATGCGCGACATCATCCTCCCCGATGAAGAACTGGCAGAAGTGATGGAAGAGCAAAGTATCTTCTGGGACAATCAAATACAACTCATCGAGAAAATCGAGACAGAAGAAGCTCCCGACATAGAGGAGGTGGAACAGTCGGTACGACAAGCAGTTGCCGATGGCAACTACCAAACGATCCGACAGGAAAATGCACCTATCGAAATCGTGAAGGAGTTCGTCCTCAAGACAATCCGACGGATCGAGCAAGACACCGATCCATCGGCTATCCTGCTTCCTGCATACAAGGAGAAAGACGATGCCGTATTCGGCACCACCCTACTGCGCAATGCCATCATCAACGGACAGGAATATCGCCATATCATCCGTGAAAATCTGATCAACTGGGAAGTGGATCGCATAGCGGACATGGATATGCTGATCATGCAACTGGCTATCACCGAGCTGCTCCACTTCCCGAATATTCCGGTCTTGGTAACGATCAATGAATACATCGACCTCTCCAAGCTGTTCAGTACACCCAAGAGCGGAACGTTCGTAAACGGGTTGCTGGATGCTGTGGTCAAAAGTCTCAGAGAGAAAGGCAAACTACTCAAATAAGAGCAGGGGCAAAACAGCTATCCCCCAGATTTGACAAATGACAGACGACAAAAAGATTCGGGCAGCCATCGTAGGCTACGGCAATATCGGTCGGTATGCCTTGCAAGCGCTTAGAGAAGCTCCCGATTTTGAAATAGCCGGCATTGTCCGCCGCAATCCGGCCGAGGTTCCCTTCGAGCTCCAGCCTTTCCGTGTAGTATCCGACATCGAGCAACTCGAATCACTCGATGTGGCCTTGGTTTGCTCACCAAGTCGTGAAGTAGAGCGAACAGCCTTGGAGATATTGAAAAAGGGAATATGCACTGCTGACAGTTTCGACATCCACGACGGTATTTTGGCCTTGCGTCGATCGTTGGGAGACGCCGCCGGGAAAAGTGGGGCGGCAGCCGTCATCGCTTCGGGCTGGGATCCCGGCAGCGACTCTGTAGTGCGCACACTGATGCAGGCTATCGTACCCAAAGGGATCACCTACACGAACTTCGGCCCGGGCATGAGCATGGGGCACACCGTAGCCGTAAAAGCCATAGACGGTGTCAAGGCCGCACTTTCTATGACCATTCCTCTCGGAACGGGTGTACATCGTCGCATGGTTTACGTAGAACTGCTTCCGGGACACAACTTGGAGGAGGTATCGGCTGCCATCAAAGCAGACGAGTATTTCGTTCATGACGAAACCCACGTGATACAGGTAGATGATGTGGATGCCCTCATCGATATGGGGCATGGCGTCCACATGGTGCGTAAGGGTGTAAGCGGCTCCACACAAAACCAGCGAATGTCATTCGACATGGAGATAAACAACCCCGCTCTCACCGGACAAGTACTGGTCTGTGCAGCTCGAGCAGCCATGCGCCAACAACCCGGAGCTTACACCCTACAGGAAATTCCCATCATAGACCTTCTCCCCGGAGACAGGGAGCAGTGGATAGGAAAACTTTGTTGAAAAAGATTACTCAACTAAACGGTTAATCGGAACATTATGACACTACCTGCATTCATCACTTGGGATTTCGATCCGGTTCTATTTACCCTCTTCGGGCACCCTATTGTCTGGTACGGTTTGCTCTTTGCATTGGGGTTGATCATTCTGGGCCCTTGGATAGAGAAAAAAATGTGGGAACACGAGAAGCTGGATTCCAAATGGTTCGAGTCCCTGGCCGTCTATGTCTTTGTAGGTACTATCGTCGGAGCGCGTTTGGGACATGTCCTATTCTATGACCCGGCATACTATTTGGCCAATCCGGCCAAGATATTCGTCACTTGGGAGGGTGGCTTGGCAAGCCACGGCGGTACCATCGGGATCATTATAGCCTGCTGGCTGTACTCACGCAGGGTGACGCGCAAATCTATTCTATGGGTATTAGATCGTTTGGCTGTGCCTACAGGTATCGTGGCCGCCATGATCCGCCTGGGTAATCTGACCAACAGTGAGATTTTCGGCCGCCCGACGACATTACCTTGGGGCTTCCGCTTTATTCGTTCGGAAGAGTATCGTCACTTGGTACCGAATATGGACATGGGATGTCATCCTACTCAGATATACGAAGCCTTATGCTATTTGGCGGTCTTTGCCCTCTGTATGTGGCTATACTGGAAGCGCGATGCCGCCCGACGCTACTCCGGGCTGATCGTGGGGGTTTTCCTGACAGGTATCTTCCTCTCTCGCTTTATCATCGAACGCATCAAGATCGTTCAGGAACCATGGGAGCTAAAGCTCATCGAATCAGTCGGCCTGAATATGGGACAGCTGCTCAGCATACCATTCGTTCTTGCAGGCATTTGGCTTATCATCCGTGCCGTAAAGAATCCGATTACGCAGAAATTATCATAACAACAAATAATTATAAAAATATCCAAGAATATGATGTATCAAGTTCCTCAAGTAACAGACTCCGTTTACTACGTGGGCGTGAATGACCGCTCGAAAAGTCTCTTCGAGAATATGTGGCCGTTGCCATACGGTGTATCGTACAATTCATATCTCATCGTGGACGAAAAAGTAGCCCTCATCGACACAGTAGATGTTTGCTATTCGGAGATTTTCTTCAAGAAGTTGGATACAGTCCTCAAAGGACGCCCTATCGACTATCTTATCGTCGATCACATGGAGCCGGACCATAGTGGCTCGATAGGCCTGCTGCGCCAACGTTATCCCAATATGCAAATCGTCGGCAACAAGAAGACCCATGGGATGCTCGAAGGTTACCACCACATTACCGAAGGACTTCTAGAGGTAAAAGAAGGCGACAAACTCTCCCTCGGCAAAAATGAGCTTACTTTCATTTTCGCTCCGATGGTACACTGGCCGGAAGTAATGTTCACCTACATGCCAACCCAACAGGTCTTGTTCTCTGCCGATGCTTTCGGTACGTTCGGTACAGTGGACGGACATATACTCGACGAGGATATGGATCTCTCTTTCCGCTGGGAGGAGATGTACCGCTACTACGCTTGCATTGTGGGCAAGTACGGCAGCTTTGTACAGAAAGTACTCACCAAGTTCAAGGAAGCCAATCTGCCTGTTCAATATATATGCTCTACGCACGGCCCCGTTTGGACACCGGCACACTTCTTTGAAGCCTTCGACCTCTACGATCGGATGAGCCGCTACGAAGCCGAAGAAGGTGCAGTGATTCTCTACGGCACTATGTACGGCAATACGGAAGTATTGGCAGATACGATCGCACAAGGTATTGCTGCAGGAGGCATCCGCAACGTTGTATGCCACAATGTAGCATTCAGTCCGGCATCTAACATCCTGCGCGACATCTTTAAGTACAAGGCAGTGATAATCGGTAGCCCCACATACAGCAATGAGATCTTTTCACCGATCAAGAATATCATGGAAATGATCCGTCTTCGCGAGGTAAAAGATCGCTATCTGAGCGTATTCGGTTCCTTTACATGGGCCGGTCAGGCTGTGAAAAAGATAGTTCCTTTTGCAGAAGAAATGGGTTGGGAAATGGTAGGCGAACCTTTGGAACAAAAGATGTCTACCACGGATGAACTGTACGAGAAGGGTTGGGAGCTTGGCAATAAAATAGCCGAACGTCTGAAAGCCGATCGTCAGTAATATATCATATCCACTACTGGACTAACCCCAATCTTACAATGAGATTAATCATAGAGCCGGATTACGACAAGCTCTCCAAATGGGCAGCCGACTACGTCATCGAGCGTATCCATAAAGCAGCTCCTACGGCCGAAAAACCGTTTGTACTCGGTCTACCGACAGGTTCTTCGCCGATAGGAATGTACAGAGAGTTGGTGAAAGCATGCAAAGAAGGATGCATATCTTTCCGCCACGTAATCACCTTCAACATGGATGAATACGTAGGCCTTGCTACAGAGCATCCGGAGAGCTATCATTCATTCATGCATCGGCATTTATTCGACCATATCGACATCCTGCCTCAGAACATCCACATTCTCAATGGCAATGCTCCTGACCTGACGGCCGAGTGCGATGCATACGAGAGAGCTATTGAAGCTGCCGGAGGCATAGACCTTTTCATCGGCGGGATAGGACCTGACGGACATATTGCATTCAATGAGCCGGGGTCTTCTCTTACCTCTCGCACCCGTATCAAGACGCTAACTACAGATACCGTACTGGCTAACAGTCGCTTTTTCGACAACGATACGAATCAGGTTCCGAAACGTGCTCTCACCGTAGGAGTAGGAACAATTATGGATGCACGGGAAGTAATGATCCTCGTGAACGGACATACTAAAGCCCGTGCTCTTCGTGAAGCTGTGGAAGGTGCTGTCAGCCAAATGTGGACGATCACAGCCTTGCAGCTCCATCGTCAGAGTATCATTGTCTGTGACGAAGCTGCCTGTGTGGAGCTGAAAGTGGGCACGTACAACTACTTTAAGGATATCGAACGCAACAATCTATAAAACTATGCGCTACGACTTAGCTATCATCGGTGGAGGGCCGGCCGGTTATACGGCTGCCGAACGTGCTGCCAAAAGTGGCCTGAAAACCCTCCTAATTGAGAAGAATGCTCTCGGTGGTGTATGCCTCAACGAAGGATGTATACCGACCAAGACGCTACTCTACTCGGCCAAAGTGCTACATCAAATTGCTACGGCATCTAAATATGCAGTAAGTGGAACGGCCGACGGACTTGACCTCGGCAAGGTGATTGCCAGAAAAGGTAAAATCATTCGCAAGCTGACTGCAGGCATCCGTTCACGCCTGACAGAGGCCGGAGTAGAGATGGTGATGGCAGAAGCTACCGTAATGGGATGCGATGCAGACGGCATCATCGGCATTACTGCGGGCGAAGCACAGTACAAAGCTGCCAACCTGCTACTATGTACCGGTTCGGAGACGTTTATTCCACCCATCCCCGGAGTGGAGCAGACAGAGTATTGGACAAACCGTGAAGCTCTACAGAACAAAGAGATTCCGACCTCTCTCGTCATCATCGGTGGTGGAGTGATCGGAATGGAGTTCGCTTCTTTCTTCAACGGTATCGGTACGCAAGTGCACGTGGTGGAGATGCTGCCGGAAATACTCAACGGTATCGATCCCGAACATGCAGCTATGCTACGCGCTCACTATGAAAAAGAAGGAATCAAATTCTACCTCGGGCACAAAGTAACATCGGTTCGCAACGGAGCTGTTACGGTAGAATACGAAGGAGAAACCAAAGAGATCGAAGGAGAACGTATCCTGATGAGTGTGGGACGTCGCCCCGTGCTGCAAGGATTCGAGTCGCTCGGATTGGTGCTTGCCGGCAAAGGTGTAAAGACTAATGAGAGGATGCAAACTTCCCTGCCCAATGTCTATGCTGCAGGTGATATTACAGGCTTCTCGCTTTTGGCACATACGGCTGTACGGGAAGCAGAGGTAGCAGTAGATCAGATTTTGGGCAAAACAGACGAAACGATGAGCTACCGTGCCGTACCAGGTGTGGTGTACACCAATCCCGAGGTCGCCGGTGTGGGAGAGACGGAAGAATCGCTTCGCAAAGCAGGACGTGCCTATACTGTTCGTCGCCTTCCTATGGCTTTCTCCGGTCGATTTGTAGCCGAAAACGAACAAGGCAATGGAGAGTGCAAACTACTACTTGATGAAGAGAACCGCTTGATCGGAGCACACCTCATTGGCAATCCGGCCGGCGAACTCATCGTAACCGCTGCCATGGCCATCGAGACCGGCATGACGGATCGACAAATCGAACGAATCATATTCCCTCATCCGACTGTAGGCGAAATCCTAAAAGAAACTCTCGCCGGAGGTTGATACTCTTTCTGCCCTTTTCTTAGGAAATCAAATCTAAAAGTCCGTGCAGTCAGCAAAAACTGCACGGACTTTTTTCCTCTCTAATATCTTTTTCTCAGAGTATTCGGAGTACTCCGAAAGACTGCACCGAAAAAACGAGACCTTTGAAAAATAAGGAGATGGAGGAAAGAGACTAAAAATTTTCAAACGCGATCGCCCTGACAGGCTGCCCCGGGGCCGAAGGTAGTCGAATGGATTATTGGAGCCGAAGGTGGTATCGGCTCGTATAGACGTAATGTGAATCAGACGCCACAGCGTGGCACACAAAGTGCATACACGGGTAGCAAGGCGATGGTTGGAGGAGCACAAGTGCTGTTGCCGGTAACGTCGTTGGACGTCTCAAAGGGGCACTCATTAAAGAGAAGCAGATTTCCACAAGTGGAAAATTAATTTTCCACTTGTGGAAAGTTTATTTTCCACCGGTGGAAATAAGGCGTGTACTAAATGGTCGCCTGACACACAATAAAATGAATGAACAAAAGTGCCTGCTTATTGTCCAAAGGCCCCATTAATTCGTACTTGTTTGATAACCGAGTGTAGCAATCGTTAGTTAGGTTTATAAGTGTGTTAACAGTTCAAATGCGATTGCCCTGATTCAGAATGCCGTTCGAATGCTTCTTCCTAAATTTGCCTTAGAGTTGCACTTATTTGTGGAGTGTACAACTAACAACAATACCGAATATCGATGAAACGAAATACGTATTTAGTGAAGAAAATACTACTTGTATTTTTGCCGTTTTTCTTTGCCTTTGCCCTTTCGGCACAAGAGGCGAAGGACTCCATTCGCTTTGTCCGCTTCGATAGCCTCTACTACGCTGCATCCCTTTCCCCCGATCCTAAGTCTGCCACGGAGCAGATAGTCCGCCGCGATCCTGCCAATGCCGACTGGTTGGCATACAGAGTACTGGATCCCAATGCACAGGAGGAAAGTCCCACCGAAGTACTCGTCCGCATGTATAGCCATCCGCAGCTTCGGCGTTTGTATGCCGATACGGAAGCCTGCTATACAACTACTTTGGCCGACACCATAGCCGGAGAGATGAGGGCCGCATTCGAGCGATTGCGTGTATTGGATCCGCAGATGGCCATACCACGTTACGTGGCCTTTCATGTCAGTGGCTTGCAACAGAGCGTCGTCGCTGTACCGGATCTGGTATCCGTTTCGATAGACAAGTATATCCGTCCCGACTATCCCGTGTATCTGCAGTTTTTCAGCGAGTATGCGCGCCAAACCATGTCGCCCGAATATGTAGTGCGCGATGCCGTATTGGGCTGGATATGCTCCGAACGTCCGTTGCCTCGGGAGACGGTACTGACCTTGCAGTTCCAATTGGAGTATTGGGGCGATATATATCGGTTGATGAAGCAGGTTTTCCCTCAAGCCTCGGACGAATGGCTGTTCGGTTTTACCTCGGATCAATTGCTTTGGATGAAGCAAAACAGGAAAATCCTATTGGACAATGCTCTTAAACGGGGCGAGATGGAGTCTTCTCAGCCGACTGTCACAGATCGGTACTTCAAGGAGTTGCCTCCCGATCAGCTGTTACCTCCCGAAGCTCCTCGCCTGATCGGTCATTGGCTTGGAACCAACCTGTAAGCTCAGGTAGTATTAGGGCAACCGCATCAATATGATTTGTTTAGAGCGAGGAGCTTCGTTTCGTCCTCTGACTGAACTCCCTAATGGTTGTCCTGGTGCACATTGGTATTTATGGCACACCGCCTATCTTTGCAACCGATCTCATTCAATCCTGACCTCCAATATGTCTATCCTCCATTCCTTTAATAAGGACACCATCTGTGCCGTAGCCACTGCTCCGGGTGTGGGCGGTATTGCGGTGATTCGTGTGTCCGGTGCGGATGCTTTCCGCCTCGTTAGCCCACTTTTTCTATATCGTGGCAAGGCGATTGACCTCAGCGGAGCCAAGCCTCGCACCGCCCTCTATGGCGAAATCATGGAGGCGGACGAACTCATTGACGAAGTTATCCTAACGTGTTTCCATGGCCCGCACTCCTTCACTGCCGAGCATACAGTCGAGATTGCCTGCCATGGCTCCATATATATACGTAGACGTATTCTCGAGGCATTGATCAATCAGGGCTGTCGTCTGGCACAACCGGGCGAATTTACTCGCCGTGCCTACCTCAATGGGCGTATGGACCTGAGTAGTGCCGAGGCGGTGGCGGATATCATCGCCAGCGAGAGCAAGGCACAGCATCAGATGGCGATGAAGCAACTGCGTGGTGGATATAGCGAGGAACTGAATGCTCTGCGTGAGGAATTGCTTCGCCTTACGGGGCTGATGGAGTTGGAATTGGACTTCCCCGAAGAAGATGTGGAGTTCGCCGATCGTACCGAATTGCTTGCCCTCTGCGACCAAATTGAGCTCAAGCTCAAGAAGCTCATCGACAGCTATCGCCTTGGCAATGCTGTCAAGCGTGGGATTCCTGTGGCGATTGTCGGCACGACTAATGTGGGTAAGAGTACCCTGCTCAATACCTTGCTGGGCGAGGAGCGTGCCATCGTGAGCGATATTCACGGCACCACGCGCGACACCATCGAGGACACGATGCACATCGGAGGCTACCTCTTCCGCTTCGTCGATACGGCAGGACTGAGAGAGACCGAAGACACCATCGAGAGTCTTGGCATTGAGCGTAGCCGAAGCAAAATCAAAGAGGCAGATATTATCCTTGCCGTGGTGGACGGCACGCGCATCAGCGAGGCTAATCAGCTGGACTATATCAAGAGCATTTGGGACGAAAGGGAGGAGCGAACCCTCATTCTACTTGTAAACAAAAGCGAAAGCCTCGCCGAGGCCGACCGAATCGGACTCAGCGAGACTCTGCAAACGAAGCTCTCCACGCCCACGAAACCGATATTCATCTCAGCTCGTGAGGGTAGGGGGATAGATGAACTCAAGGGTGAACTTACCCAGATCATGGAGACTTCTGGCGCGAACGAAGCCGACCTCATTGTGAGCAATGCCCGCCATCATCAGCTCTTGCGGGAGGCTTTCGATGCCCTTCGGCGAATGCGTTTAGGCTTTGATATGGGACTCTCGACCGACTTGCTAACGCTCGACCTAAGGCACGCCATCACCTCCATCGGCGAAATTACCGGCCGCGAAATCACCAGCGACGACACCCTGCACTACATCTTCGCCCACTTCTGCATCGGCAAATAATTTCTGATTACAACCGATAATCATATATCACCAAATATCGAAAAGGCGTTCATTATGAGCGCCTTTCTTTTTGCCCTTTCTCCTCGTTAGGCATCATTCGAAGCCGTTCTTTCGCTCATTCTTGTACCTTATTTGTACCGCACGTAGCTCTCCAATCCTCCAGCCTCTCTCGTATATACCGAGATACTGGACAAAGTTGAATATGGTTGAATATGGAATAAGATAGGATAATCATATCGGGCGAAATGAATTTGAAGTAGAATCAATCAAATGTGATATGGCAAAGAGTAATGAGCTGATAAAGAAGGTGTGCGAGTGGTGCGGAAATGTTTTCTATGCCCAGAAGGTTACAACTCGGTATTGCAGTCATACTTGCAATAGCAGAGCTTACAAAGCGAATAAACGTAAAGAGCGTATCAGGGTTGCTGAGGCTTTGACTTATAGAACTATCCAAGAAAAGCCAATAGAGCAACTAAAAGATAGACCTTTTCTCTCCATTGCAGAAACAGCGACTCTATTGGGTTTGTCTCTTCAAGGAGTGTACAAGCAAATCTATGCTGGTCGCCTCAGAGCCTCTAAGATAACAAGTCGTCTTTCTGTCGTAAGGCGTGAAGACATTGAACGGATGTTAGCAGAGCGACCTTACGAGAAACGACAACCCAGAGATGCAATCGTAATTACGGAACTATATACGACGGACGAGGTGTGCGATACCTACAACATATCTCGATCTTCCCTTTTTGCAATAGCCAAGAGAGAGAATATCCCCCGAACTTATAACAGAGGCAAGACCTATTGGAGTAAACGGCATATAGATGCCTATTTCGCTAAACAGGCTCCTGCTCCTCATATCGAAGAATGGAGTACAGCCGTGGAGATACAAGAAAGGTTCGATATGACGCTTACAGCCGTTTACAACTTCGTCTCTGATCATAACATCCCCAGAAAGAAAGTCAAGGGTAAAAGTTACTATTCTACCAAACATGTCGAAGCTGCTAAAGGAGTTCTTGATAAAGCCGCTCCAAGCTACTATACCGTTCGGGAAGCTATGGAAAAGTTTGGGCTTACTCGAGACCAACTCTATCACTATACCAAACACTATAATATTTCTAAGGTGAAGCAGGGTCGGAACATCCTCATTTCTCAACAAGAATTGGACGAAGTTCTTAAACCTCCCAGCATCACTCGATAAGTTATTTGTCGGTGGTGTAGGGCACCCTCTTATCACCTTATTCTTTTGCAACTGAATCAATAAATATAACCCTCTAATCAACAATTGTATGAGACATACTTGTCCCAAAGTAACGCTCCGACAGAGAGCTATTCGAAATGACAAAATATCACTGTATCTGGATTATTACCCGGCTGTACGCAATCCCGAAACCATGCAAATGAGCCGTCGGGAGTATCTCGGCATCTATATCTACGCCCATCCTAAGAATGAGATGGAGCAAGAGTTTAATATGGATATGTTGAACAAGGCGGAGGCTATCCGATGTATCCGTGTACAGTCGCTTATCAATGAAGAGTTTGGCTTTCTCGATCGAACTAAAATGAAAACCGACTTCCTTGCATACTTCTTAAAAATGTGCCGAAAGAAAGACCAAAAATGGCGTATTGTCTACCAACATTTTTACAACTATGTACAAGGACATTGCACTTTTGGAGACATAACGATAGAGCTATGCCAAGGCTTTCGAGAGTATCTATTGAATGCCAAGCAACTCAAACGAAAAGGGAAAGTCTCTACAAACTCTGCATCTGGCTACTATTCCACTTTTAGGGGACTACTGAAGATTGCGTACCGAGATAAGTGGCTAAGAGAGAATATCAATGACTTTTTAGATAAGATAGAGGCCAAGGAGGTCAAGAAAGAGTATTTGACACTTGATGAAGTGAAGATACTCGCTCAGACGCCCTGTGAGCATGATGTTCTGAAAAGAGCTTCTCTCTTCTCTTGCCTTACGGGGCTACGCATCAGCGATATTCTTAATCTCCGATGGGAAGATTTCACTCTTGCTCCTGACCAAGGCTATTGCATCCGCATCAGGACACAGAAAACCTCTACCGAAGCTACTCTCCCAATCAGTTATGAAGCCTATGAACTATGTGGAGAGCCATCATCAGGTAAAGTCTTCAAAGGCTTGCAGCGAAGTATGATCAATTACCCTTTGAAAAAATGGATTAAGCAGGCTGGGATTACGAAACATATCACTTTTCACTGCTTCCGCCATTCCTATGCCGTGATACAAATTTCTCTCGGCACAGATATTTATACGGTATCGAAGATGCTTACCCATAAGAATGTGTCTACAACCCAAATCTATGCTGACCTTGTAAACTCGAAGAAGCGAGAAACAGCCGAGAAGATTTCCCTAAAGTAGAAAGCCCTATTTCCTTTCTTTTCCCTATACTTCCCGCTATTTCCCTGAGTGATAAATGGTGATGAATACTTGTTTATGTTTGCATCAAAACATAGACAAGTATGAAGCTTTTAAGCACTAACGATAACTATATTCCACAGCTTATCACGCTAGGATGTATTATGATTTTCTCTTTAGCCGTTCGTTCCATTGCACTGAATTGTGGAGCGGACGGCTTCACTGCATTCGGATTGTTTATCCTTTCCTCCTTGATTAGCACTGCTCTTTTCTTTGCAGTACAGTCTATACTGCAAGATCTTTTTCATCTTTTAATCAAGTTCCCAAAAGAAGAAAGGACAGTGGAGAAGTTCGACACTTTTCCCAAGATTCAGTTATCAAACTATGAACAATATCGTCAAGATGCTTTATTGGCAAAAGCAGAGGAGGAGCAGAACAAGATAAATACGGTCCTTTCCTATACAGAGAAAACACTCGCCCCTTACGTGGTAGAATCAGAACTCTCTAACCTTTGTACCCAAATCTCTCATTTCTTATCATCCGACTGGAAAGAAGAGGAGGGTCGAGAGATCAAAATATCATCTCAGTTAAAGAGCATAGATTTGATGCACTTCGGGTGGAATATTGCCCAACCTTTTAGAAAATCACGTAAAGAGATTGCCACTTTTCTCAAATACACTTTTGCCCATGCATTGGCAGATGTAGAAGTGAGTACCCTCCAAAGAAAACTGACCAATATCGAAGGGAAATTCCTCATTCCTCTACAAGAAAATCTCTCTATCGAAAGCTATTCATCTTCATAGAAGAGTTATATCTAAGTTACTTCTTAGTGCCCTGAAACACTGAATAAACACCAATTTCCTTTGCTCGCAAATAATCAGAAACCCGCAGGGCAACCTGCACAAATTTATTTGCGAACATGGACAAAGAAATTACATTCGAAAAGTTACCTGAAGCGGTAACGTATCTGACCGAACAGCTCTCCGCCATCAAAGAGATAGTCTCGGCATTGCGTCCTCCTATACCTGAAGAGAAGTCTCTCATCGGTATAGATGAAGCGTGTGCAATTATTCAGAAAGCTAAACCTACCATCTATGCTTTGGTACGCAAGGGAATTGTCCCTGCATATAAGCGTGGCAAGAAACTCTACTTCTACAAAGAAGAGTTACTACAATGGGTAGAGTCTGGACGAAAGGGTGCAACTACAGCCATATCATCTGAGGAGCAACTGGCCATGATGCGTCAAGAGGTGCGTCGTAAACCGAAATCTATCAAGTAACGATGGGCCATGGAAGAAGAAGCTATCGTTCCAGAAGTCCTTCTTGACAAAGCAATAGAGTTGGGCTTGTCGTTCACGGGTTCGACCTTTCCTATCAGCATATTTCCCTCTGAGATACGAAACATCATTGCAGAGGTACATGAGTGCCAAGGTTTTCCTATCGATTACATCGCCTCTGCCATGCTTGTGGCAATTGCTGTGGGGATCGGAAATACTCATCTTGCCGAACTCAAACGCGGCTGGCAGGAAAGTCCGATGCTCTATGTCGCATTGGTCGGACGTCCAGGGACAAATAAGAGTCATCCGCTAAGCTTTGCGATGAAGCCTTTTCTTGATTTTGACTATCAGGAAAACAAACTATACGAACGCTCCTATGCCGAATATGACAACATCATGCGTATGAATCGTAAGGAGCGAATAGAGGGAGGCTTCCCAGACCAACCGACAGAGCCGATGCGCAAACGTTTTCTTGTCTCGGATATTACGCCCGAAGGCTTGAGCTTTATTCACGCACAGAATAAGCGAGGGCTTTGTTTGTGGACGGACGAACTATCTGCTTGGTTCAAAAACTTCAATCGCTACAATAGTGGCTCGGAGGAGCAGTTTTGGTTATCTGTATTTAGTGCCAAAGCGACGATCAGTGACCGAAAGGGTAATCGAAGTTCTATTTTCATCAAGCGGCCTTACATCTCTGTTGTGGGCACTATTCAGAAGAAGATTCTTGGAGAGCTTTCGAAAGGTGAACGTTCCAGTAATGGCTTTATAGACCGCATTCTATTTGTGATGCCTAATTTTCAGCAGAAAGCCCGATGGAGCAGAACCGAGCTTCCAGATGATACAGAGAAACGCTGGGGAGGTATTATTCGACGGCTCATAAACTTACCGTGTGCCAAGGATGAAGAAGGGGAAGTTACCCCTGAGATTATTCCTTTTGAAGAAGATGCCAAAGCTCGACTCTATATGTGGCAGGAAGAGCATGCTCGACTATGCGATACTGAGGCTAATGAAGTACTTGTAGGAGTCTATTGTAAATTAGAAATCTACATCATCCGTTTTTGTCTCATTATTCAGTTGGCTCGATGGGTATGTGGCGAAAGTGAAAAGTCCGCTATAGATCTGATATCTGTGGAGCGAGCCATCACTCTTACCGAGTATTTCCGCCATTCGGCACAGCAAGTACACGCAGAGATCGCAGGTGTTCAGCTCACTCAGCAACAGCAACAACTCCTTGCCGAGCTACCAGCATCTTTTCAGACTGCCGAAGCCCTGAGTATTGCCCAAAAATTGGGGATGAAAGAAAGAGCTTTTAAGGATTTTCTCAGTCGTAATATCGGACACCTCTTTGCTAAGGAACGACACGGACTTTACCATAAACTCAATGTGTAACCTGGCGCACTTTCTGCATTATCAGCATTTCGCCACCCCTTATTAAACCGAAAGTGTACAAAGTGCAGATAGTGTGCCATTCAAATCAATTTTATTAATGAGCAATTATAGATTCAAATTAGAACCATACAAAGGTGTGTGGACACGGCACATCTGCCCTGCCTGCGGACGCCCCAGATGCTTCGCTCGCTATATTGACACAGAGGGTAAAATAGAGTTTCCTGATAATGTGGGGCGGTGCGACCACGAGCAGAGGTGTGGCTATCACTTCACACCCAAGGCTTATTTCGCAGAACACCCGACAACGAAAGAAGAGCTGCATTCAACTTCTGAGGTTATTCACAAACCTGTCGTTCCCGCTCCTCCCTCTTTTATTGATAGGGAAATGATGGAGAAGACTCTAAAGGGGTACGAACTCAATAATTTTTATCTCTTTCTCTGTGAACGTCTGGGAAAAGAAAACGCATTACAACTTATGCGACATTATCATGTCGGTACTTCCAGGCATTGGTCAGGAGCAACAGTCTTTTGGCAAATAGATACCAACGGACAAGTGAGAGCTGGTAAGATTATGCTTTACGATCCCGAAACAGGTAAGAGGATAAAGAAACCGTTCAATCATATTACGTGGGTACATAGTCTGCTCAATCGCCCGAACTACAACTTACGGCAATGTCTTTTCGGGGAGCATCTTTTGTCGCAAGAGACTCAAAAACCAGTGGCTTTGGTCGAGAGTGAGAAGACGGCTCTCATTGCCTCGCACTACCTACCCCAACATCTTTGGTTGGCTACTGGAGGAAAACATGGATGTTTCAAAAGCAGCAGCCTCACGCCTCTGTTGGGCAGGAACGTTATTCTCTTCCCAGATCTCGGTGCGACTGCATACTGGAAAGAAAAAATGTTGATGATGCAATCCATGGGAATAGAGGTGCAACTCTTCGACTATTTGGAGAGGCATGCTCCTTCCCAAGACCAGCATGAAGGGTACGATATAGCCGATTATCTCCTTCAGATCAAAACCAAAGAATCGGTGTTGAGTGAGTTAATCCGGCGCAATCCAGCCCTTAAACTTTTGGTAGAGAAACTTGAACTTCGAGTGGTCGAAGAGACTAGACCAACTAAGCCGCCTCTCCGAAAGAGAGGACTTCATAGATAATGGAAGCAAGTTTGTGTTTTGGGTTACCCAAAACCTCCCCGACGCCCATCTATCAGGGCGAAACAATCCCGATGGTCTCATCAATAAGACAAAAGAAACAATGACAACACAAGACAAAAATAAAGGTGGAAGACCCACCAAAAAACTATCTGAAAAGAGACGTTACTCCGTCCTACTCAAACTGAATACCATGGAATACTTTACGCTCAAAAGTAAAGCCTCTGAAGCTGGTGTCAATAAAAACGAATACCTGCGTTCGCTCATCTCTGAGGGGCAAATCAAGGCTCGCATCACGGTAGAGCAAATGAAAGAAATCCGCCTCCTCTCAGGCATGGCGAATAACATCAACCAGATGGCTCATCGTCTAAATACTTTCGGAGTATCCACTGTACCGACTGAACTAAGGATGTTGAAACTCTTGGTCGATGAACAACTCAAAAACTTGAAAAGATGATAGCCAAGATAATCAAAGGTACATCCTTTTCTGGAGTGCTTGCCTATATCCTTGGGAAGCAAGAAGGAAAAGCGAGAGTTCTCTATGCAGAAGGGGTTAGGAGAGATGTTTCGCCTCACGAGATAGCCAACGACTTTGCACTACAAGCCTCAATGCGTCCTAATGTAAAGAAGCCTGTCTGTCATACCATCTTGAGTTTCTCGGCTGAAGATGCTGAGCGACTGAACGACCAGACGATGAATAACTTGGCACTACAATACTTGCAGAAGATGGGCTATGGAGATACACAGTACCTCATTGTACGCCACCTCGACAGGGAGCATCCCCACGTACACATCTGTATCAATCGTATAGACAACAACGGCAAGACAATTTCTGACAGCAACGAAAAGTACCGCTCAACAAAGGTCTGCAAAGAAATCACTGAGGCTAACCAGCTGAAATGGGGCGAAGGAAAAGAGGCTGTAAAACGTCATAGGCTTCGAGGAAATGACCGACTTCGGTATGAAATCTTCGATACCATCAAAGCCGTATTACCTCGGTGCCAGAATTGGGACGAGCTCTCTTCTGCTTTGAGATGCCAAAGGATAAAAATGCAATTCAAGACAAAAGGACGGACCAATCAGGTAGAGGGCGTACTCTTTAGCAAAGGAGATGTAAGTTTTAGCGGTTCGCACATCGACCGCTCGTGTAGCTACTCCAAACTCACCTGTGTTTTAGAACAAAATGCAGCACAAGCTCTTTCTTCGCCACTCGTCTCCTCTGAAACTGAAAGTTTTATCGGAGAGCTGGGCGAAGCCATAGAAGACCTTGGTGAGGCGCTATTCGATAGCAATGCGCCTGCCGTAGATGTCGCAGAACTCGTATTCCAACGTAAACTAAGAAATCAAGCTAATAAGAAACTAAAACGTAGAAGATTATGAACGAACAAATGAATATTCTCCTCGAAGTACTCGAGGAAATCAAGCAACAGAACAGAGAACTCAAAGCGAGTGTCTCCAACCTCGCATCTCAACCAATCTCAACAACTACATCATCAGAAGAGGATGGCATCTCTCTTACGGATGTAGCACGCCTTATTGGGCAAAAGATTGAGATAGAAGGCAAATTCAAGAGTGAACTAACAGATGTCGCTATCGTTCTTGGAAAACGAATTCGAGAAATTAAAGATGGCATCACAAAGACCCAAGAGCGACAAGCCGAAAGCATAGCCTCTCTATCCGAGAAAATCCAAGAAACTCAATCTCCTCCAACAGTCAAGAAGTACTACCTCTTTGATGTCAAGCGATGGGTGGAGTGGCTCATTTGGAGTATATCAATCATTCTCCTAGCTTGCACCATCGGCTGGGCAGTGTATCTTCGCAATGCCAATCAGACTCTCGAAAGTTACGCTCTACGCTACCGCATCCTACGTATGGAGCAAGGCTACAATAATCCCACAATCGCCCATCTCGACAGCCTCTTCTCCTCCAAAGACTCCTCCGACTCCATTCGCCAACTCCGCCACCAAGTCACCAACTACGAACTCGCAATCCAACGCCAAGCTGAACTCTCCCTCCAGCAACAACGAATCACGGAGGAGCAAGCTATTATCTTTCAAAAACTAAAATGATAATTAACAGCCTAGTAAAAGCATAAACAGGATTTTTGCCTTGCACCAAACGCCCTATAAGAAAGCGTATAGGTCTAAAATAATTACCCAAAGATAGAGGACTCATAAATCCACAAAAGGACTTGTTTCGCAATGCAAGTCCTTTTGTCATAAGTATAATAATTTTCCAATAATAACTCCTTGTTCTATTCTATCTTTGTTATTTCAGAATCCTCTTCTAGCTCCTTTAGCCATTCTGATATGTTAACGCTTTCATTTTTGTTGAGAATACCTGAGCCGAAATTTCTTGTATGTATATCATCCATACCATAGTATAGTTTTATTTTCTTGTTTTCTGGCAACCAAATAAGATGATGCTGGTGAAGCCAAAGTAACATAGCAGAGGTTTTCTTACTGAACAGTTTCTTAATACTTGAATATCTTCGAACAAAGTCTGAAGGTTCATAATTCCTGATTTTCTGATGTATAAAACCTTTATTATCCATATAAGCATAACCGCCGTTCTGAGCATGATTAGCTCCTATATCTTTTGGATAACGAATCATTCTCTCTGTTAGGATAGGCCAAAACATAGTCTTTCCGTTAGTATTTAGATACTCGAGAAGAAAATCTTTACGAACGAATAATGCGCTATGACCACTTGAGTACATATAGTTATCCAATACAACAATCTCGTTTTTACCATTTACCCATACTCCAGTATCATTAGAGAATCTCAACTGGAGTCCTTTGAATAACCACTCATTAGGCATCAGCAAATTCACTGAGTCTTCGGATGAAATATCATCATCGGTTGAAAGCATATATTGTAAATAAGCAGGCTCAATGATAATGCCATCGAAAATCTTGTTCCCAACAGAGAATGGTATCCTTTTGTGATACTCATCACTTACAACTTGCATATAAATTGAAGACCAATAAAACTCTCGAGTAAATATATTATAAATATCGGGGTTCTCATGAAAGGAACGTCCTTCGATTCCTACATTGTATAAATTGTCACATACTGTACTCAAATCCTCCTTATTGACAATATATGCTTGGATAAAAGTCCATAAATCTCTTATAGGAGACTTATCGTCATTTGGTTCATGCACAAACCTGCTGTACGAAAATAAATTTACCCATTCAATTCCATTTTCATCAGTGATAAGAACATACTCTTTAATCCTTGGCATATTCTTCCATGCTTTTAACCATTTGACATCACTTTTGGGTCTTAATATATCAAGATCAGGAAGTTTATATTTACTCTGATAATGTAATGACTTGCGTCTAGGATATATTGTAGGATCAATAGTTCTAGCTCTTCGTACAGGATCAGACCATTCATTACTCCAATCTTTGTCTGGGTATTTATCCATCATTCGAGCCATAATACGATACATGGCTATCCATTGATATTTCTTTCCTATACGTTCAATCTTGTTGTGATGTCGGTTGTGATTACTATTGGTTCTATCAAAATGAACAAAGATATTAGGGTCATATCCATACTCTTCAAAGATCATATGTATAGCCCAATTTGATAGCATCTCGATATCCTCCCCAAAACTAGAAAGATTAGACTGGAATACATATCTACCAAAATCGCCATAGCTCCGCACACCATATTCAGGAGCCATAGATGATAAGATTGAATGCTGAACCCAATATACGTCTCGTTCATTTTCTGGAATTGTTTTCCAATCTCTATCATACTTTGCTGTTATTTCATCATTTGAAGGGATTTCTGGTAAAGAACCATCCGTAAATGGCACATGTATAGATTTCTTATCTATAGCTACGTCTAAGCCATAGCTAAGACCAAGCTCTACAATATTACAAGCATAGTCACGAACTAAAACATGTTCAGGAACGCACTTCTGAATAAACACATTGTCGTATACCCACTTTGCTGTGGTACAACAGCTTTCTCTATCTTGTATTAGGAGTAATACCCCATAAATCGCACACCAAAGACGTTCTTGAATGTAAGGGTCATTGACGAAACTATATTTCTCCAGCAATGGCAAAAGAAGATTCTTATGCTGAGTTAAAATATTCACAATAGCATGAGAGATGTAATCTCTTAATTCTCTCCAAGTAGTGGCTAATCCCCAAATTAGAGCCTCAAGGCATGCTTTAGCAATCAGATTATCTATTGATTTAAGAGTGTCGACCGAAGCCTCACACCCCCATCGAGCCAAATCCATGAGTTGCTTGCCATGTGCCCATGGATCAGAAATAAAAACAGTCCATATTTCGTCTCTTTGCACCATGCTTAAATTCCACAGCACATCATAAAGAGTAAATCCATTTGAAGTTTCATCTGTTCTGTAAGGACATGATAAGATAATTTCAAACAACAAACTATATTCTTTTGCATCCTTAATCCTATGTATTAGCTCCTGACCTTTCTTTGTAAAAATATCTCTCCACACCGAACTATTAATAAATGCTTGAAACGCCTTATCCTTATCCTTTTTCTCAACAAGTTCTATTAATTCAGTATCTTTAGTCATTGGAATAAGAATAGCTAAAGGTTCAGAAAGATTACCCCAATGATAATCTAACCATTGCGATGCTGGAAGTTTAGAAATCATATATTCAGCAATGAAATAATCGCCTAGTCTTTCAAAACCAAAGTTCACATAAGTAGTGCCATTATAGAGCTCCGTTCTTAATAGCCCCTCATCAATCAGCAAATCAAAGAATTCATTGGGAGCCTTAGTGTATTGAGCATCCTGAGCCAACCGCATCATTACGACTTGGTATTCGAGATTCCAACGACTACCAGCTGTAACCATTAACTCAGCTACTGAACGTAGTGCTTTAATTACAAGATTTTGAGCTTCGTTATACTTAAAATCTATCGCTATTTCATGATTGGTATCATCACAGTACTCTAGAAGGGTTGTCCAGAAATTTGTAAACACCAATGGACGATGACTTCTTTCATGATTGCGACAGTACTTAATTAAGAAAAGAGGATTTGAAAATTCCTCTCCATATATAGGCCAAGTCGGTTGCTCTATACCGAAAGATGAGAACATGTACTCACAAGCTTCACGCTCATATCCTTTGAACCCATGGTGCTGATATACTGCGTATGCTGGATTGCGGGCAATATCATAAAACCAATTTTTACGATCAGATATGCGGAAACTTATAACAAGGCGCAGGTACTCACATGACTCTATTTCTTGCAAAAAGGCCAACAGAAATTTGCTCCATAACTCCTCGCCAGCTCCTTCATTAATAGCATCAATAAATATCACCACAGGTTCTCCTATTCTCCTGCCATAATTATTGAGTTGCGTCAATAATTTCTCCTTCTTGCACTTGATATCCAATAACTCTCGAATTTGGGAGAGAGGATCAGATGATAGTGTGAAATGTTGCCCCAAAAGTAATATGGATGGCTCGTGAATACGTTTTCGTTGAGTTACCATATCTCCTATGAGATGGGATTTTCCCGTACCGGCAACACCCGTAACTATAATTGTATGACGTTTTTTAAACTCAATCCAACTATTAGAAAGTACTTTCTGCAAGGCATATCCATCCTCACGAATAGAATCCCCTTTTATTCGAATGTCATTTTTATCCTCATAGCTATAATAAAAATCCTCAAATACAAGTAAGAACTCACTTACCAAATCTTTTAATTCAAGATAAGAAGTTACAGTTCCACTTAAGCTGTCTATCTTTTCTGCAAGAAGTCTACATTGAACTGAAATTCCAGAGTAAGAATAATCTTTATCTGTATTTCTAATAAACACCCTCAATGTTTCCCTAAATCGCCCTATTTCCTCTTTTAGTAAAGGCTTGAACTTATCAGTAATGTGCAATGAAGCCAATGCGAAATCCATATTTTCAAATGGAAAATTTCGTTCTTCGGAATAACGTTTATCCAGATTCTTTATTTGCTTAGAATTTTGTTCTTCAAACCATTTCTGAGAAGGAGTGAAGTTAAATTCCTCGTCAATCAGACTACATGCTTCAACTAGTTTTCGCAACTCTTCAGGTTTTCTCTTATTCGAGTTCCAAAGATAAAGATAATAGCCGACTGCTATTAACATGGCTATTCCAAAACTCAACCATTCAGAATTTTGGGACAGATACCCCAAAAAGGTTATTTCTTTATCTGCGGAATGAATAGAAATATAAACTCCTAGGAGTTGAGGTATCATACCAGCAAGAGCAGCCTCTGTTGCCATAAAAGTGTAGAACACCTTACGCTCAGCACGCTTCTTCAGAAATCCTACAATTATATTAATCCATTCCTTCCAATTTGCCCTACGCACCTCTTTTATAACAAGAGCAATAGAAGTAACTCTGGCTACAACCCACAGGAACAAGGCAAAGAATATAGTAAATACAACAATCATTTAGTCGGTGTGTTTATACTCAACAAGTTTGGTTAATTATAGTTATTTTTGATAGCATCTATGAAAGAATCTGGTTCGATAATTAATGATTCTATACATTGGTCTTCTTGCATTATCATTGCCACTTCCTATTAACACTACCCTTCTTGATGATTTTCCTTGAAGTGCTCCACCTGCTCCATCACTTGGTCGATAACCTCGTCATTGTACTGAGGTGGATAACCATTTTGATGGAGACAAATGAATATCTTGTTGTTGAGGTCTGCACGGATATTACTGTTATTGAGCCAGTCGGTAAAAGAGGATTGGATGTCTATCAGTTCTTTAATCTTCTTAGCCGATATCTTACACTTGTCGTTGAAGATAAAGCCGTTCTCCTCTTTATCCTCTCCGTACTCGAAGTTGTACTTATCTCGCAAGTGCATTAAAATATCATAGAACGCCTTTTCCTCAAAGGTTAAACCCAGATGCCGAAAGCTCTCTCGATCCTTACCAAGCTGTTCTAGTAGTTCCAGAGCCTGTTTCGTTGCCTCTTCCATAATCTTTGAAACTGCTGTTGCTTGTGTCTGCGAGGCTTCTTCTGCCGAAAGAGCTGATCGACGTTCGTGATATTTGTCCAGTGTTTCCTTTAGTAGCGCCTCATACTTCTCCGCTGCGATTTTATTGGTATTCTTATACTCTCTAATGGCTTTGCGGAGCATATTTACCAATACTTCCAACTTAGTCGCAGGTAGTTTTATACCCTCGAGTTGTGCTACAAACTCAGGACTAAAAATCTGTTCCTCCACATCGGTATCAAGAATACTGACCACAGAGTTACACACCAGTGCTTCCCTCACCATCTTCTCCACGGCTCTATTCATACTCTCAGCATCGTGCTTGTCACCAGAAGTCTTACGAATATAAGAAGCTACCGCCATAAAGCATTGCGAGAGCGAAAGCAATTCGTGGTTAAGGACAGCTGATGGTTGACAGATATCATACGCCACTCGAAGGCGTTTGATATGAGCTAAGAAATAACTTTGAGCGCTGACGGCTTTTGGAGGACGATTGCCTTGGTCTTTGTTCCATTCAGACGTTTGCGATTGGATATAATTGGCAGCTTCGGAAAGGCATTCCAGTCGCTCCAATGGCTTTGTATTCTTGTCGATGAAAGGAGTGAGATCAAAGCCCACAAAGAGCTTCTTAATGAGGTCAATCTCTACGATGAGAGTGTCCAATGCCTGCTGTACATCATCCTCACTTGGTCCAAAGTCCTCTCCGCCAAATCGACTCATGGCCTCCATCATATTCTTTCGGATACCGATATAGTCTACGACGTACCCAAACTCCTTGCCTGCAAATTTACGGTTCACACGACTAATGGTCTGTATAAGCGTTTGTTTCTGCAATGGCTTATCGTTGTATAGATAGGTTAGGCAGGGGACATCAAAGCCGGTGATCCACATATCGACGACGATGACGACACGGAAGTTGGACTGCTCCATCTTGAACGCATCGTCGAGCAACTTTGTCCGACTTCTATCACCCAGATAGTCATACATCTCTTTCGGGTCATCCTTTCCACGTGTTGCCACCATAGCAATGGTCGGCATTTTGGGGAGACTTCGTAGCTCTTTATCACTCAGTAGCGTATCATCAGGTGACTTTCGCTCAACGAACCAGTCTGGATATAAGGACTCAAACTTTTTCAATAGGTTGTATGCAATAGATCTTTTGCTACACACAATCATAGCCTTTTGGGGCACATCCGCCTTGTTGTTACAAGCCTGAGTATAGTGATCTGCTATATCCTTGGCAAGTCGCTCCAGTCGCTCATAGTCCCCCAAGATAACCTCCATAGCACTCATTGCCTTCTTGCTGGTCGCAATATCAGTCTCTGTCGCTCCCTCCTCTGCACACTGATTGTAGTAGCGGTCTATTTCTTCGACTTTAGCTGTGTCCAGTGTAACCTTAGCGATGCGCGGGATATACTTCAAGCCTACGGTTATGCCATCATCTACAGCCTGCTTCATCGTATAGCTATCGACAATACCACCAAAGACCTGTATCGTTTCATCTATCGGCGTACCAGTAAAGCCGACAAAAGTAGCGTTGGGGAAGGCGGTACGCAAGTGCTCGGCATAAGGCTTCGTGACGAAAGCTCCTATTTGCTCAGCCTCTTTGAGTGATGATCCCTCCTTGGCCGACTGCCTAACCTTGAGTTGAGTGTTGAGCCGTACTTGGCTACGATGAGCTTCGTCGGAAAAGCAAATAATGTTGTGCCGTGTATTGAGCAGCCCTATCTCCTCACAAAACTTCTGGATAGTACAGATAAAGAATCCGCCCGACTGGCGAAGAGACATTTCAGTTTTTAAGTTCTCTCGGTCAGTGATGATCTTGGCAGCTCCTATAGAGAGAAAATCTTCGGATCGTAAAAATAGTTTGCCCGCTTGGGACTGCAAATCCTCACGGTCTACTATCATCACAATGGTAGGAGAACCAAGTTCGGGACAACGTAAGGAGAGTTGGCGAGCCAAAAACATCATGGTATAGGTCTTACCACACCCCGTAGCCCCGAAGTAAGTACCTCCCTTGTTATCCATTAGTGTCCTAAAAGCTATTTTGGTAAAAGATTAGGAGAGGTACTTCACAGCACCTCTCCTTTCGTCTATTATCAGAGCC
>ENA-OWND01000589-OWND01000589.1-metagenome-genome-assembly--contig:-NODE-589-length-25128-cov-5.953815_pt1 | contig 25128 bp, 22 predicted proteins | sample MGYA00245342_ERZ651119 | MGnify/ENA primary metagenome ERZ651119 (study PRJEB26857, sample SAMEA4031756) | metagenome | biome: human; feature: oral; material: saliva | place: Philippines | collected 2014... | reverse complement strand
TTGATTGCATAGCATTTTTGTATTCATTTTTATATTTAAATTTTGTTTGATTTTAACACGTTAAAGTTATTTTTGTAAGGCTCTGAATCTTATGAATTTATTCAACTTTTGAACCTTTCAACCACTTTTTTACCCAAGCTCGGTTAGCTGAAAGATTATGTAATATGCCTTCGCTTATTGGTAATGGCTCGCCATAAATGATTGAAGCTAAGGTTTCGCCTAATAGTGGAGCAGAGGTAAGCCCGCGAGAACCTAAGGCTGCGATTAAGAAAATATTCTGAAAATTGGCCGCACTTTGGATAGGTTGTTTACGGCGGCGGAGGTTAAATAGATTGTAATAATCCGCTTGTTGCTGTTCAAAATGAGGCACGTTTCCCACCATTGGGGCAAGATCTCTTACAGAGCAGCGGATGCCTACACGAGCGAGATTATCTGATGTATTCACATCTTGAGTCCAAGGTTGGGCGATATTTTGTTGGAGTTTTTGTTGGTTTTCTTGTTGTTCTTGTTCACTAAAGTGGCGATCAACATTATCACGAACATGGCTTGCGCCGATGCAATGTGAGGTTTTTAATTGATTGGCTGGAGTAAGATAGCCATCATAACAAAGCACAGATTTCAGTTTGAGTAAGTTTTCTGATGTTGGAATTTGGCTGACTTGCCCGCGGATAGGGTAGAGCGGTAGCTTTTCTGTTTGAACAAAATCAGTAATTTTATATCCGTTCGCCAGAATGACGACTTCATGACAGTATTTTTGACCTTGCATATTTTTTAGTTCCCAACCTTTTTCTAGCTGAGAAAGTGCGGTAATTTTTTGTGAGGTTTTAATGATGACACCCTGCTTTTCAAGAAATGAAAAGGCATTTTGAACAAATTGTCTTGGTGCAAGCCAAGCCCCTTGTTCAATCCAACCGCCTTCGCAATTAAGCGGTAATCCCACTTTTTCACTGAGTTGTTCAGCATTCAGCATTTGGAAGATTTCGTTCGGCAAACCAAGCTGAGAAATCTTTGCTAATTTGACCGCACTTTTTTTGTTGTAAGCACATAGTGCCACGCCACAAAATTCATGTTCAAACTCGATGTTTTGTGCGATTGCCCAATCAAGTAATTGGCGACCGTAACTGAAAGCGTGCAGGTAAAAATCAACGGTAAGCACATTATCATCGCTAAGTTGCGGATAAAATGCGCCTTGTTTATTGCCCGAAGCATTGAGTGCGAGCGAATCATCTTCACAATAAATGGTAACTTTTGCCCCGCGTTTTATTAAGGAAATGGCAGCACAAAGAGAGGCAACACCACCGCCGATAATAGCGACATCTTGTTGTTCCATTTTCGCAGGCTGAGCAAGATACCAAGGTATTGAAAGTGCGGTAGATTTTGATTGTATTTTTAACCCACTTAAACATTCTCGCTTTTTGCCGAAGCCTTTACGCTTGGTCACATTAAAGCCTGCGGATTCAAGTCCTTTTCTGACCGCACTTGCTGCGGTGAAAGTGGCAAAAGAACCATTGGGTTTTGTGAAACGAAACATCAAGTTATAGAGTTCATCATTCCACATTTCAGGATTTTTGCTTGGCGCAAAGCCATCTAAAAACCAAGCATCAATACGTTCATTCATATAATCGCCAAGTTGTGGCAAGTTTTCTGATACATTACCAAGCCATAAATCTAAGGTGGTCTCTTCAAAATGAATACGATGACAACCTAGAATTAATGAAGGCCAATAACGTTGTAAATGAGCGCTTAAATCTTCAAACTGCGGATAGGCAAGGTGCGCTTGCGAAAGTGCGGTGATTTTTAGCGGATATTTTTCAAAGGAAATAAAATTAAGGCGTTTTAAAGGATGATTCTCGTGTTGCTGGCGAAATTCACGGAACAATTTGGTTACCGCGAAGAAATTTAATCCTGTACCAAATCCTGTTTCAGCAATGACAAAATTAGCCTCGTTGTGGCTTATCCAACGTTCCCAAAGTTGATTACCTTGTAGAAAAACATAATCTGTTTCGGCTAATCCATTTTCGTTAGAAAAATAGACATCATTGAATTGATCTGAGACGGGAATATGGTTTCGATTGAAGTGAATCTCAGCATGTTGCACGCTAAAGGTCATTTTATTCCTTTCTTGCCTAATGAAATTTGCGTATAATAACGCAATTTTCTGAACTGGTCGAACAAATGAATTATTGCTTGAAATATTTTTATTTCGTAGTAATTTTGTGCCGTTATTTTTACATATAAAACAATAAGGAAGAAGCAATGAGAAGAGCTGTAATTACAGGCTTTGGGATTATTTCAAGTATCGGTAACAACAAAGAAGAAGTATTGGCTTCATTAAAAGCAGGGAAATCAGGTATTGAAGTTGTGCCTGAGTTTGTAGAAATGAATATGCGTAGCCATGTTGCCGGAACAATCAAATTAAACCCAAGCGAGCACATTGATCGTAAAGTGTTCCGTTTTATGGGTGATGCAGCGGCTTATGCTTATCTTTCTATGCGTGAAGCGATTGAAGATGCAGGCTTAACAGAAGATCAAGTTTCTAATGATCGTACTGGCTTAGTGATTGGCGCAGGTACGGGGTCTGCACATAATCAATTAGTGGCTTGTGATGCGGTTCGTGGCCCTCGCGGTGTAAAAGCGATTGGTCCTTACGCTGTAACGAAAACCATGGCATCAAGTGTTTCAGCTTGTTTAGCAACACCTTATAAAATTCGTGGTGTGAATTATTCTATGAGTTCTGCTTGTGCAACCTCTGCACATTGTATTGGTCATGCGGTTGAATTAATTCAATTAGGCAAACAAGATATCGTTTTTGCTGGTGGTGCAGAAGAGTTATCTTGGGAATGTGCTACTGAGTTTGATGCAATGGGTGCAGTTTCAACTAAATACAATGAAACGCCAGAAAAAGCATCTCGTGCTTATGACGCAAATCGTGACGGTTTCGTTATTGCAGGTGGTGGTGCTGTTGTGGTAGTGGAAGAATTAGAACATGCACTTGCTCGTGGTGCAAAAATTTACGCTGAAATTGTAGGTTATGGCGCAACTTCTGATGGTTACGATATGGTTGCACCAAGTGGTGAAGGTGCAGAGCGTTGTATGAAACAAGCAATGGCAACTGTCGATACCCCAATTGATTACATCAACGTACACGGCACATCTACACCAGTAGGTGACGTGAAAGAATTAGGTGCAATCAAAAATGTATTTGGTGACAAAATCCCAGCGATTTCTTCAACTAAATCAATGACTGGTCACTCTTTAGGGGCGGCAGGTGCACACGAAGCAATTTATACGTTATTAATGTTGGATAATGATTTTATTGCACCAAGTATTAATATCGAAACCTTAGATGAAGCTGCTGAAGGTTGCAACATCGTTACTGAGACGAAAGAAAATGCAGGATTACAAACTGTCATGTCAAACAGCTTTGGTTTTGGTGGTACAAATGCGACATTAATTTTTAAACGTTATAACGGTTAAAACTCTTCTATGAAAAAAGCCACTTTCGATTGAAAGTGGCTTTTTTGTATAAATTAAAAAGAAAAATTAAGCAACGATACCAAATTGTTCTTTCATTAATGCTTCAAAATCAGTGCAACCACCAATTGGTTTTTCATCAATAAAGATTTGTGGTACGGTTTCTACTGGTTTACCAACAGATTTTGATAAATCTTCTTTAGTAATGCCTTCTGCGTGAATATCCACATAACGATAGTCAAAATCAGCAACTTCGCCTTTTAATTTTTCAGCAAGGTTTTTTGCTCGTACACAGTAAGGGCAGCCAGGACGACCAAAAATAACAACGAACATAAGATTTCCTTTTTTGAGTTAAAAATTCTAGGCAATTCTACCTGATTTTTATCGTCTACATAAAGTGTTTTTATTCGTGTAATATACGGAACATCGTAGATAATAAATTAAATGTTATGAAATTATTAATGCTTTGCCGAGAACCTCGTCTTTATAGTTGCCAACGCTTAAAAGAAGCGGCTAAACATCAAGGGCATGAGATGGATATTTTAGATCCGAATCACTGTTTCTTAAAACTCTCGCAAAATCCACCGCACTTTCAGATTTTTTATCAAGAAAATTCTGAGTCGAAACCTTATTTATTGCCTGATTATGATGCAGTTTTGCCTCGATTTGGCACAACGAGTACGCAAATGGGATGTTCAGTCTTACAGCATTTTGAAGGCAAAGGGACTTTTTGTTTAAATTCATCTCAGGCATTTTTAAATGCACGTGATAAGTGGAAAAGTTTGCAACTTTTGCTGAAGGCTGGTGTTCCTGTTCCCAATTCACTTTTTAGTGGCGGTGAAGTACAAGCTCAGGCGACGATACCTCATATCAGTTCGCCGACAATTTTAAAAACGCTAAATGGTTCACAAGGAATTGGGGTAATTTTAGCTGAAAAACCACAAAGTGCGGTGAGTATTATGGAAGCTTTTAAACAAACCAATATATCTATGCTACAGCAAGATTTTATCGAAGAAGCGGGCAATGCGGATATTCGTTGTTTTGTGATGGGTGATCAAGTGGTAGCAACGATGCAGAGAATTGGGCAAGATGGTGAGTTTCGAGCGAATTGTCATCGTGGCGGAAAAACCGAAAAAATTACCCTAAGCGATGAAGAAAAGCAGATAGCCATTCAAGCAACAAAAGCTATCGGTTTAGATGTAGCTGGCGTGGATTTAATTCGTTCAAAAAATGGATTATTGGTTTTAGAAGTGAATGCAAGCCCAGGCTTAGAAATGATTGAAAAAACAAGTGGGATTGATATTGCAGCTGAAATAATTGATTACATTGAAATAAATGCCTTTATCAATTCAAGATAAAGGCATTTCTCTAAAACATTGTCAATTTCAACCGCACTTTACGCGAGCATATTTACAACTGCAAATGAAACTTTTAATAGCGCAGCGTTGATTAAGTCGATAAAGAATGCTCCGACCATTGGAACGATTAAAAATGCTTTGTGTGATGGTCCAAAACGGCTGGTGACAGCTTGCATATTTGCGATTGCTGTTGGGGTTGCGCCTAAACCAAAACCACAGTGTCCAGCACTTAATACGACGGCATCGTAATCTTTACCCATTGCTCGATAAGTAATGAAAATTGCAAAGGCAGCCATAAATGCTACTTGAATAGCCAGAACAATTAATACGTCAATTGCTAAACCTGCAAGTTCCCAAAGTCTTAATGACATTAAAGCAATTGCTAAAAAGATGGATAAGCCTACGCTACCTAATACGTCAATAGCGGATTCTGCTACTTGGAAACGGAAAATGTTGCTTAAAATATTGCGGACAATAACACCAGTGAATAAACACCATACGAAAGTTGGTAATTGGAGTGCAGTACCTTTTGTTTGTACATCTAAATATTGACCAATTAATAAACATACTGAAATCATTGCAATTGTTTCAATTAATGAACGTGCAGTAATTTTACGTTTATAAGTTGGGTGTTCAAATGCTTCTTGAATGTCATCAACTTCATCATTTTCAGGATTTTCGCCTTGTTTTTGGCGATTTAATAAGAAACGAGCGACAGGACCACCGATGATACCACCGAATACTAAACCGAAAGTTGCACAGGCAATGGCAATTTCAGTTGCACCTTGTAGATTAAATTGATGTGCAAATGTATCCGCCCAAGCAGCTCCAGTGCCGTGACCACCTGTTAAGGTTACTGAACCTGCAAGTAAACCATAAGCGGGATGGATTCCTAATGCCATTGAACTTGCAATGCCAATAACGTTTTGTCCGAAGATTAATAATGCAGCAATGAATAGAAATACAACGAGTGGCTTTCCGCCTTTAATTAGACGGGAAAAGTTGGCACTTAAACCGATAGAAGTAAAAAACACTAACATCATTGTGGTTTGTAGATTTTTATCGAAGTTAAAGGATGTTCCATCAATTTTGTGCCAAATTAAAAGACCAATGGCAACAATAAAGCCACCAACAACTGGCTCTGGAATGTTAAATGTTTTTAATACATTAATGCGTTTAACCAAAAAATAGCCCAATAGCAAAACTAAGCTTGCTAATGCAAGGGTTTCATACGTGCTAAAAGTATAGCTCATAAATTGGATCTCCCTAAGTTATGTTTAAGTGATGTGTTGTGTTACAGCTCGATTACCATAATTTCAAGATTGGTATGTAATCCACGTGGTAATGTCGAACCTTTTCTGCCTCGTTCTGCGCGGAACTTTTGCAGATCTTCTGGTTTTAATACAATTTTTCGTTTTCCAGAATAAAATTCAAGACTTGCTTGATCTGAAATAAGCAATAATTTTGTCAATAGTTCGCTACGATCTTTTGCATTCGCTGCGGGAATAGTGATCATTTTATTGCCTTTACCTTTTGATAATACCGGTAAATCTTGTGCCGGAAAAATCAACATTCTGCCTGCTGATGTGATTGCGACAACAAGTGCGGTAGAATTTATCAATGTTTTAGGCTTCAACACTTTGGCATTTTCTGGTAAAGAAATCAAGGCTTTTCCAGCCTTGTTACGTGCAATTAAATCTTCAAATTTACAAATAAAACCATATCCTGCATCAGAAGCCATCAATAATTCTTGCTGTTCGCTGGCCATTACAACATATTCAATGGTCGCACCAGTGGGTAAATTGAGTTTACCTGTAAGTGGTTCGCCTTGGGAGCGAGCGGAAGGCAATGAAAGCGGATCGAGTGCATAACTCCGCCCTGTACTATCAATGAATACAACGGCTTGATTACTTTTGCCACAAGCGTGAGCTAGATAGCTATCGCCAGCTTTGTAGCTTAATGATTTAGGATCAATATCGTGTCCTTTTGCACAACGTACCCAGCCCATTTCTGATAAGATGACAGTAACTGGTTCTGCTGGCGTCATATCACTTTCAGAGATCATTTTGGCTTCTTCACGTTCGACCAGTTGAGACATACGTGGACTGGTATATTTTTTCGCATCTTCTTGAATTTCTTTTTTGATAAGCGTATTCAAACGGCGTTCTGATCCTAAAATTGCTTCTAAATTTAACCGCTCTTTTTCAAGTTCATCTTGTTCTGCTTTGAGTTGGTTTTCTTCTAATTTCGCTAAATGACGTAAGCGTAAATTTAAAATGGCATCGGCTTGTTCATCGCTTAAATTAAAGCGTGCCATAAGCTCTGCTTTTGGATCATCTTCTTGGCGTATAATTTCGATAACTTCATCAATATTTAAAAAGGCTATCATCAAGCCTTCTAAAATATGCAAGCGAGAGAGTACTTTATCTAGGCGATATTGAAGGCGACGAGTGACCGTTGTGCGACGGAAAGTGAGCCATTCATTTAAGATTTCTAATAAGCCTTTTACCGCAGGTTTATGATCAAGCCCGATCATATTCATATTTACACGGTAGCTTTTTTCAAGATCTGTTGTAGCAAATAAATGTGCCATTAAGGCATCAGTATCGACTCGATTTGAGCGAGGGACTAGTACAATTCTAATTGGGTTTTCGTGATCGGCTTCATCTCGAATATCTTCTAGCATTGGCAGTTTTTTTGCCGTCATTTGATCGGCTATTTGTGCAATAACTTTGGAGGGAGAAGATTGATGTGGAAGTGCAGAAATAATGATCTCGCCGTCTTCTTTTTTCCAAGTTGCACGCATTTTTATTGAGCCACGACCTTGCTCATAAATTTTACGAATTTCTGATTTTGGCGAAATAATTTCAGCTTCTGTTGGAAAATCTGGGCCTTGAACAATTTCAAGTACATCATCTAATCTCGCTTTTGGATTATCTAGCAACATTACTGCCGCATCAGCAATTTCGTTAATATTGTGTGGTGGAATATCTGTGGCCATCCCCACCGCAATACCTGTTGTGCCGTTCAATAAAATATGAGGTAAACGAGCAGGTAAATATTGTGGTTCGGCCAAGGTTCCATCAAAGTTTGGTTGATAATCTACTGTTCCTTGTCCGAGTTCATTCAACAAGATTTCAGAGATTTTAGATAGGCGAGATTCCGTATAACGCATGGCAGCGAAGGATTTTGGATCATCTGGTGCCCCCCAGTTACCTTGACCATCTACAAGCGGATAACGATAGGAGAAGGGTTGTGCCATTAACACCATAGCTTCATAACAAGCGCTGTCACCATGTGGATGGAATTTACCAAGTACATCACCGACGGTACGAGCAGATTTTTTGTATTTTGCCGTGGCATTTAAGCCAAGTTCAGACATCGCATATACAATACGACGTTGAACGGGTTTTAAACCATCACCGATAAAAGGCAACGCACGATCCATGATGACATACATAGAATAGTTGAGATAAGCCTTTTCAGTGAAGGTGCGTAGAGGCATTTGCTCAATGCCTTCATAGTTGATATTTGTCATTTTTGTTTCTGTTAATTGATATATTCTTAATTTATTAAAATTCAGATTTGCTGAGATTAATTTAGTCTAAACAGATAAATCAACCTGATCGCCTTTCGCTTGTAACCAATTTTTACGGTCTTCGGAACGTTTTTTCGCTAATAACATATCCATCAGTTCTAAAGTATCTGAGCCTTGATCTTCCCCTAAATCATAAGTTAATTGAACGAGACGGCGCGTATTAGGATCCATTGTTGTTTCACGCAATTGCGATGGGTTCATTTCACCTAAACCTTTAAAGCGTTGAACATTTGGTTTGCCTTTTTTGTTTTTCAAGCGATCTAAAATCGCCTCTTTTTCATTTTCATCTAATGCGTAGAAGACTTCTTTATTTAAGTCAATGCGATAAAGTGGTGGCATTGCTACGTAAACGTGACCGTCTTGTACCAATTTCGGAAAATGACGTAAGAACAGGGCGCAGAGTAGGGTGGCAATATGCAGACCATCGGAGTCAGCATCCGCGAGAATACAGACTTTACCATAGCGAAGTTGTGATAAATCATTGCTGTCAGGATCGATCCCTAGAGCCACGGCGATATCGTGAATTTCGGTTGAACCTAATACTTGATCAGGGGAAACTTCCCATGTGTTTAAAATTTTCCCACGTAATGGCAAAATCGCTTGATATTCGCGATCACGTGCTTGTTTTGCTGAGCCGCCAGCAGAGTCGCCCTCCACTAAAAATAATTCCGTTTTTTCTAAATCCTGTGAGCCACAATCAGCTAATTTTCCTGGTAATGCTGGGCCACTAACGAGTTTTTTTCGCACGACTTTTTTTGCGGCGCGTAATCGGCGTTGTGCAGAACTAATGGCAATTTCTGCTAATTTTTCAGCATCTTGTACATTTTGATTTAGCCATAGGCTGAACGCATCTTTTAAAACACCGCTGACAAACACCGCACTTTGGCGTGATGATAAGCGTTCCTTTGTTTGCCCTGCGAATTGTGCATCCTGCATTTTAAGGGAAAGAATGTAAGAACAACGATCCCAAATATCATCGGCGGTAAGTTTTACCCCGCGTGGTAATAGATTTCTAAATTCGCAAAATTCACGAATAGCATCTAATAAACCTTGGCGTAGGCCATTAACATGCGTTCCGCCTTGAATAGTCGGAATTAAGTTTACGTAGCTTTCGCCGATTAGTTCGCCACCTTCTGGCAACCAAAGTAATGCCCAGCTAACCGCTTCATTTGTTCCTTTAAATTCGCCAACAAATGGTTTTTCCGGAAGGGTTTCAAAGCCATTTACTGCTTCGATAAGGTAATCGGAAAGCCCATCTTCATATAACCAAATATCTTGAGTATTGTTTACTTTATCAATGAATTTGATTTCAAGCCCTGAGCAGAGTACCCCTTTCGCTCTTAATAAATGGCGTAGGCGGCTAACGGAAAATTTTGCGCTGTCAAAATATTTTGGATTCGGTTTGAAGTGAACAGTTGTTCCCGTTGTGCGTCTGCCACAAGTTCCGATAACTTCCAATTCTTCTACTTTACTGCCGTTTTCAAAGGCAATTTTATACACTTCACCATTGCGTTTAACTTGAATATCCACGCGTTCAGAAAGCGCATTTACCACAGAAATCCCCACTCCGTGTAAACCTCCCGCAAATTCATAATTTTTATTGGAGAATTTACCACCAGCATGCAGTTTAGTCAGGATCACTTCTACGCCAGAAACGCCTTCCGTAGGATGAATATCCACAGGCATACCGCGACCATTGTCTGTGACTTCAATGGATTGATCTGGATGTAAAATTACTTCAATTTTTGTGGCAAAACCCGCAAGGGCTTCATCTACGCTGTTATCAATAACTTCTTGTGCTAAATGATTAGGGCGAGTAGTGTCAGTGTACATTCCCGGGCGAATTTGCACTGGCTCGAGATCTTTAAGAACGGTAATTTCTTGAGCTGAATAATTGGTTGTCATGGTGAGATTATTCGTTAATTTTTTAATTTGAGAAAATTCTATCAAAAAGTGCGGTGATATTCGACCGCACTTTTAATCGTATAAACTAGGCGTATTTTCATCTGGACGTGTTTTAAAACGGCGATGTAGCCACATATATTGTGATATGCCCTTCATGATTTCCTTTTCTACGATTTGATTCATTCGCGCAGCAATCGCCGTTTCATCTTGTAAATCCGTAAAATCAACAGGCGCTGAAATACTCACGGTATAGCCTGAACCATCTTTATTGCGTAATGGCGCAAATGGAATCACTTTGCTGTTTTGCGAGGATTTCAATAAATAATAACTACCAGTAGTAGTGCAAGTGTCAGGTACTGCAAAAAAAGGAACAAAAACGGCATTTTTTCTGCCGTAATCGTGATCAGGCGCATACCAAATGGTTTCTTCGTGGCGTAAAGCTTTGATCATTCCGCGTAAATCTTTACGATCAAGCATATCTTTATTGGAGCGTAAACGGCCTTGTGTTTGTAGCCAATCAAGCAAAGGATTATCATTTGGACGATAAACACCAATGCCAGGATGATGTAAACCAATGATGCGTGCGCCAAGTTCTAGCGTTAAGAAATGAACACCGACGAGAACAATTCCATCTTTTTGATTTTCTTTTAGATAATGTAAGCCTTCAACTTTCGACCATTTTTTGATACGTGAATCCGACCAAAACCAAGCCATGCCAGTTTCGATAATTGCCATGCCTACTGAACGAAGATTTTCTTGCAAAATCGTCTCACGTTCGTTTTCAGGCATATCAGGGAAACAAAGTTCAAGATTACGGCGTGCAATGGCAGCTCGACGTTTACCCACTTTTAAATGTGAAAACAGCCAACCGAAACCATGACCAATATGGCGCAAAATAGGATAGGGAAGACATAAAATACTTCGCCAAATTGCCACGCCTAGCCAAAAAAGCCAGTATTTTGGGGCTAAAAAGTGCGGTTGAAATTGAGGGAGTTTTTCGTTTTTCATTGTTCTTTCCACGTAAGTTAGGGGCGTAGTTTATCGTAAATTTGAGTTGTGGTAAAATCGCCACAATTTTGGTTATTCAAATAGAGAGATTTTAAAATGGCTCAATATTCAGCAGAATTTAAGCAAGCAAAAGTACTTGTATTAGGCGATGTGATGCTTGATCGTTATTGGTTCGGTGCAACCAACCGTATTTCACCAGAAGCACCAGTGCCAGTAGTTCGCGTACAAGAAAATGAAGAACGCGCGGGCGGTGCTGCAAATGTGGCGATGAATATTGCTTCACTCAATGTACCCGTTCAGTTAATGGGATTGATTGGACAAGATGAGACAGGTTCTGCACTTTCCCACTTATTAGAAAAACAAAAGATTGATTGTAATTTTGTTGCATTAGAAACCCATCCAACCATTACTAAATTACGTATTTTATCTCGTCATCAACAGCTGCTCCGCCTTGATTTTGAAGAAGATTTCAATAATGTAGATTGCAAGGATTTATTAGCGAAGTTAGAAAGTGCGGTGAAAAATTACGGTGCTTTGATTCTTTCTGATTACGGCAAAGGCACGCTTAAAGATGTTCAGAAAATGATTCAAATTGCACGCAAAGCGAATGTGCCTGTGTTGATCGATCCAAAGGGAACTGATTTTGAACGTTATCGTGGGGCTACATTATTGACACCCAATATGTCTGAATTTGAAGCCGTTGTAGGTAAATGTAATACAGAAGAAGAGATTATTAAGAAAGGTTTAAAATTAATTTCTGATATTGAATTAACCGCACTTTTGGTGACGCGTTCTGAAAAAGGCATGACATTATTACGCCCAAATCAAGAGCCTTATCATTTGCCAACCGTTGCAAAAGAAGTGTTTGATGTGACGGGAGCCGGTGACACTGTCATTAGTGTATTAGCAACCACATTAGCAGATGGACGTTCTTTCGAAGAATCTTGTTACCTAGCCAATGTTGCCGCAGGAATTGTGGTGGGTAAATTGGGGACTTCAACGGTTTCGACTGTGGAACTTGAAAATGCTATTCATGCTCGCCCTGAAACTGGATTTGGCATTATGAGTGAAGCAGAATTAAAAGATGCTGTCGCACAAGCTAAAGCACGCGGTGAAAAAATTGTGATGACTAATGGCTGTTTCGATATTTTGCATCCAGGGCATATTTCTTATTTAGAAAATGCACGCAAATTGGGCGATCGTTTAATTGTTGCGGTAAACAGCGACGATTCTGTTAAACGCTTAAAAGGTGAAAGTCGCCCAATTAACAATCTTAATGCACGTATGGCAGTATTGGCAGGTTTAGCGTCAGTGGATTGGGTGGTTTCTTTTGATGAAGATACACCACAACGTTTAATCGGTGAGATTTTACCGGATTTATTGGTGAAAGGCGGCGATTATAAACCAGAAGAGATTGCAGGCAGCAAAGAAGTGTGGGCGAATGGTGGCGATGTTCGTGTATTGAATTTCGAAAATGGCTGTTCAACTACAAATGTGATTGAGAAAATCAAAGCGCTGAAAGATTAATAACTTTATAAAAACAACGGGCAACCTGTTTTACAAGTTGCCCGTTTCTTATTTTAGAATTTATATCGAATATTGCCGAAATAAACACGACCTTCTTCCGGATAACCTGCTTGATAGTAGTAGTTTTTATCAAAGAGGTTCGATACACCCGCTTCTAAACTTAATCCTGAAACCGGTTCATAGATTAATTTCGCATTGCTGTTTCCAAAACCAGAGAGCTTCACGGTTTCACCGCCATCTAAATAATAACGGCCATGTTCCGCTTCTTGGCTCACATAAAGTGAAAGGTTTGGTAACATTTTCCAATCAACAAATGCAAAGAATTTATGTTTTGGCACATTCTTAACAATGGTATCTTGGGTTTTATTTTTTGCATGGGTATAGGTGTAGTTAGCCCCTAATGTTAAATTATCGCTTGCAAAAACATTCACGGCTAATTCAGCACCTTTAAAGGCTTCTTTGCCTACATTTTGATATTGATTGAGTTTTTTGCTAATCGCGACTTCTTCAATGGCATCTTTTACTTCAGAATAGAAAAGTGCGCTATCCACTCTTAACCAATCGCTAAAGGTATGCATATAACTAGCTTCGTAATGGTAAGCGGTTTCTGGGCTTAAGAATGGATTCGGCTCAGTACGACCAAATCGGCGAGAATAACGTTCTTTCATTGTGGCAAAACGTGTTTTCTTCGCAAAACTTAGCGTAAATTCATCATGTTCAGAGAAATGATGGGCAAGTTTGATTTGATAATTAAAGGCATGTTTATTACCGATATCAAACGGGCAAATCGCATTTTTTTGGTGAGTTGAAACACATTGTTTTTCAAATTTCTCTGCACGGCTGGCATCGCGTTTATCGTAGCTGATACCAGTAATCAGTGAGGTTTGCTCATTAAAACGATGAGTATTTTCTAAACCAAAGCTGTAGGTACGATCTTTATCGACTGCGGTAGGTTCATCATCATTATGTTCGCGATGCACGTCATATTTAATGAGGGTAGAGAATTTTAAGCGGTCTTTGGAGGTTAAATCGCCACCTAAATCAAAGCCTGCACCGTAGGAATAATCACGGTAATAGCTATTAAAGCTTGATTTTTTCTTTTGAGTGCTGAATGTGGCATCATCAAAAGCACGTAGGTCATTTTTAAAGGTATCGTAAAATGCTTTCGTGTTTAGCGTGAGATTGTGGGCGCCAAATTCAGTATGGGAAAGGAAATAGATACTGTCTTTATCCCACATCGGCCAGCGCCAATAGCGTTCAAAACTATCAGATCCAGAATAGAAAGGTGATTCTTTGGTGCCTTTTTGTGTGGAGAACGCCAGTGCGTATTCGTCATGCTTATTTGGTGTATAAGCAACTTTCAAACTTAATTTTTTATCACGTTGTTTAGAATTTTCGGCTCGACCGCCATCATCGCCTTTTGGATTGATTTGTTGATAATGATGAGAAAGTTGTAAGCCTTGTTTTTCAACAAAAGAACCACTTACTTGCGCATAGAATAGTTCTTGTTTAGTGCCTAAATTAAAATCTGTTTTATTGGTTGATGTGCCACCACTTTTACCGTGTGAAAAGCCATAGCCAATAGAACCTTCGAAAGGTTGAGTTGGTTTTTTAGAAATTAAATTTACGGCACCACCCATCGTATTTGCGCCATAAAGCACAGAGCTTGAGCCCTTAGAAATATCAATACGAGATAAATCAAAGGTGGTAAAACGTCCCAAGTCCATTTCACCATCATAAGGAACATAAACCGGAATACCATCCATAAATACCGGTACGCGGCGAGCATTAAAACCACGTACTAGTAAGTTGTATTCGTTGCGTGCGCCGCCATGTTCGACAAACACACCCGGTGTGCTTTTTGCTACATCAGACACACGATCTTGGTTATTTTTTTGTAATTCAGCCTGGTCAATACGAGCGGTGCTGAGATCACTTGATTTTTCACCGATGACTTCAATTTGGCCAAGGGTAAATACATTTTCGGCATAAGCAGGCAAGCAAGCCAAACTAATGGCGATGCAAAGCAGTTTCTTTTCCATTGGAACATCCTTTTAGGTTAGGGTTGAAGCGTAACTTCAATGCAATGGTGATCGCGGCGAAAATTTTTTCATCATTATGAGGGAAATTTTCTCGCAAAGTGCGGTTAGCATCGCTGAAGTTTATTTTTCCGTTAGCTAATTCGGAGAATAAAATCGAAGGGTTGAGCTGAAGTTGCTCTGCAATTTGCAGAATTGAAAAGTGCTCAAACGTCATAATCAAACGATCTAAATTGCAATAGGTGGGATAGCGATTATGTGTCACTAAATCGGTAAATTGTTGCACAATTTTGACCGCTTTATTTTTTCGATTAAAGAAGTGTAAAGCCACGCCAAAAATAAGCAGTAACGCCGAACCTAAATGCCACTGAAAGATGCCTTGAATGGGCCACTGAAAATAGATCCCTAAGCCGCTGAACAAGATGCCTACCAATCCTGCAATGAGCATAGAAAGCAAGCAAAACTTATAAATCACATCCCATTTCATTTTTTCACCTTTAGCTATGAATAATAAATGTTATATAATAAAAAACATAACGATGACATTCTACCAAAATTTATTTACTATGTTAAAAAATATATAGCGTTAAAATAAAGTCATCTCATTTTAAATCGCTAAAAGAGGGAAGAATATGAAAAAATGGATAGGTATTGCACTTGCGCTTTGTGTATCAACCAGCGTATTTGCAACAGAAGAAATCGCTTATTTGGCGGGGGAATTACCTCCGCCAGCTAAAATTGAAAAAGTATTAAGTGCGGGTAATCCGGCTGATGTGTTGCTCCTTTCAAGTGCGCCCAATAAATTACTGGGATTGGCGGGATTTAATATGGAAAAACGTGGAAAATTGTTTCCTGTAGCACAACAATCTCTACCAACCTTGGGAAAAATTGCCGGAAAAGGCAGTACGCTCTCGCCAGAGAAAATTGTGGCATTGCAACCGAATTTAATTATTGATGTAGGCAATGTTACCCCAAACTATATTGATCAAGCAAAACGGACTTTTGACCAAACAGGTGTACCTTATTTGCTGCTAGACGGCAAACTCAGTGAAACTCCCACTGCTTTGCGTTATTTAGGGAAAGTGTTAAGCGTAGAAAATCTTACAGAACCTCAAGCGAAGTATGCCGAAGAAACCCTTAAACAAGCGGTCGAAAATGCCTCTAAATTGACCAAAACCTTCTATTTAGCTCGTAGTGCAGATGGCTTACAAACAGGACAAAAAGGCTCTATTCATACAGAAGCCATTGAAATCGTGGGTTTAAAAAATGTGGTAGAAGGCGATCATAAAGGGCTTACGCAGGTTTCGATGGAGCAGCTTTTATTATGGAATCCTGATGTAATTTTTAGCCAATACCCAGAGTTTTTGCAAACCTTAAAAGAGAATCCGCAATGGCAACAGTTAAGTGCGGTAAAAAATGGACACGTTTTTTTAATCCCGAATAATCCATTTGGTTGGTTAGATTCGCCACCTAGTGTGAACCGTTTGCTTGGGGTGCGTTGGGTCTCGCATTTAGTTAGCGGTAAACCTATGACTGAATTTTCAAAAGAAGTGCAAACGTTTTATCACTTGTTCTATCAGATTGAATTAACCCCAGAGCAAGCGACTCAATTGCTACATGATGTGAAATAGTTATGCCGTATTTTATTCAACGTAATCCCAAACTCTTTTTCACTTCGTTAGTGATTTTATTAGTCGGCACCATTTTGCTTTCGTTGAATGTGGGGCGATTTCCGATTTCTCCCCTTCAACTAGGGCAAGCGATTCGCTGTGTATTTGAAACGGAATGCCAAACGCCTTCTTCTGTTGAAACGGTGCTTTGGCATATTCGTACACCGCGTATTTTTGTCGCCTGTTTAGTGGGTGCCGCCCTGGCTGCTGCGGGGGCGACTTATCAAGGGATGTTTAAAAATCCGTTGGTTTCTCCTGATATCTTAGGTGTTTCAAGCGGTGCTGGGCTAGGTGCATCACTGGCAATTTTCTACAATTTACCGATGTTTTACGTGCAGTTTTTTGCCTTTAGTGGCGGTATCTTGGCGGTGCTGTGTGTTTCTATGGTCGCATCACGAAGCCGTAATCAAGATCCCATTTTGGTCTTAGTGCTTTCAGGGATTGCTATCGGTTCATTACTTGGCGCAGGTATTTCACTGTTAAAAATTCTAGCCGATCCTTTTACCCAATTACCTTCGATTACCTTTTGGCTATTAGGTAGTTTCACGGCTGTCGGAGTGAAAGAATTGAGTCAACTTGCGCCTACTTTAATCCTCGGAATTTTGCCGCTTTTCTTATTACGCTGGCGCTTAAATCTACTTGCTTTAGAAGAAGATGAAGCCAAAAGTCTCGGTATTCCTATTCAACGCACACGCTATATTTTGATCATTTTCACCACGCTTTGCACTGCAAGTGCGGTCTCAATTACAGGCATTATTGGCTGGGTAGGTTTGCTTGTTCCCCATATTGCGCGATTATTGGTGGGAGCCAATTTTATTTTGTTATTACCCACCTCATTATTGCTTGGCGCGAGTTTCTTACTTTTAACCGACACGCTTGCTCGCACGGTTGCGAGCATTGAACTCCCGATAGGGATTTTAACCTCGGCTTGTGGCGCTCCGTTTTTCCTCTATTTATTGTTGAGAGGGCGAAAATGAATTTAATTGAAACCCAACAGCTCACCATTGGCTATGGCAATAAACCGTTGTTAGACGAAATCAATTTTGCACTGAAACCTCAGCAAATTTGCTGTTTACTTGGCGCCAATGGGGCGGGGAAAAGCACTTTCTTAAAAACCTTGCTTGGTTTGCAGCCTGCTCTCAATGGGCAAGTTTTCTTTCAAAATCGACTGCTTGCCACATATTCTGCCGCTGAATTAGCACGCGAAATTGCTTATGTACCGCAAGCGCATGCACAGCTTTTTCCTTTTCTGGTGCAAGATATGGTGTTGATGGGGCGTTCTGCATATCTAAAATGGTATCAAACCCCAAAAGCCGAAGATAAAGATCTTGCTCTTGCGGCTTTAGCGGAATTACAAATAACCCACCTTGCTAAACGTTATTACCATGAACTCAGTGGGGGCGAAAAACAACTCGTGCTCATCGCCCGAGCCATTGCACAACAGGCGAAATTGTTGATTATGGACGAACCAACAGCCAGTCTTGATTTCGGTAACCAAATTCGGGTGTTGGAAAAAATTAAGCAATTACAGCATCAAAACATTGCCTTACTAATTACCACTCACAATCCACAACAAGCGGTCTATTTAGCCGAAAATATTGCAATGCTCGATCAAGAATTTGGTTTTCAACAAGGCGAAAAAAGTGAACTGATGACCTTTGAAAACCTCGCCAAAATTTACCGCACTTCAGTTCAGGAATTGCAAAAACATCTCAATTTATAAAAGGATAAATTGGTTTGTATAAATCCGTTATAATTTAACTTATATAAAGATTATGCTATATTCCATTCAATTTAAATAAGGAGTTTAAATGAAAAAATTAGCTACTTTAGCCGCCTTAATGGCGATCACACTCTCCAGCCAAGCTGCTGATCTTTATCTTTATGCTGGTGCGGGTTTAAAAGAGCCGGTAGAGAAAATTGTAAAACAATTTGAGCAAAATACGGGCAATAAGGTCACGGTGGAATATGGCGGTTCAGGTCAAATTTTAGCACGTTATAACCAAGTAAAAACCGGTGATTTATTTTTATCCGGTTCGGCAGATTATGTCGAGAAATTGGCTCAAGACAATCAAGTTAAAGCTGTTGAACCGTTGGTTTTACATATTCCAGTAATGGCGGTACGCAAAGATAAAAGTGCAAATATTCATTCTTTTAAAGATCTTGCCGAAAGTAACTTACGTTTGGGAATTGGTGATGCCAAGGCGATGGCGTTAGGTAAAGGGGCGGAGAAAATCTTTGAGCTATCGGGTTATCAACAGGCGTTGAATGAAAAAGTGGTCGTGAAAGCGGCTACCGTAAAACAGTTGATGATGTATCTATTGAATGGTGATGTGGATGCGGCAGTGGTTGGGCGTTCCGGCGCGTGGAAAGTACGCGATAAAGTGGAAATCTTGCCAAACCCACAAGGCACACCGCAAGAAAAAGTGACCTTAGCGTTATTTTCATCTTCGGCACATCCAACGGAAGCTAAACAGCTATTTGATTTTTTCCATACAGAAGGCGTGAAGTATTTTACCGATGAAGGCTTCTTACCGGTTAAATAAAAGCCTGAGTTTAAAGTTAGCACTGCTCCCCTTAATGTTGTTATTTTTAACGGTATTGGGAACGGTGCTTGCTTTAATTGGGGCAGTTAAATTGGCATTTTTTTAAACAGGTGTTGTTTGATCATGAACTGCACTTTGCCTTAATGCTTTCTTTAGGGACGTCACTCTTTTCGCTAGTTATCGCTTTACTGATTGCATTACCTGCTGCTTGGGTGATGAGTCAAATTCGCCTGCCGCTACAAAAGCTCATTGATACCGTGTTGGACTTACCGATGGTTTTACCGCCCTTAGTTACCGGGTTAAGTTTGCTTTTATTGTTCGGTTCACAAGGTTGGCTGAGTTCATTGATTCCAGAGATTAGCCGTTGGATTTTTAGCCCGATTGGTATTGTGGTGGCACAAAGTTATATTGCCACCTCAATTATGTTGCGTAATGCACGTGGCGTTTTCAGTAATTTTGATGACGGTTATCGACTTGCCGCCTATAACCTAGGTTTAACACCTTGGCAAAGCCTGCTTAAAGTTGAGCTCCCTATGTGTTGGAAACCTTTGCTGTGTGGGGCAATTTTGGCTTGGGCGCGCGCCATCGGTGAATTTGGTGCGACCTTAATGCTAGCCGGCGCCACCCGTTTTAAAACAGAAACCCTGCCGGTGGCTGTATATCTCAATATTTCCAGCGGTGATTTTGAAATTGCGATTGGGGCAGCCTTATGGCTTTTAATGATTTCAGCCTGTTTGCTTTTTTTATTACGCGTGCTTAATCGGGAACTTTAGGATGTTACAAATTCAACATTTACAGGTTGGTATTTTAAAGGATATTAGCCTAACGGTTGCAAATGGTGAATCGGTGGCGATTGTTGGACAATCGGGAAGCGGAAAAACCACGCTTCTCAATGCCATTGCCGGTTATTCGGATTATCAGGGGAGTATTGCATTTAACCAATGTCCTTGGGATAACCTTGCCTCTTGGGAAAGACGTTGTCGCAATTTAAATCAACGTTTGTACCTTTTTCCCCATAAAACCGTAAGTGGAAACTTAAGTTTAGCGAAACCGAAAAGCACAAGACAGGAGCAACTTGATTTATTGGCACAGTTGAACATTGATGCGTTGATCGATCGTTATCCGCACCAATTATCGGGTGGGGAACAACAGCGTGCAGCACTGGCTCGGGCGCTAATCAATCCACCGGATGTGATGCTATTAGATGAGCCATTTTCATCATTGGATTGGCAAACCCGTCAACAGATTTGGCAAAACGTAAAAAGCTTGCTCAAAGCCTTCAATCTCACCACATTATTAGTGACCCACGAACCTAAAGAAGCAGATTTTCTAGCGGATAGACAAATTCATTTACATTTAGGACGATTAATTTAAGGACAAACTATGATTTATTTCTCAGACAAAGAACTCGATGATTTTTTATTGGAAGATATTTATCGCGGCGACTTAACCACGCACGCATTAGGGCTAGAAAAAGTCCCTGCAAAAATTGAATTCAAACGTAAAAATGCCGGCGTGGTGGCGGGGATTTCAGTGGCAGAACGATTACTGAAAAAATTAGGCATTACGCCTCAGGTTTATGTGAATGAAGGGGAAGCCGTTGAAGCCGGTGCTTTATTGCTAAGTGCGGTCGATTCTGCGGATAAATTACAGCAGGCATGGAAAGTGGTGCAGCTTGTATTGGAATGGTCTTGTGGCGTGGCGCAATACACGGCGGAGATGATTGCTAATGCCAAAGCCATTAATCCGCATGCGGCGGTGGCTTGTACCCGTAAAAGCATTCCAAATACCCGTAAACTGGCAACCAATGCAGTGCTGGCTGCCGGCGGACATATTCATCGTCAAGGCGTGAGTGAAACCTTACTGGTCTTCACTAATCATCGTAATTTATTGGCTGAACCGAATAACTGGACGCATATCGTGGAAACTTTAAAGCGTGAAGCACCAGAAAATAAGGTCACCCTTGAAGCAGACAATTTTGCACAATTTGAACAAATGATTAGTGCCTCTCCCGATATTATTCAGTTAGATAAATGGTCAGTTGAAGATGTGAAAGCGGCTTTAGATCTCATCAAAGCACAAGGTAGAAATATTACGCTTTCTGTTGCAGGTGGGGTGAATAAAAATAATTTGGCAGATTATGCCAAGTTAGGCATTAATTTGTTTATTACCTCTGCGCCTTACTATGCTGCACCGGAGGATATTAAGGTGGTGATCAGTAAAGCATAGTCTTTTTGCTTAGTTCATCAATTGTTTTGTGTATATCGCTATATATTTTATTGTATAATCAAAATCCGTTTTCATTTTAAGGATAATTTATGAAATTTAATCGCTTATTCGCTGCAGCTTTGTTTGGCATTTTTTCCACATCGGCATTAGCTGATCGTGTTGTAACTGATCAATTGGATCGTCAAGTGACGATTCCCGATCATATTCAGCGTGCCGTGGTATTACAGCATCAAACCCTCAATATTGCCGTGCAATTAGATGCCACCAAACAAATTGTTGGGGTGTTATCAAATTGGAAAAAACAGCTGGGGCAAAATTATGTACGTTTAGCGCCAGAATTAGAAAAAATGGCCATGCCAGGCGATTTAAATTCGGTGAATATTGAAAGTTTGTTGGAATTAAAACCGGATGTGGTGTTTGTTACTAACTATGCACCACCGGAAATGATTAAACAAATTGCGGACACTGGTATTCCAGTAATTGCCATTTCGCTACGAACTGGCAGTGATAAAGATAAACTTAATCCAACCTTAGCTGATGAAGATAAAGCCTATAATGAAGGCTTAACTCAAGGTATTGAGTTGATTGCTCAAGTGTTTGAAAAAGAAAAACAAGGCAAAGAATTAGTTAAAGCCGCATTTGCGAATCGTAAAATGTTGGCGGAACGTTTGGGAGACATTCCTGCGGAGAAACGAGTGCGCACCTATATGGCTAACCCAGATTTAAATACCTATGGTTCGGGTAAATATACTGGTTTAATGTTGGAACATGCTGGCGCGTATAATGTCGCAGCGGCAACGGTGAAAGGCTTTAAACAGGTTTCCATGGAAAATGTGCTTGAGTGGAATCCAGCGGTGATTTTGGTGCAGGATCGTTATCCTAAAGTTGTATCACAAATTAAAGAAGATGCGGCTTGGGCGAATATTGATGCAGTGAAAAATAACCAAGTGTTTTTAATGCCGGAATATGCGAAAGCTTGGGGTTATCCGATGCCGGAAGCCTTAGCATTAGGCGAAGTTTGGTTAGCAAAATCGCTATATCCGCAAAAATTCCAAGATATCGATTTAGATAAAATGGTGAATGACTACTATTTGAAATTCTATCGTCAGCCGTATAACAATGGTAAATAAACATTCCAAATTGATGGGCTTATTGCTCATTGTCTTGGTTGCTAGCGCCCTGATTTCTTTAGGAATCGGGCGTTATGCTTTATCCTTAGAGCAGATTTTGCAAATTTTAGCGGCAAAATTGACCGCACTTCCTATTGACCGAATCCATCAGCAGGTTATTTTCCAAGTTCGTTTACCACGTATTTTATCCGCTCTTTGTGTGGGGGCTGGATTAGCCTTAAGCGGTGCGGCATTACAGGGCATTTTCCGTAATCCGTTGGTGGATCCACATATTATTGGCGTTACTTCTGGTTCGGCATTTGGCGGCACATTGGCCATCTTTTTTAGTTTGAGTCTGTATGGCTTATTTGCCAGTACGATTTTTTTCGGTTTAAGTACGCTAGTGCTCGTTTTTTTATTTAGCGTAAAGTTTGGTCGAAGAAGTTTACTGATGTTGATTTTAATCGGGATGATTTTAAGTGGGCTATTTTCTGCATTAGTGAGCCTGTTGCAGTACGTTTCTGATACTGAAGAAAAATTACCGAGTATCGTGTTTTGGTTGATGGGCAGCTTCGCCACGGCGAATACGGAAAAATGGCTGTTTTTCTTAGTCCCGTTTGTGTGTTGTTCGACATTGTTGCTGAAACTGAGTTGGCGTTTAAATTTGCTTTCTTTAGAGGATAAAGAAGCGAAAGCGCTAGGGGTAAAAGTCGGACGATTACGCTGGTTGGTGATTGCTCTTAGCGGAACCTTAGTGGCTTGCCAAGTGGCTATTAGTGGCAGTATCGGCTGGGTTGGTTTAATTATTCCGCATATTAGTCGCATGTTGGTTGGTGCTAATCACCAACGTTTATTGCCTTGTACGATGCTAGTGGGCGCGATTTATATGCTGTGGGTGGACAATGCTGCTCGTGCGTTGACTGACAATGAAATTCCGATCAGTATTTTAACCGCACTGATTGGCGCGCCTTTATTTGGCATCTTGGTTTATCGTTTGAAACGAAATGGAGCGATGCGTGACTGATTTGATTAAAGTAAATGATCTTGCATTTGCTTATGAAAAAAACAACCTGCTTTTTCAACATCTCAATTTTGCTTTACAGGCAGGAGAGATTCTCGCCATTTTAGGACAGAATGGCTGTGGCAAAAGTACCTTGTTAGATCTGTTACTTGGTATTCATCGCCCTTTACAAGGCAATATTCAGCTGAATGACTCGATAGGTTTTGTCCCGCAATTTTTCAATGCACTTTTTGCCTATTCGGTATTGGATATTGTGCTAATGGGGCGTTCAAACCATATTGCCACCTTTAATAAGCCCAAACCACAAGATGTTGAAGTGGCGTTACAAGCGTTAGCCGATTTACAGTTGCATCATTTAGCCGAGCAAGATTTTGCTTCACTTTCAGGAGGACAGCGCCAGTTGATCTTGATTGCGCGCGCCATTGCGTCTGAATGCCGTTTAATGCTGTTGGATGAACCCACTTCTGCACTTGATTTAGCCAATCAGGATGCGGTGCTATCACTTTTAAGACAATTAGCAAAAAAGCACGGCTTGGGAATTATTTTCACCACACATCAACCTAACCATGCACAAGCGATTGCGGATAAAACACTTTTGATCAATCGAAATTTTATTCGCTTTGGGCAAACGGATGAGATATTAACTTCTGAAAATCTGACCGCACTTTTTCATTTACCGATGATTGTTGAACAATCGCAATATCAACAGCAACCGTTTAGTCATTTTGTGCCGGTTTATGAGGTGTTGTTGGAAGGAAAGAGAGATGAATAAACTGACAATTTATAGTGCTGGAAGCTTTCGATATGCCTTATTGGAGCTGAATCGTGCATTCAAGCAATGTCATGAAGTGGAAATTGAATGTATATTGGGGCCCGCTGGGTTATTGAAAACGCGCATAATGGAAGGGGCGTTAGCTGATCTTTTTATTAGTGCGAATTCAGAAAATGTATCGGCACTAGGGAGCCGAGTTTTTCAGCAGCAGGTGGTCACTTATAATCAACTTATGCTGACAACAAAAAATAAACCAGAATTTCAGCGAGATACCTTTGAGCTACTTTTTGATGATCAATATCGATTAGCCACGTCAACGCCAATTTGTGATCCTTGTGGTGATTATACTTGGCAGCTTTTTGAGCTCATTGAAAAAGATTATCCTGAACAAGGTAAAAGGTTAAAATCGAAGGCATTGAAATTGGTCGGCGGAACAGAAAATCAAGTTGTTATACCACCAGGTGAAATGGCTTCATATTATCTTTTGAAAAACGATTATGCGGATATGATGTTGGGCTATGCGCATTATCAGACAAGATTAGAAAATTTGGGGATGCTTTGTCATGCATTGCCATCGGAATATGATATTCGCGTAGAGTATGTCCTTGCTATGCTGAATGATGCCGCATTGACGCAGCGATTTTATCAATTTTTATTGAGCGAGCATGCACAAGACATTATTCGTAAGAATGAATTTAAAAATGATTAAACATTTAAGAGGAACTGCGTAATAATTCCTTGCTTTTATTGGCTTCAATCGTTAAAATTCAGGCTCCTTGTCATCGCTGAGTTAGAGATCGGCGAATGATGTATTAATAACACTACCTTTTAGGAGTAAAAAATGTCTCTAAGTACTGAAAAAAAAGCAGCAA
>ENA-OWND01000582-OWND01000582.1-metagenome-genome-assembly--contig:-NODE-582-length-25268-cov-6.904732_pt1 | contig 25268 bp, 21 predicted proteins | sample MGYA00245342_ERZ651119 | MGnify/ENA primary metagenome ERZ651119 (study PRJEB26857, sample SAMEA4031756) | metagenome | biome: human; feature: oral; material: saliva | place: Philippines | collected 2014... | reverse complement strand
GCCTACGCATCGACTACCTCAAACAAGTACTCGGATTTTGATGCGGGAGCCCTGGAGCACGGCCGAAGACTGCCGAGATTTCTGTATCTTTGTTAAGGCCGATGGCCCACAGCTCTACTCACTCCCGTCCTCATCCCATTATATACGCCTATGGATCATGCTCCAGTAGCCTTCGAACCGTATCTCCTCGTAGGATCCTTCCTGATGCTCGCCGGTATCATTGCCGGTAAGGTGGGCACGCGCTTTGGGGTGCCTGCCCTGCTCCTCTTCCTCATCACAGGGATGCTCTTCGGCAGTGCGGGCCTCGGGATCCAATACAACGACACGAACAAGACGCAGTTCGTCGGGATGATCGCCCTGACGGTCATCCTCTTCTTCGGGGGCTTCGAGACGAAGCTCAAGGAGATGCGCACCGTCCTCGGCCCGGGGATCATGCTCTCTACGGTAGGCGTCATCTTGACGACGCTCTGTCTCGGGGGCTTCTTCTACGGCATGGACCTCATGGGCTGGGCGCCCGTACACTTCACCTTCCCCATCGCCCTGCTGCTGGCAGCGACGATGTCGAGTACCGACTCCGCCTCGGTCTTCGCCCTCCTGCGCTCGAAGAATATGCACCTCAAGGAGGGTCTTCGCCCCATCCTCGAGCTCGAGAGTGGCAGTAATGACCCGATGGCCTATATGCTCACCATCGCCCTCATCCAGTATATCACGGGAGGTACGGACGGCTCATGGGGAAGCATCCTCGTGACCTTCCTCCTACAGTTCTCCGTCGGTGGACTTATGGGCTATATCTTCGGGCGTATCACTCCCGCCATCCTCAACAAGGCGGACATCGGCAACGGAGCACTCTACCCCATCCTCCTCCTGTGTTTCGTCTTCCTCACCTTCTCCGCCACCTCGCTCCTGCATGGCAATGGCTACCTCGCCGTCTACATCATGGGCGTACTCGTGGGGAACAAGAAGCTCGTCCACAAGAAGAGTATCGAGACCTTCTTCGACGGGCTGACGTGGCTCCTGCAGATCTCACTCTTCATCATCCTCGGGCTCTTCGTCGACGCGCAGAGCCTACTGCCCGTCACGGGCTTTGCCGTGCTGGCGGGTCTCTTCATGATCTTCGTGGCACGACCTCTGGCGGTACAGCTCAGCCTCATCTTCTTCCCCAGTATCAGCATGCGTGGGCGCTCCTTCCTCTCGTGGGTGGGTCTGCGTGGCGCCGTGCCGATCATCTTCGCCACCTACCCGATGATGAGTCAGGTAGAGGGCGCTGAGACGCTCTTCAACATCGTCTACGTCATCACCCTCCTCTCGCTGCTTATCCAAGGGAGTACCCTACCCGCCGTGGCGCGCTTCCTCGGTCTCGACGAAGAGATCAAGGTCAAGGTCAGCCACTTCGGCGTCGAAATCCCCCAATACACGGGGGCAAAGATGGTCGAGCGCACTGTCACGGGCAAGATGCTCCGTGAGGGCAATAAGCTCATGGAGCTGGACCTCAAGGAAGAAGAGCTCGTGATCCTCGTGCGCCGTGGTGAGAACTACATGGTCCCGAAGGGTAAGCTCGAGCTCGAGGTCGGCGATATCCTGCTCATCGTCTACGAGCAGAACTCTCAGCAAAGCGCCTAACGTGAAGCCCTCCGACATCCTGCGCCGTATCTGGGGCCTCGCGCTGCCCAACATCCTCTCCAACGTCACCGTCCCGCTCCTCATGCTCGCCGATACGGCGATGGCGGGGCGTATGGCCACAGCCGACAGCATCGCAGCGGTAGCCATCGGCGCTGCTATCACCCAGTTCGTCATCGGTATCTGGAGCCTCCTGCGTATGGGCACGACGGGCTTCACCGCTCAGGCGTGGGGCGCCTGTGACGTGCGCGCCCTCCTGCGTCAGCTCACCTCGGGCTCGATCATCGCACTCTCGGTCGGCCTACTCCTCATCCTCCTGCGCCCACTCTATGTCGCTCCCGCTGCCGAACTCCTACAGGCAGGTGCCGACATGCACCTCCCCGAGGCGCAGACCTACCTCCATTACTCCTTCCTCGGCGCACCTGCTGCCCTCCTGCTCTACGTGTATAATGGCTGGCTCATCGGCGTACAGCGGATGAAGCTCGTCATGAGCGTGAGCATCGCCTGCAACCTGCTGAACATCCTCTTCAGCTACCTCCTTGCCTTCCCCGCAGGGATGGGCGTCGGAGGCTTGGCACTGGGCACGGTGCTCGCGCAGTACACGGCCGTCCTGCTCCTTGCCCTCGGTGCCCTGCGCTACGAAGGGCGCATCCTTCGCCACCTCTCCAGGGAGTATCTCTGGCACCCCGAGACGCTCGTCCGCTACTTCCACGTCGGGAAGTACCTCCTCATCCGCACGCTCCTCTTACAGGCGGTGATGCTTTCCTTCATCCGCTATGGGGGTGCTATCGGCGTCACGAGACTGGCTGCCAACAGCCTGCTGATGCAGCTCTTCACGCTCTTCTCCTACTTCATGGACGGGCTGGCCTATGCCGCCGAAGCCCTCGTAGGCGAAGCTATTGGCGGGCGTAAGTTCGGACACCTACGACTGATCATCCGCGTCACACTGCAGGTAGGCTTCGTCGTCGCCCTCATCACGAGTATCCTCTACGCCCTCTTCCCCCGCCCCCTCCTCGAGCTCCTCACCGACAAGCAAGAAGTGCTTAAGCTCGCTCTCAGCGATAGCTTCCTGATGGCCGCCGTACCGATATTCTCCTACCTGGCCTTCCTCTGGGACGGGATCTTAGTCGGTGCGACGGACAGCAAGAGCATGAGCATCGGGGTAGCTGGTGGCGCGATGTCGTACTTCATCGTTGCGGAGAGCATCGCCACCATCGGTAGTGGCACCATGCTCTGGTTCGCCTTCCTCAACTACCTCCTCGTCCGCAGCTTCATCGAGTACTACCTCGGCATGCGTCGCATCCGAGCGCTCAGCCAAGAAGTGCATGATACTCGCCATTCCTCCTATACTTATAGGTTGAAATAGACTATCTTTGTGATAGAATTCCAAAACTATTCAACTACAGGTATCTTACCTCTCCACTATTCAAGTACCCCTATTTTAGATGAAAAAGAATAAGATCATCGTCGCTGGCATCGGCCCTGGTAGCCCCGAGGATATCACCCCCGCCGTACTCCAAGCCGTGCAGGCCTCTGATGTGATCGTCGGATACAAGTATTACTTCCGCTTTATCAAGGACTATGTTCGCCCCGATGCCCTGTGTATCGACAGCGGGATGAAGGCTGAGCGTCAGCGCGCCGAAGAGGCCTTCCGCTACGCCCTCGAGGGCAAGACCGTCTGCGTCATCTCCTCGGGCGATGCAGGCATCTACGGCATGTCGCCTCTGATCTATGAGATGATGCGCGAGAAGGGCATCACGGATCAAGTCGAGGTAGAGGTACTCCCTGGCATCAGCGCCTTCCAGAAGGCCGCCGCTCTGCTCGGCTGTCCCATCGGCCATGACCTGTGTATCATCTCGCTCTCTGACCTGATGACGCCTTGGCTTCGTATCGAGAAGCGCATCGAGGCTGCCGCAGCGGGCGACTTCATCACCGCCATCTACAACCCCAAGAGCCAAGGCCGCTACTGGCAGATCTACCGCCTGCTGGAGATCTTCGCCCAGCACCGCAGCCCCGACACGCCCATCGGATACGTCCGTCAGGCGGGCCGTGAGGAGCAGGTCGTCAAGCTCACCACGCTCGCAGAGTTCGATCCCGAGGAGCTCGATATGTTCACCGTCGTGATCATCGGCAATACGCAGAGCTACAGCTTCGACGGGCACTTCATCACCCCTCGTGGCTACTATGACGAAGGCACGCTCGACAAGGATGCGAAGATCGGTCAGGCGATCATGATCGAGAGCTTCCGCACGATCAATAGCGAGCTGGCGAACCCCAACATCCCCCTCGACCACAAGTGGGCACTCATCCACTCGATCCACACCACGGCGGACTTCGACATGGAGAAGATCCTCTACTCCGACCCCGGTGCGGTATCCAGCATCTATCAGGCGATGCTCGACGGGAAGTTTGACACCATCATCACCGACGTCACCATGGTGGCTTCGGGTATCCGCAAGGGCATGCTGGAGCGTCTTGGCCTGCAGGTCAAGTGCTACCTCAACGATCCTCGCACGAAGGAGCTCGCCGACCTGAAGGGCATCACGCGCTCGCAGGCAGGTATCCGTCTCGCTGTCGAGGAGCATCCCAATGCGCTCTTCGCCGTGGGTAATGCTCCCACCGCTATCATCGAGCTCTGCGACCTCATCCGTCGTGGCAAGGCCCAGCCTACGGGTATGGTCGTCGCGCCCGTCGGCTTCGTGCAGGTACGTGAGTCGAAGTATATGGCGAAGGTCTTCAAGGACATCCCCAAGATCATCGTCGAAGGCCGCAAGGGCGGTAGCAACCTCGCTGCCACGCTGGTCAACTCCATCCTCACGCTGGACGACGCCGAGGCCCTGCGCCCTGGCCGTGACGTCTAAGTCGTCCCGCACACTCCCCATACACGTATGCGGCTGCACCGATCGCTCGGTGCAGCCGCATTCTTTGTATCTGTATTGCTCTGCCTCCCATCCAATACGAAGACAAGCGCTCCCCTTCACGGGAAATAGTTCGCGCCTCGTAGAGCCTTTCCTCCGTCCACGTACGTAGATTTATCATCTATGCACGTCGTTCCTAATATCCACACACGTAGATTTTAAGACCACGCACATAGACGAAGGTTTCCCCATACTCCTCCGTGCCTTTCCCTGTACAGCCTTACACCTTTTCCCGCGCTCCTTCACAGCTCCTGCTCTATCGAAGTGCAGCACGCACGAGTACCTCAAGTGCTTGCACTTATGCTTTGGGATCACTTCCCTCCCAGTGATCCGACCAAGGGGAAATGCCACCGCAAGCAGCCTCAAGACATACGAATATATAGCCGTTAGCCCGTAAGTTTATTTTAATAAATCATCCTGAAAACACCACAAATCTCAGGACCACAGATCAAATTTTAAAATATTTTTAGTTACATTTGCGGTAGCTTCAAGTCAAACTACTGCTTTTTATTTGCGTGACTTGACAACACGAAAGCCTAAATATCCCCCTCATATGAAAGAAAATAAGTTCATCGTACCGATGGTATTTCTTGCCTTCATGTTCTTTACATGTGGGTTTGCCTTAGGGATCAACTCCCTACTCGTACCCGTATTGAAGGTATCGCTAAGCGTCTCGTCAATGGAAGCCTATATGCTCATCGGGGCGACGTTCTTACCCTTCCTGATCTTTGGCTATCCAGCAGGACTGCTGATCAGTAAGATCGGCTATAAGCGCACGATGGCATCAGCTTTCGCTATGTTCGCGATAGCATTTGGCGTGTTCATCTTGTCGGCAGAAGCCAAGAGCTTCGTAATATTCCTATTAGCCTCCTTTATTTGCGGGGCGGCTAACACGTTCTTACAAGCTGCGATAAATCCTTATGTCACCATCCTGGGGCCTACAGAGAGTGCGGCAAAGCGAATCTCAATCATGGGGATGATCAACAAGTTAGCTTGGCCTGTCTCACCATTATTTATCGCTCTCTTTGCCAGCAATGGCGGCAGTGTCGGTCTGGAAGACCTCAGCAAACCCTTCCTTGTGATCATCGGCCTCTTCGTGATCTTAGGTATCGTCGCACTCATATCGCCACTGCCCGAAGTGAAGGCTGCTGGAGAAGACAATGACGCTGCTGACTCAGAAGTATCGAGCTATGCCAATAGTAAGAGCTCGGTCTTCCAATTCCCTCATCTTGTACTCGGAGCGATCGCCATATTCTTCTATGTGGGTTCGGAGACCATCGTCTTAGGGACACTTATAGACTATGCACAGGAATTAAGTCTTCCTCATCCAGAGACCTATTCATGGATTACTCCTATTAGCATTAGCATCGGGTATATACTGGGTATTATCCTGATCCCGAAGTACCTCTCGCAAACCAAAGCCCTACAGATATGCTCTTTCGTGGCACTCGTAGGGACTGCACTCGTAGTAGTGCTTCCTGGAGTTTATAGCATCTACTCTGTGGGTATTATGGCATTAGGCTGCTCGCTGATGTGGCCTGCGTTTTGGCCTTTGGCGCTTATGGATCTGGGCAAGTACACCAAGCAGGGTTCATCCCTATTGACGATGGGTCTTATCGGTGGGGCTGTCATCACCGTCCTATTTGGCCTTATCAAGGATATCTCAGATATCCGATATGCGTATAGCATCTGCTTCATCAGCTTCATCTATATTCTCTTCTACGCCTTTAAGGGGCATAAGCTGAGATAGCGACCAGCCTTCCCTCAGTCGCGAAATCTCTATAAGATGCCCTCTACATACACATGCGGCTGCACCGAGCACTCGGTGCAGCCGCATACGTATATCGGTATAGCTATGCCTTCCACTCCCCTTCGAAGCGGATACAATAGTCCCTCGCTTGCCACCCTTGCTTTTTGTATCTTTGTCGAAAAGCAAACTAATACATACGAGTTATGCGGACACTACTATCACTCACACTGCTGCTCTTTGGCTTAGGTGCAAGCACCGAGGCTCTGGCCCAGCACCCCACCAAGGACCTCCAAGTCGAGGACGTCACCTCGGGTAAGTTCTACGCCTACACCGCAGGGCGCGGCATGCGCTCCACCAGCGACGGGAAGTACTACACGATGATGGACGACGGACACACCGCCATCCTGCGCTATAGCTTCCAGACGGGCGAACTCGTCGACACACTCTTCAGCGTCAACAAGGCACGCGAATGCGAATTCAAGAAATTCGACGACTACATCCTTGAGCCCAAGGGGCATCACATCCTCCTCATCACCGACCAAGAGGCGATCTACCGCCGCTCGAGCAAGGGCAATGTCTTCCACTACGACGTCCGTCGCAACCGCGTCGAGCCACTGAGCACGACCGCTGGCAAGGTCATGATCCCTACCTTCAGCCCCGACGGCCGTATGGTAGCCTTCGTGCGCGAGGGGAATATCTTCATCAAGAAGTTTGAGTTCGACACCGAGGTCCAGGTGACGAGCGATGCCGTGCACAACAAGGTCATGAACGGTATCACCGACTGGGTCTACGAAGAAGAGCTGGAGACCACGCAGCTGATGACCTGGAGCGAAGACAACAACTACCTGGCCTTCGTCCGCACCGATGAGAGTGAGGTCGACGAGTACAGCATGCCTATCTACGGCACGGGGCAGTACCCTGGTGCCTATACCTATAAGTACCCTAAGGCCGGTACGCCTAACTCGAAGGTCTCCGTACACATCTACAATGTCACGGACCGCGCGAAGAAGCCCATTGACTTCAAGAGCGCACCCTACTACATCCCCCGCATCGAGTTCATCGGCCGTGATGGCAACCTCGCCGTCTTCTCGCTGAACCGCCAGCAGAACCACCTCACGCTCTACTACGTCAACGACAAGACGCTCCTGCCGAAGGTCATCTTCGAGGAGCGCAACAAGGCCTACGTAGATAGCCGCAACCTCCCGAAGTGTAAGTTCGTCCCCTCAGGCTTCGCCTACCTCGGCGAGCAGGACGGCTACCGCCATATCTACCTCTACTCCGACAAGGGGGCTTTGATCCGCAAGATCACCACGGGCAGCTATGACGACACCGACTTCTACGGCATGGACGCTCAGGGCAATGCCTACTATCAGGCTGCCGATGAGTCGCCCTTGCGCCGCTCGATCTACAAGGTAGATCCCAAGGGTCGCAAGACCGCTCTTCACCCTGGAGCAGGTGCCAATAGCGCTATCTTCAGCGATGACTTCTCCCACTACATCAGCATCTTCAGCAATTCTACCACGCCGACGACTACAGCCGTCTACGCCACGGGGAGCCTGCGCCCCCTGCGTGTACTGAAGGACAACAAGGAGATCACTGAGCGCCTCAAGGACTACCGCCTGCGCCGTGAGGAATTCATCAAGATCCCCAACGGCAGTGGCCAAGAGCTGAACGCTTGGATCCTCAAGCCCTACGACTTCGACCCCAACAAGAAGTACCCCGTACTGATGACTCAGTACAGCGGCCCCGACTCACAGCAGGTACTCGATGCCTTCGGTCTCGGCTGGGAGCAGGTACTCCCCAGCAAGGGCTACATCGTCGTCTGCGTCGATCCACGCGGTACGGGCGCTCGCGGTGAGGAGTGGCGTAAGTGCACCTACCTCAACCTCGGTGTGAAGGAGATCGAAGACCAGATCGCTGCAGCGAAGTGGCTCGGCAAGCAGTCCTACATCGACGCTGACCGCATCGGCCTCTACGGCTGGAGCTTCGGTGGCTACATGACGCTGATGGGTCTGTGCCACGGCGAGGGCGTCTTCAAGACTGGTGTCGCCGTCGCCCCCGTCGCTGACTGGAGCTACTACGACACGATCTACACGGAGCGCTTCATGCGCACCCCACAGGAGAACCCCACGGGCTACAAGTCTTCCTCCGCCCTCGAGGTAGCGAAGAAGCTCAAGGGTAAGCTCCTCCTCATCCATGGTAGCGCCGATGACAACGTGCATGTGCAGAACGCCATGAACTTCACCGACCTCTTGGTCGCCGAAGGTATCCCCTTCGACATGGCGATCTACAAGGACCGCAACCACGGCATCTACGGAGGTAATGCCCGCAACCACCTCTACAAGCGTATCATTACCTTCCTCGAGCAGAACCTTTAGCCTCGGCTATTTTACTCCCCACTACCCTTAGGCTGAAGGCACCGCCCCTCAGCCTAAGGGCTATCACTTATATGATGCAAGAAGAACCTATCACCCAGAAGAAGACCGGCAACGTCGTACGCGTCCGCAAGCCCGAGTGGCTGAAGATCCGCCTCGGCGACAACTCGACCTTCACCGATACGAAGCATACGATCGAGCACCACGGGCTCAATACCATCTGCCATAGCGGCCGATGCCCCAACCAAGGGGAGTGCTGGAGCGCTGGCACAGCGACCTTCATGATCGGAGGCGCTGTCTGTACGCGCGCCTGCCGCTTCTGTAACACCCTCTCGGGGAAAGCCCCTGCACCACTCGATCCCCTCGAGCCGATGAAGGTGGCACAGAGCATCAAGAAGATGGGCCTGAAGCACGCCGTCATCACCAGCGTCGACCGCGACGACCTCGAGGACTACGGCGCAGGGCACTGGGTACGTACCATCGAAGCCATCCGTCGCACGACACCTGAGGTCACTGTCGAGGTCCTCATCCCCGACTTCAACGGCCGTCTGGACTACGTCGACCAGATCATCGCTTGTCAGCCCAAGATCATCTCGCACAACCTCGAGACCGTCCGCCGTCTCACGCCCTCGGTGCGCCACATAGCGACCTACGACCAGAGCCTCTCGGTGCTGGAGCGTATCGCCCAGAGCGGCATCCCCGCTAAGACGGGTATCATGCTCGGCCTCGGCGAGACGGAGGAGGAAGTCCTCGAGCTCATCGACGATGCCCACGCTGTCGGCGTATCGATCATGACCATCGGGCAGTACCTGCAGCCTACGCGCCGCCACCTGCCCGTCGTGGAGTACATCCACCCGAAGCAGTTCGCTCGTCTGCGTACCCTCGGGCTGGAGAAGGGCCTGCGCCACATCGAGAGCGGCCCCCTCGTGCGCTCCTCCTACCACGCTGAGCGCCACGTCCTCGACTAAGACTCCCTACTTATATAAATCACTTCGCCCCCACAGCTCGATGGAGCTGTGGGGGCGAAGTGATTTAAGCCCACGGGGAAGGAGCGAGGAGGCAGCTTAGATATCCTCCGTCTTACGACGAGCGAGGAAGCGCTTGTAGAGCTTCTTGACCTGCGGCGCGAGGATGACGATGGCGATGACGTTCGGGATGACCATCAGCCCATTGAAGGTATCAGCCAGCTCCCAGATGAGGTTCGCATGGAAGATCGTCGCCGAGAAGACGCAGGCGATGACGATGACGCGGAAGACGTAGACCGCCTTGGACTTGAAGAGGTAGCGTATATTCATCTCCCCGAAGACGTACCAGCCGATGATGGTGGTGAAGGCAAAGACGAGGAGGCTGATAGCGAGGAAGACAACGCCCGCTTGCCCGAAGGTCTCCTCGAAGGCACGCTGTGTGATCTGTACCGAGATCAGCCCAGGCTCAGCATAAGCTCCCGTCAAGAGGATGATGAGTGCCGTAGCGGTGCAGATGAGGAGGTCAACAAAGACACCCGACATCGCTACGAAGCCCTGAATGGATGGATCCTTGACATGAGCCAGTGCATGGGCGTGTGGGGTCGAGCCCATACCGGCTTCATTGGAGAAGAGCCCGCGGGAGACCCCATAGCGGATGGCGTACTTCATCACGCTACCCGCTGCACCGCCAGCGGCCGCCTTCGTGGAGAAGGCATCACCAAAGATGGACTCGAAGACGGGGAGGATCTGGTCGGAGTACATGAAGAGGATGATGATCGCCCCGACGATATAGGCCAGTGCCATGAAGGGCACCACCAGCTCGGCGATGGTCGTGACGCGCTTCTGCCCGCCGACGATGACGACAGCGACAAGCACTGCGATGAGGATACCGCTGACCCAGCCCTTCATCCCGAAGGCGTTAGCCAGACCGATGGAGATGGAGTTTGCCTGCACCATACAGCCGATGAAGCCGAGGGCGACGATGACCATGACGGAGAAGATGATGGCGAGCACTCGGCTCTTCAGACCGCGACTGATGTAGTAGGCAGGCCCCCCGACGACTTGCCCGTCGCGTATCTCGCGATACTTCTGGGAGAGGACGGCTTCGGAGAAGATCGTGCTCATCCCGAGCACTGCGGAGATCCACATCCAGAAGACGGCACCCGTACCTCCCATAGCGATGGCGGTAGCTACGCCTGCGATATTACCCGTACCGACCTGGGCGGCGACGGCGGTGGCGAGCGCTTGGAAGGAGTTCGTCTGGTCACAGGCATCTTCCGTCTTCTCTTTCTTCTTGAAGATCGAGCCGAAGCTGTACTTCATCGCCAGTCCGAAGTGCCGTATCTGGGGCACGCCGAGGTAGATGGTGTAGAAGATGCCGACGCCGAGGAGGACGTACATGAGGAAGTTGTTCCATAGGATTTCATTGAATCCCTTTACGATCTGAAGTAGGTCCATCGTAATAGTTCGTTTAGTGTGAGTGTAGTAAGTAGGGGACACCGCTCATCAAGTGGCGGACGGGCCTTTCAGACGCATAGGTAGAGGTGGGGACCCGCTGGGCGTGTCCTGTAGAGCCTGAGGGGAAGGGTGGGCGGAGAAGAGGTGCTTGTCCATCCTATGCGTCTGAGTGGGTGTGTGGTGCTCCTCGCTAAGAGCTCCCTCGAGAGGGCTACTTGCGGAGAGCATATCTTGTTGTCTCTGTGACAAAAATAGCGAGACTTCCTTAAAACACAAGCAGGATGATTTAATAATTTTATTAAAGAAATACCATTCCCCACCACATTCCTAAGAATAGACACCAAAAGCGAGCAGGGCGAGGGAGTAGTCCCTCGCCCTGCTCGCTCTCCTAAGTGCGGTCACTAAGCTCGGCAGACAGCGCTCACCAAGCCGCCCGACACCCCGCTCTTAGAGGTCTAAGATCGCCCTTTCGGCAAGTACATATTCGCCGGCATCACGTAGCGTCGCCTCACCACGGATCATCTGACGAGCGAGCGTCTCGACGACTATCGGCGCCTGACGCTTCAGGAGGCCGATGCGATTCAGCGCACGGAGGATAGCCATCCCGATGCGCTCATTGCCTCGTGCCTTCACCCCGCGATTGATCATCCCAGGGCGGAAGAAGAGCGTCCGCTCAAAGCCGAGAGCACGCACGCCCTCCTCAGCTTCGCCCTTAAGACGCATATAGAAGAGGCTGGACTTAGCATTTGCCCCAGCTGCCGAAAGCAGGACGAAGGTCCCCACCCCACTACGGCGAGCCATCTCGGCGAACTGCAGCTGGTAGTCCACGTCCACACGATGCTGGGCAGCCTTGCTCCCAGCCGCCCGAAGTGTCGTACCCAGACAAGAGAAGGCGACATCTGCTGCGGGGCCCGTCTGCTAGTCCTCTGCCCGCTCCATATCCACCACATGGACGTGGAGCTTCGCGTGCTGCAGCTGGAGAGGCCGACGCACGAAGACGTGCACCTCGCTGCATTCGTCATTCCCAAGGAGCTGCTCCACCAGAGCCGTCCCCGTAGCGCCTGTAGCGCCTAATACCCATGCTCTCTTCATCGGTCTACATATATATAAAGGATGATGCTGCACTCCCTAAGCTCTCCGCTCCCGCCGAGGAGCGAAGATACCTCGCAGAGTACTACACCGTTATAAGTACAGAAGGGCCGCTTTTGTTTACTCAGGCGCGCTCTAAATCACTCTTTAATACTACCGTAGATATGAAGCTAAAGCAAATCTTCGCACTCCTCGGAGTCGCACTTCTTGGGCTCAGCGCTTGCTCCAAGGACACCCCCAAGACCAACCCCGCTTCAAGCGGTTCCTTAGCTGGCTCGCAGTGGGAGTACATCGAGCAGGAGCTGGAGGATGATGGCAAGACAGAGACCACCACGACAGTCCTTCGCTTCATTGACGGCACGAAGTTCGTCACGGAGTCCACCTCGGTAACCACACAGGGAGGTACCATCCTCAAGAGCGAGACAGACACTCCTAAGCAGGGTACCTACACCTACCAAGGTAAGGAGGTCACGCTCACCACAACCCACCAGGACGATGGCAAGACCGTCACGCGCATCGTCCGCCTCATTATGGACGACACCAATCAGACGCTCGCCGGCACGGTGACGGATGACGGCGTACGCAAGGGTATCATCTACACCCGCAAGAAGTAAGGTCGCACCCGCACATACCCTATAAGACTCGCCCCGCTCTTCTCTCCATAGAAGAGCGGGGCGAGACTATTTATAGCTCTCCACACGGAGAGGACAAGGGAGGTTTACGACTCTGTATAAATCTCCTATCTTTGCAAAGATTCAATAAATCACTAACCCCATAACAAAAGAACGTATGAAGCTAAAGTACATCTTTATGTTCCTCGGAGTTATGCTCCTTGGACTCACCGCTTGCGACAAGAAGGATACCCCCGAGCCCAGCAACAAGAACCCATTCGCAGGCACGAAGTGGGAGTCTACTCAAACGGACATACTGAATAATGGTGATAGTGAAATCCTCACACATGAGCTTCACTTCATCGATGATAGCCGGCTCATACATATATTAAGCTCCAAGATCACGGCGAAGGATGGTCGCATCATAGATCAGCAAAACCCTATTATTAAGGAAGAGTTGACTTACACGCACGAAGACTATTTAGCTACGGTGATTTTTGATACCGTAGAAGATGGCAAGCGTACAAGACAAAAAGTCACTCTCACAATGGATGCTGCGAAGGAAAAGATCACGGCATTGGCAGAGGGCGAGACCGAAACCATCATCTACACCCGCAAGAAGTAAGGCACTCGCCTACCTGACACTCCATACAGTCCGCCCAGCCCATCCCGAGAGATGAGGCTGGGCGGGCTGCTTTTAGGAGAGGAGCAGGAGTAGGCACACACGACCAAGCTTAGGCATTATAGCCAAGCGACTTACTCGCGACACGACACGCTTATAGTGCGAGAGTGCGGGGACACCTCCCGCCGGGGAGTGATGCGAACCTATATAGGTCCGTGGGCTGACCTATATTGGTCGCGATGTCGACCTATATTGGTCCGTGACGCGACCTATATAGGTTCACCCAGCGACCAATATAGGTCGAAGTAGCGAGCACTAAAGCTTCATACCCTCCTCCTATGGGGAGCACCTTCACCAGCTGCAGGTAGAGGCCTATCCCTCAAGCCTATGACTCGCGCGATGAGATACAGCACAGAGAAACATTCCGCCCGTGGAAATGGAGGAAGCCACGGAAGGCAAGGAGACACTATAGTCCTTTGACCGATAAACCAATAGTCGTTTGCACCCAAACCAATAGTCATCCATAGCCAAACCAATAGTGGTTTCGTGTGCAAACGAATAGTGGTTTGACCCCCAAACCAATAGTGATCCGTACCGAGACCAATAGTTGTTTGCAAATCGACTTCTACGGAGCACTATAAATAAGTGCAGCGACAAGGGAGGAGATACGACCTCCATACACACCTCGTACTTGGATGCTGAGAGATGAGGCTGGGCGAACAGCTTTCTTCCGAGACTATAGGCTTAGCATACAGCATTTACCTACCTTTGCAAGTAGTATTCATTCCCTCTTTAATCCCATAGAAATTATGAAGCTAAAGCACATCTTCATGCTCCTCGGAGCAGTCCTCCTTGGGCTCACCGCCTGCTCCAAGGACACGCCTAACACCCCCGACCTAAGTAAAACCCTCGCTGGCACTGAGTGGGAGGCCATCGTTCGGGAGTCCGACGCAGGTAACAAAACGGTAGTCACTACGATAGTCCTCAAGTTCGTCGACGGCACCAAGTTCACGTCTCAATCCACCCAACAGACGATAAAGAATGGTGCGGTAGTCGACACTGAGGTAGACGATCCTGAGCAGGGCACTTACACCTATCAAGGTGGCGTCGCTACACTCCTCTTCAACACCCGAGATGATGAAGATAATGCTATCAAACTGGCACTTCCTCTGACAATGGACTCCTCCAAGCAGCAGCTCACAGGTAAAGCCCCAGAGTCAGGTACGATATTGACCTTCGTCCGCAAGAAGTAAGGCACTCGCCTACCTGACACTCCATACAGTCCGCCCAGCTCCATCCCCAGTGATGAGGCTGGGCGGACCGCTTTTTGATGGGCTCGAAGCACGCATAGTAGGGAGAAGAAAGCAACACATAGAGAGCTGACTTACAGAGGTTAATGGAGCATACCGCAGTCATAGGAGGCAAGTAGCAGCGTCCCACGTAAAACGAACCAGTACTGGTCACCAAGCGAAGCAGTACTGGTCAGCTATAGTTACCACTACTGGTCGGAGTGCGAACCACTACTGGTCAACTCATCGACCAGTAGTGGTTACTTTTCCTCACTCATAGCGATCCTGATCGCCCCTTCCCATAGGATCTCCCTTTATCCTCGGCAGATAGCCCCCCCAGGGCAACCGCATCAAAATGTAAGTATCTGATTGTCAATATTCATTTTCTTGTAAATCAAGGCATCTAATGGTTATCAATAAAATGCAACAATCTAATAACCAGAATGTTGTAGTTTTCTCGTGATTTTGATGCGGTTGCCCTGGGGGAGCCTTGAGAAGATATCTATAATTCAGAAGAAAATTCATACATTTGCAAAAGTTCCACAATACGTTAAAAGAACAATAACAACAAGCAGTATGAAACTAAAGTACATCTTCACGATCCTCGGAGTTATGCTCCTTGGTCTCACAGCATGCGGAAAGAAGGACACCCCCAAGACCGCTTCAAACAATCCTTTCGCAGGAACTCAATGGGAATATGTTCTCTCTTCAGCCGCCGATGAACAAGGTGAACGCGAAGTAAGCATAGAGGAAGTTAGCTTCCTTGATGAGACTCACTTGGTATACCAGAACAGCTACAAAGTCGTGAAAAAAGATGGCTCCATTAAGGAGAGTAGCAAACCAAACAAGGTAGAAGCCACCTATACCTACAATGGTTTAGTAGCCACATCGACCGTCACAGTCCTGGATAAAGAAGCAGGGAAGCAGCAGAAAGTAAAGCTCATCCTCACTATGGATGAAGCGAAGCAAAAGCTTACAGGTGTAGCATCCTCTGAAGGTGAAGAAGATCGTACGATAACCTTCACTCGCAAGAAGTAAGAAACTATCTCCATCAACTAAAAGCTCGCCCCACGCTCTTCGTGCGAAGAACGTGGGGCGAGCTTTGCTTTAAGATGAATACAAGAAGAGGACTAATAGTAGTCGGTTCTTTACGGTAAAGCTTACTTCCTCCCAGCAGACAAAGCCTTGAAAAGCATCCACTATTCGGGCGCAAAGCCTTATCTTTGTATATCTATATCCTCGTGTCAAGACAATCCAAAGAGTTATGATGGATGACAAGCAACTCGCCCTCGACATGCGCTACCTCCGTATGGCACGCATCTGGGCTGAGAACTCCTACTGCGAGCGCCGTAAGGTAGGCGCCCTCATCGTCAAGGACAAGCGTATCATCGCCGATGGCTACAACGGCACCCCCGTGGGCTTTGAGAACATCTGCGAAGACGAGAGCGGTCAGACGAAGCAGTATGTGCTCCATGCCGAGGCCAATGCCATCACGAAGCTCGCCAGCAGCACCAACGACAGCTCTGGCGCGACGGTCTACGTCACCGACGCCCCCTGCATCGAGTGCGCCAAGCTCATCATCCAGAGCCACATGTGCCGCGTCGTCTACAGCACCGAGTACCGTCTACGTGACGGCATCGAGCTCCTCCAGCGCGCTGGCATCCAGGTAGATTACCTTCCCCTCGAGGACTAACCGACTCTTTCCCCCACCCCTTCATCATCCTCTATAGCAGACAGCATGCAATCAGCACCCAACGAGCAGCCCGGCTCACCGCGCCCCGAGCGTAAGGCCCACCTCCTGAGTGGAATCACCTACGGGCTTGTCACCGTCTTGGTCTTCCTCTTGGGCATATTCACCTCCAGCTACTTCGGCATCGGAGGCCGACGCGGAGCGGCTGGAAAGCTCGGCGAGATCTATTCGCTCATCCAGCAGTACTACGTCGACTCGACGGATATGGACAGCCTCACCGAGCAGTCCCTCCCGCTGATCCTCTCGCAGCTCGACCCCCACTCCGTCTACCTCAGTGCAGAGGAGAACAAGGAGTCGACCGAGAGCCTCGAGGGCTCGTTCGCTGGTATCGGCGTGCAGTTCAATACCCTCCTCGATACCGTCGTCGTCGTGCGTGTCATCGAAGGTGGCCCCAGCGAGCGCGCAGGCCTGCAGCCTGGCGACCGCCTCCTACGTGCTGATACGACGAATCTCGTCCGTGACTCCATCACCTCTGAGCAGATCATGAAGGCGCTGAAGGGTCCTGAGGACACCGTCGTCAAGCTCACCGTCCGCCGCGGTGGGAAGACCTTCACCACCTCGGTCGTCCGTGGCGCCGTCCCCGTGCCTACCATCGACGCGAGCTACATGATCCGCCCCCACGTACTGTATGTACGACTCAATAAGTGGGGCACGCAGACGCCCTTAGAGTTCCAGCAGGCCTATGCCGAGCATGCCTCCGAAGGCGTCGAGCGCATCCTCATCGACCTCCGCGACAATGGCGGGGGCTATCTGCAGGCCGCTACGGCACTCGCCACGGAGTTCCTCTCCAAGGGCGATCTCCTCGTCTACAACAAGGGTGCGCACTATCCCCGTGAGGACTTCAAGAGCCCTCGTGACGGACGTCTGCGCCAGCTCCCGCTCATCGTGCTGGTGAACGAGAGCAGTGCCAGCGCCAGCGAGATCTTCGCCGGTGCTATGCAGGACCTCGACCGCGCACTCATCGTCGGCCGTCGCACCTTCGGTAAGGGTCTCGTGCAGCTCCCCTTCGAGCTGAAGGACCACTCCGTCGTGCGCCTCACCGTAGCTCGCTACTACACCCCCTCGGGCCGTAGCATCCAGAAGAGCTATGCCAAGGGCTACGAAGCCTACGCTGAGGACATCGAGGAGCGCTACCTCCATGGCGAGTTCTACTCAGCCGATAGCATCAGCCGCCCCGACACCACGCGCTACTACACGCGTCTGGGCCGTGTCGTCTATGGCGGTGGCGGTATCACCCCCGACATCTTCACCCCGCGCGACAGCGCAGGGATCAACCCCTACTACATCCGTCTCCTGCGCTCAGGGACCTTCCAGCGCTTCGCCTTCAACTACGCGGACCAGCACCGTGCGCAGTTCCAGTCCTTCGGCTCGGAGAAGGCGATCCAGGACTACCTGCATTCGCAGGGCGAGCAGATCGTCTATGCCTATGCACGCTATGCCCAGCAGAATGGCGTCCCCCAGCGTCCTGGCTACCTGCAGGAGTCGATGCCCATCCTACGCCGTGACCTCATCGCCTTGATCTCCGACCTCTTGGGTGGGGACAAGAATGCCTTCTACCGCGCACGTAACGAAGAGGACCCCGAGGTCAAGGCCGCTCTCGACCGCCTCACCTCCGACGACTGGCGTCCGACGAAGTAGCCTATGGACAAGCCTACCCTCCGCCGTGAGCTCCGTGCCCTGAGCCGTGAGCGTCTCACCGATGAGCTCCGTCTCACGGGGAGTGCGTCCATCATCTCCCAGCTCCGTCAGCATCCCCTCTGGCAGACGGCCCAGCATGTGGCCCTCTACGCTGCCCTACCCGACGAGCCGAACCTCCGCACCCTCATCGACGAGGTCGCTACGACCAAGCAGGTCTACCTCCCCCGCGTCCTTGACGGCGAGACGATGGATTTCTTCGCCTTCGCTGGCTGGCAGGAGCTCGAGCAGTCGGGGAGCTTCGGCATCTACGAGCCCCGCCTTGAGGCTGATGGAGCCGTAGACCCAGCGACACTGGACCTCCTCGTCATCCCCGCTCTGGCGTATGACCAGGCGGGCTACCGCCTCGGCCGTGGCAAGGGCTACTACGACCGCTACCTCAGCCGCTGCCCACATGCTCGCCGTATCGGCGTGACCTTCGCCCTCCGCCCCATCGCATGCCTCCCCCATGACCCATGGGATCTCCCCGTGGAAGCCGTACTCACCCCACAGCCTGCCCTCCTCTAACCTCCCCCGCTATGTCCCTCACTCCAGCACAGACGACCCTCTCCCTCTCGGGGAAGCTCCTTACCCTCGAGCGCCCCGTCGTCATGGGTATCGTCAATGTCACCCCCGACTCCTTCTTCGCTGGTAGTAGGATAGCAGGCGAGACGGCACTGCGCACTCGCTTCGACCAGCTCGTCAGCGAAGGAGCTGCCATCGCCGACCTCGGCGCCTACAGCTCCCGCCCAGGGGCTGATGAGGTGAGCGTCACGGAGGAGATGGAGCGCCTACGCCCTGCCCTTCGTATCCTTAGAGACGAATACCCCGACCTACCCGTCTCGGTAGATACCTTCCGCTCGGAGGTCGCCCGCATGGCCGTCGAGGAGTATGGCGCCGCTATCATCAACGATATCTCTGGCGGAGCACTCGACCCCGAGATGTACCGCACGGTAGCCGCCCTGCAAGTACCCTATATCCTCATGCACATGAAGGGCGACCCGCAGACGATGCAGTCGCTCACCGACTACAGTGACGTGACGCTCGATGTCATCGACTACTTCGCCGAGCGCATCGGCAAGCTCCTCGAGCTGGGCCTGCACGACATCATCCTCGACCCTGGCTTCGGCTTCAGCAAGACCACGGAGCAGAACTATGAGCTCCTTATGCACCTCGACGACCTCACCCGCACCTTCGCACAGCCCGTCCTCGTCGGCGTCTCACGCAAGAGCATGATCTACCGCCCCCTCGGCTGCACGCCTGCCGAAGCCCTCGGTGGTACGACCTTCCTCCATGCCCTCGCCCTCGAGCGTGGCGCACAGATCCTCCGTGTGCACGATGTACGCGCTGCTGCTGAGGCCATCACGCTCTACGAGCAAGCCCGCCCCTACCTCCACAGAGAGGAGCACCTGCACTATAGCTTCACCCGCTCACACTAACCCCCGACTTATATTGCCCTTATGCTCGCTTGGCTCGACATCTCCATCAAGGACATCATCGACATACTGCTCCTCGCGGTCTTCCTCTACTACGCGTTCACCACGATGCGCTACTCGGGGAGCCGCTCACTCTTCATGGGGATCATCGCCTTCCTCGGGATCTGGCTCTTGATCTCGCAGGTCCTGCAGATGCGACTGATGGGTGCGCTGCTGGACAAGTTCATCAACATCGGCTTCATCATCCTGGTCATTATCTTCCAGGACGAGATCAAGAAGATCCTGGTCACCATCGGCTCCGCCCAGCGCTGGCGTAAGATCCGCCGCTTCTTCCGTGAGGGCTCGGCGAAGGAGCAGGAGGAAGAGGACTATATCGCACCCGTCGTGCTGGCGTGTATGAACATGGCTCGTAAGAAGACGGGCGCCCTCATCGCCATCCAAGGCACCTCAGACCTCACGCCCTACCAGCACGCTGGGGAGCGCTTCCTCGCTGCTGTCAATGCCCGTCTCATCGAGACGATCTTCTTCAAGAATAGCCCCCTGCACGACGGTGCTATGATCATCGCAGGCGGGAAGATCTGCGCTGCAGGCTGTATCCTCCCCGTAGCCAGCGACACCGACCTCAATAAGGATCTCGGCCTGCGCCACCGCTCCGCCCTCGGGCTCTCGCAGAAGACCGACGCGAAGATCATCATCATCAGCGAAGAGCGTGGGACGATCTCGCTCGCCTACCGCAGTGAGATCATCGTCGACATCACGCCCGACGAGCTCCGCGCCCTCCTTGCCTCCGAAGACTAAGCACACCGCTCCACGAGAGCATACCGCACGGGCCTATCCGCTTAAGCCCCTACGACACGATACACTTAGCCCCCACCACATCGAGCTGATCGCTCTTGTGGTGGGGGCTAACCGATTCTATCAGGTAGGGCATACGCCCTTCGCTCTTACTTACGGCGAGGAGGGAGGTTGTAGTCGAGGATCTTATCCAGCCCAAGACGGCAGGCGGGGCAGAAGTCGGGGGTATCATTGGTGCGCATACGGCAGTTGTAGCTCGCGCGGTACATACCCTTCGCCAGATAAGCGCCCCCTTCGTAGAGCCCGACGGGGTATTTCTTCTGGAGCTTCGTAGGCGTAGGCATGGGCGTACCCTTCTTGATCAGGTGCGACCACTTACCGGAGAAGTCCTTGAGGTTCGTGACGTTCTGCTCCCAAGGCTCGACCTCGGTAGCGTGTTCGCTCGCTGCCGCTGCATCGCCTTCGTGGAAGTATTCGTCCGTCAGACCGCCGAAGCTATGGCCGAACTCATGCACCACCACGGGCAGGTACCACTTGTGGTGCGTCGAGGAGATGAGGTATGAGTTGTACATACCGCCACCGCCGTAGACGTCACTATTGGCGAGGATGATGAGGTGCTCGTAGGGGATGCCGATGAGGGCATCGTTGATCGCCTTCACACTGCGCGTCGTCAGATAGCGATTGGAGTAGAAGGTATCGAAGTGCGAGGAGAACGCCGTGCGGGGCCAGCGCTTCTCACGAGGCACGGCGACGCCCGACTCTTCGGAGGAAGAGAAGACCACCACGACATTGAAGTGCTGGCGGTTGCTCTTGAAGGGCTCGTAGTTGAAGAGCGCTTCGGTAGCGGCCTCGGCATCACGGAGGAAGATAGGCATCTCAGCCTCGGTATAGCCTTCGGCGAGGAACGCCAGGTCGATGCAGTCACGGCTGTCCCCCGAGTGGATGAGATACTTATGCTTCTGAGGATGCTTCGTCGTCTGGTCACGGATGAGGATATCCTTAGGATCGATACGCTGCGTCTGATCAACGATGGTGCGCTGCTCGGCATTGCACAGGCGGAGCGTCACCTTCACGGGAGCCTTGGGGAAGGGGATGCGCAGCACCTCCTCATAGGAGCGGCGCTCGGTCTTCGCCAGCGGTGTCTGACGCCACTCGAGGTAGAGCGGGTTGAAGGAGAAGGCATAGATGAGCTTGCCTGTGGCTTCGTCATGGACGTAGAGCTGGGCATTCCCTCTGAGGACGAGGCTATCGAGGTAGTGACGACGGCCAGCCCAGCCCTTGAGCAGATGGGCTTCGTCGGGCGTGATCTCAGTCGTCGACTCGCCCCCGGTGAGGATGTAGTCCAGGCGGAGCGTGCTGTCTCGGAAGAAGGTCTCAAACGGCTGCTGCGCCGAGGCGCGGCCACTCCCCACGAAGAGGAGTAGGAGGAGAAGGGATAGATAGGTTCGCATAGTTATAGTGGATGTAAGGGATTAATCGTGCTTCAGGGGATAGGGCTCCGTGGCGAGTGCCTTGTACATACGCTCATAGAGTGGTAGCTCCAGCCCGATACGGCGTGCCTCACGGACGACGTAGCCGGTGAGGTTCTCCAGCTCGGTAGAGCTCCCCGCCATGAAGTCCACGTGCATCGAGCTTGTGCTGGAGGGGATCATGAAGGTCTGACGCTCGACGGTGCGCTCCACAGCTCCCTCGCCTAAGTCGTGGCCGAGAGCGGAGAAGAGCGTACAGAGCTCCTCTATGAGCCCACGCATCTCCACGGGATGCGACGCGAGAGCTTCGCCCACCGTCATATTGTAGTAGGAGGTACCCGTCGCGGTAGCCGAGATCATGAGGAACTTCTTACGGATGCTCTCCTCGATGTCGTCGGGATTGACTACGTGCACGCCGACGGACTCCAGGAGGGCGAAAAGCTCACGCTCCTCGGCGCTACGCTCCGCTCCTCGTGAGCCGAAGAGGAAGATTTCTCGCTCGGCCTCTAAGAGGATCTCCCCGGCTGCAGGCTTGCGCCCCGAGATATAGACGCAGCCGTCCCAGACACGGGCTTCGGGGAGAAGCGCCTGGATCTGGTCGGTGATATCCGCACCATTGAGGAGGGGTAAGATGATGGTCCGAGGCGTGATGATCGGGCGGAGCTGCTGGATATTCGCCTCGAGGTCGTAGCTCTTCGTCGCGAGGATGAGGAGGTCGGTAGGTGGCAGGTCGTGGGGATCTTCGGCTAAGTAATCGGGGCGCACGGTGAAGTCCCGCTCGGGAGTGTGGACATGCAGTCCGCGCTCCTCGATAGCAGCGCGGTGTGCTCCACGGGCAACGAAGCTGATCGTACGGCCGAGGCCCTCACGTCGGGCAGCCTCTACGAGCATCGCTCCGTAGTAGCCCCCGACACCGCCGAGGCCGGATATGGTGATATTCTTGAGTAGCATGAGAGTGGAAGGGAAGGTTAGATGTGCTTTACGAGTGTGCGGACAAGGCGACGGAGTTATCGGGTACGGCTGAGGACTTCGCGATAGACAGCGGAGTAACCCTCAGCCATCTTACGGCAGCTGAAGAGCTGAGCACGCGCCTTGATCTGGGCTATTCGCTCGGGCGCTGCCGTACATTCCTCGAGTCCACGCTGGACGAGGAGTGCCATATCCTCGGGCTCTGTGGAGTCGAAGTAATAGGCGACATCGCCACCGATCTCGGGGAGACTCGTCATCGGGCGTAGGAAGAGCGGCTTCCCTAAGGCCATCGCTTCGACGACAGGCAGGCCGAAGCCTTCCGCCTTCGAGGGGTGAACGAGCGCCGTGCAGTGGTAGAGCAAGGTGTCCTTGACCTCGTGCGAGACCGCCTCATAGAAGTGGATGCGGTGCGCTGTACCCGTGCGACGTATCGCCTCATCGATCTGAGCTTTGTACTCGGGCTTTGCCTCCGAATAGACGAGGACGAGGTGCAGATCCTCGGGGAGGTGCGGGAGCATCTCGATGAGGAGGTGCTGCTGTTTCTTATCGAAGAGCACGCCTAAGGCAAGAAGATAAGGCTTGTCGGGGAGAATACCCTCGGTGGGGAGCGCCGCTAATCGGGCCTCATCGGGGAGGAAGACGCCGTTGTGCACCGTGTGAATGGAGGTAGTGGGCTTGACACCGAGGCTGTCGCGATGCGCCTCTAAGTCCTTCTGCACGAACTCGGAGATACACACGATGGCATCGGCTTTGGAGAGATTCTCCTCCACGAGGCGCTGGATCTTGGTGCGCTTCTTCTCGGAGAGATCCTCATAGAGATAGTTGAGGTCGTGTAGGGTCACGACGCGTGGCACCCCCCAGCGATGTGGGAAGTAGCGCTCAAGCTGATGCGTGACATGAAGGAGATCGAAGCCCCGTGGCGTGGGATTGATATGCTTGTGCCAGCGATGCCAGCGGAGCGTGTCGCTGTATTCAGCCTTCTTAGGGCCGTAATAAGCGTACTGGATATCAGGATCAGAGAGTTCTCTCAGCCCCTGCTCCAGCGCACGGCAGTAGTAGGCCAACCCACAGTAGGGATGGCGCATACGCTCTTGGTCGATCAGGACTCTTTTCATCGTGGTTATGGGGCTAAGGGGAGAAAGGCGGGTTATAGGTTCTCTAAGATGGTACGCCAGCGCTCGACATTCTGCTCGGGAGCATAGTCCCAACGCTTCCGCAGACAGGCTTCTTGCAAGCGCTCTCTCAGGGCGTCATCGGTGCAAAGCTCTTTGAGGCGCTCGGCATAGAGCTTCAGATCATAAGGGGGAGCTAAGCGACCATATTCCTTATCCTTCCCGATCACGTAGCGAATACCTGCACAGCTACCAAAGGCCATCGGCACGCAGCCGTTATTCTGTGCCTCGAGCAAGGTCAGGGGAATACCCTCCAGCGTCGAGGTCAAGACTACGATCGCAGCCTCCTTATAGACCTCGTTTGGCTCGGAGCAATAGCCCTTCAGCTCAGCTCGTTCCAAGCGGAACTCCTGCATCAAGCGTCGCAGCTCGGGCTCCTCGGGGCCCTTACCATAGATATCCAAGGACCAATCGGGCAGGTCACGCTCGATAAGCGCCCAGATACGAAGAAGGCGAGATACCACCTTCGATTCGGGGCATAGTCGTCCCATAAAGACGATACGCTTAGACTTCGCAAGCTGCGGTGTAGGCTGTATGGGGAGCGTATTAGGCAGGGCTATAAGCTTACGCTTCAGCTCCTCACTGAGGTGCAGGCGCTCGGCGATCTCCTCGGAGTATTCAGGACACAGAGTGATAAAGCGATCTACCGCTTCGATGATCTCACGATACTTATGCTCGATGCGCTTACGATAGAGATCAAATAGATTATACTTCCATGAGCGGAAGAGCACCCATTCGAGCTTCTTCTTGAGGGAGTGGCTCGCTGCGACCTTCAAGCGAGGGTGCTGTAAGACCTCCTCCCAAAAGGGAGCGCCATGAGACCAATAGATCACCTTCACATCTGCCGCCTTTAGCTTATCCCAGTAGGGGCAGACGTGTGCTATGGGAATGATGAAGACTTTGATCTGATGCTCCTTTGCCTGCGAGAGCAGATAGTCTACATTTTCCTCACTCCACAGACGCTCCTTATTTGGAAAATACTCAACACTCGACATCGAGGGATCTGGCAGTGACCATTCATTAGCCCTGAACTCCATACAATAGTAATGGGAATACACCCCCAGCGAAACAAAGAGCTCGCCTGTATCTCGTGATACAGTCTCAGCTCCACCAAGCCCAAGAAAATCATGGATGAAGGCGACGTGTAGTCTTGGTATCGTCATAGTCGTGGTATAATCTCGTAGCGATTAGTAGCGGGTATTCTCAGCGAAGTAGCGGCGGGTATCTTGCTCGTAGGTCTCGAGGGCGGAGCGGAGCTCTTCGGTCGAGGCAAAGCGGTGCTCGGGATGGAGCTGCTCGAAGATATGCA
>ENA-OWND01000580-OWND01000580.1-metagenome-genome-assembly--contig:-NODE-580-length-25346-cov-6.254992_pt1 | contig 25346 bp, 13 predicted proteins | sample MGYA00245342_ERZ651119 | MGnify/ENA primary metagenome ERZ651119 (study PRJEB26857, sample SAMEA4031756) | metagenome | biome: human; feature: oral; material: saliva | place: Philippines | collected 2014... | reverse complement strand
TGGCGATGGCAGGGAAGATGTGTCCGCCTGTTCCGCCGCCGCTGATGATGACTCGGAGTGTCTTCATATCTACGTATGCTTTTAATGTGAACAAAGACGCATTGGTCTAAGCCCACCGGCGATTATACGAGCAAAAATAATAATTTATTTTCGAGTCGTTGCCGTCTTCGCGGGGAAAACTTGCAAAAATAGTCGGAAGATGCCGCGCGGCTTCTTCCGACTATTGTGGTGTGTTGCAAACTTCGTTCGCGCTGCTCGTGCGTTTTGCGAGAATTGTGTTTAGCGAACGATGAGTAGATAGTAGTTCTTCTTGCCTTTTTGAGCCAGGAGATATTTTCCGTCGAGGAGATCATCGGCTGTAATCTCTCGGTCGAAGGCTTCCAGCTTTTCCTTGTTGAGGCTTACGCCGCCACCCTGTGTGAGTTTACGCATTTCACCCTTAGAAGCGAAGCATTTGGTGGTCTCGGCCAGCAGGTCGACGGCTTTGGCTCCGACCACCTGTTCGCGATTCACCTCAAACTTCTGCACGCCGTCGAAAACAGCGAGAAGAGTCTCTTCGTCGAGCTTGAGCAAACTTTCTTTTGTGGCCTTTCCGAAGAGGATGTTGGTGGCTTCGACCGCCATTTCGTAGTCTGCTTGTCCGTGCACGAGCACCGTGACTTCTTGGCCCAGACGTTTTTGCAGTACGCGGCGACCGGGATCCTGTCGGTGCTCTTCGATCAGCGCCTCGATCTCGTCTTTAGGCAGATCGGTGAAGATTTTAATGTAGCGTTCGGCCTCTTCGTCGCCCACGTTGAGCCAGAATTGGTAGAACGCATAGGGAGACGTGCGATGGCGATCGAGCCAAACATTGCCCTGTTCCGTCTTGCCGAATTTCTTACCGTCGGCTTTGGTAATCAGCGGGCAAGTGAGGGCAAAGGCTTCGTTCTCACCGCCGAGTTTTCGACGGATCAGTTCCGAACCGGTCGTGATGTTTCCCCATTGGTCGCTACCACCCATCTGCAAGCGGCAGCCTTTCGTTTCGTAGAGGTGCAGGAAGTCGTAGCCCTGAAGCAACTGGTAAGTGAATTCCGTGAACGACATGCCCTCGGCAAACTCGCCGTTGAGGCGTCGCTTCACGCTATCTTTGGCCATCATATAGTTGACGGTAATGCACTTGCCGACCTCACGTGCGAAATCCAGGAAGGAGAAATCCTTCATCCAATCGTAATTGTTGACCAACTCGGCCGCATTGGGTGCGTCACTGTCGAAATCGAGGAAGCGAGCGAGCTGCTCCTTGATGCAGGCCACATTGTGTCGCAGCGTTTCCTCGTCGAGCAGGTTGCGCTCGGCACTTTTACCCGAGGGGTCGCCGATCATGCCGGTGGCTCCTCCCACAAGCGCCAGAGGTTTGTGTCCGGATTGCTGCAAGTGGCGGAGCATCATCACGCCACAAAGGTGACCGATGTGCAGAGAGTCGGCAGTGGGGTCGATACCCACGTAGGCGGTGACCATGCCCTTGTCAAAGAGTTCTTCGGTGCCGGGCATCATTTGGTGGATCATGCCGCGCCATTTGAGTTCTTCTACGAAATTCATGCTATCGTGTTTGGATCTGCGTTCTTAATCAGTTGAATAGTTTGTGCAAAAGTACAACTTTTTCGTTGTCAAGGCAAACAACGTGCCGAGGTTTTCCCGTCCCGCCCTTCATCCGTTCTCGATTGCGATTCTTCAAGTCGATATTTCAAGCCGACAATTCGGTTGGTAGAAAAACTAAAAAGGGGAGAAGAACAATCTATCGCGAATAAAGGAAACTTGATTATGTAAATTCGTTTTGCTACCTTTGCAACCGTTGCCGATACCCTCCTTCTTCAACACAGTTCGCACAACATAAAAACTATATCATCACGTCAATGAAAAGACTCCTCATTCTTCTTTTGGGATGGTTCACCCTCTTCACGTTCGCCTTTGGGCAACGTGTCGTAGGCCGTGTAGTCGATGCCACGACCGGCGAAGCCGTACCGTTTGCCAATATCTTTTATAGAGGCACACAGGTCGCCACGCAAAGTGACGCCTCAGGACGCTTCGACCTTCCCTTCCGCCAAGGACAACTTCTCGTTTCGTCCGTGGGATATGTTTCGCGCGCTGTGCATCCCACGACCGGCGGAGACAGCCTGATCATTGTGCTCAAATCGGCCAATCTCGGATTTGGCGAAGCCACGGTGAAGGCCAAACGCAACAAATATTCGCGCAAAAACAATCCCGCAGTGGAGTTCATGCGCAAAGTCATCGCCGCCAAGAAAAACAGCGACCTCACGCAGCATGACTACTACGCAGTGCAGCAATACACCAAGATGAATTTTGCACTGAGCAACGTCACGCCGCGTGTGTTGCAGGACGGACAGTTCAAGCGCATGCCTTTTTTGAAAGACCATGTAGAGATTTCGCCCGAAACCGGGAAACTCATCCTGCCCCTCACCGTCGATGAAACCGTGACGCAACAAATTTGGCGCAAGCAAGACAAAACCCGTAAGAATATCGTGATCGGTCAGCGCAGCGAAGGCATCAATGATCTGATCAACACGGGCGATGTACTCAATGCGATGATGAAAGATGTGTTCACCGACGTGAACCTCTACGACAACAACATCCGTTTGCTCCAATATCAGTTCATCTCCCCACTTTCCTCGACCGACGGCATCGCGTTCTACCGCTTTTTCCTCACCGATACCACCATGATCGACGGCGATCGCTGTATCGAAGTTCAGTTCACGCCCAACAATGCGCAGGACTTCGGCTTCTCCGGCGAACTCTATGTGCTGGCCGACAGCACCTATCGGGTGAAGCGCGTGAAAATGGGCGTGCCGATGAACACGGGTATCAACTTCGTACAGTCGATGAAGATCGATCAAACCTACGAAGAGCTGCCCTCGGGCGAACAGGTGCTCACGAAGGACAATATGTTGGTGCTCCTCAAGGCAGCCAAAGGTTTGCACGAGTTCCAAGTGAAGCGAAGCACAACCTATTCGGGCTTTGCTTTCGACTCCATCCCGGCCACTGCATTTAAGTTTGCCGGTACCACGCGCACACTGGCCGACGCGCAGATGCAGGAGGACGCCTTCTGGGCTGCACACCGGCCGGAACGACTCACCAACACCGAGAAGCGCATGGATTCGTTTGTGACGAGTCTGCAAAACCTCCCGGGAGCGAAGCCCGTGATTTGGGTGGCCAAAGCCTTGATCGAGAACTTCGTGGAGACGTCGATCGACCCGAGTGTCCCCTCCAAGGTCGATTTGGGTCCGATGAACACCGTGATCACCACCAACGATGTGGACGGTCTGCGCCTGCGCCTCTCAGCACAAACCACCGCGCACCTCAATAAGCACCTTTTCGCCAAAGGGTATCTGGCCTATGGTTTCAAGGACCACCGTTGGAAGGGTATGGGCGAACTCACCTACTCCTTCCTGCCGAAAAAATACTTGCCCCGTGAGTATCCGGTGTCCAACTTGGTGCTCTCGTATCGTGATGACGTGATTGCTCCCTCAGACTTCCACCTGCCTACCGACAAAGACAACGTGTTCTTAGCGTGGAAATGGACCAACGTCGACCACATGATGTACAACCGGAACTTGAAACTCTACTTCGAACGCGAATGGGAGAACGGCTTCCGCGTCAAAGCCCAGATTCAGCACGACCGCAACGAACCCACCTCGGCCCTCTTCTATCAGCCGGTGGGAGCCACGGCCGCCTTGGGACTCGGCCGCCCGGCTACGTTCGATGAGATGCAGGCCGCAGGACTGAATGCCGCAACCGTGAACGTGCCGTTCCTGAACACCAGCGACGTTTCGCTCCTGTTCGAGTATCAACCCGGTGCCACCTTCATCAACACCAAGCAGCGCCGCATGCGCGCCAACCACAACGCGCCGATTTTTACGCTCAGCCACACCATGGGCGTGAAAGACCTCTGGAGCGACTACACCTACAACAACACCGAGTTGGGCATCTACAAGCGCTGGTGGGTCAAGTCGTGGGGTAAGCTCGAGACCCATGTGAAAGCCGGTGCCCAATGGAACCGCGTCCCCTTCCCCTTCCTGCTCATGCCGTGGGCCAACACCTCGTATGTCAAAGAAGATGCGATGTTCAACCTCGTCAAGAACATGGAATTCATGAACGACCGCTATGTCTCGGCCATGGTTTCGTGGGACTTGAACGGCAAGATCTTCAACCGCATTCCGCTCCTCAAGCGACTCAAATGGCGTGAATATCTCGGTGTGAATGCCTTGTGGGGCACGCTCACCGACAAGAACAACCCCTATTTGGCACAAAACGCAGCGGCGACCGATCTCTACTATTTTCCCTCGCGCTTCACCGCCGCGGGCTACGAGCAGCAGAGCCGCGTGATGGATCCGCACACGCCCTATGTGGAAGCCATTGTGGGTATCCACAACATTTTCAAGATCATCCACGTGCAGTATGTGCGCCGCCTGACCTATCTGAATTCCCCCGGGTCGATTTATGGCGACACCCAGCGCTGGGGTATCCGCTTCATGTTCCGCGCCACGTTCTAAACGGCACCACGAAATATCTCTTTCGCCAGTGTGCTTTGTGTATGCAGAAAAATAACACGACGGCTGTGAACACAATGAGCGTACCATCTTCCCAACAGGGAATGTGGTACGCTCATATCGTTTTTATCTTGTTTGCTCAGCCAGGTTAGGGAATGTGGAGCCTATCTCTATTTCTCAGCGGAAGGTCTTAGCTACATTTGAGACAATACGATTGCAATTTCAGATAAGCAGATAAGATTGATGGGGTAATGGCTTTTGGATTCAAAGCAGCAGTTCCATGAATCGAGTTAGAAATCCTATCTTATCATCTTCCAAAGTGATATTGCTCAGTATGAAACAAAGCAAGCAACAACCGAAGACCCAGACAACAGTGAATTTGTTTTCACGCGTCTTTTCGGTGAAGATGTCAGACATTGTTGTTCTCTTTTTCAGTAGAATGATCAACCAAACGATAGCAGTGATCACACCCGGCAAGCTGAGACCGGCGAGTGCGCCGCCGGCTTCGCCCAATTGACCGCCTAGCGACGAAAGACCGACTCCGCTGAGTAAGCCAAGTCCGCATGTGATCAACAAATAGATCATTGCGGCAATTCCGTGGTAAATCGAGAATTCTCTGCGTTTGAGAATGGAATAAGCAGTACCCACAAAAATTAGAAGTGAAGGTAAAACAGAGGTACTTAATGCAAGCAACGGCTCTTTTGTCAGGTCGAGTGTAATCAAGTCCAACAAGAGGCCGACGGCGGCAATAATACAGATGTGCACTGTAAAGAGCACCATTACAAGGGGGAGTTTCTGTTTCATGAAAACGAATTAATAAATAAAGAATAGAGTTTGCCTGTATGGATTATCGCGAGTTGGTTTCAGTAAATCCATTGCAAAATTATTATACGAATTGATATTGTAGGGTGTTTTGATTGGAAAATCATCAGAATAATGCGAGGTTGAGTCAAATAATCATCTGTATGACACACGCGACGAGAAAATCTATAGAGTCGTCTGCAAAATAAGCACTGCTACTAACAAACAATATGCCGCCTCTCAACCGAGAGGCGGCATACATTTTATAGATGAGAGCGGGCAGCAGCCCGTTGTTCACTTCGCTTGTTTCGTTCCCTTGGGGAGCATGATGATGGTGGCGCAGTTGCCGTCGCGCAACAGTACTTTGTTGGCAAAACGTTGCACATCGGCACTTGTGAGCGATTTGATCGCTTCGAGATAACCGGCGCGGTTGTCCTTGTTCCACATGTTCTTCTGTACAATGAGCGCCTGCCAGTAATCGTTGTTGCGTTGTTGCTCTTCGTACTGCTTGATCTCGAAGCGCTTCACCTCTTCGAGTTCATCGGGGCGCACACCATTCTTGGCCAGTTCGTGCAAACCTTCCTTCATGAGCAGGAGCACCGAGTCACACTTTTCGGGGGTGAAGGGAGCATACACCTGCATCGAGTAAGTATTGCGCACGCCGTAGTCGAGCGAAGCGTCGGCCCCCACGGAGTAAGCCATACCATGATCCTCGCGGATCGATTTGAGGTAGCGCTTGGTCAGCACCTGACCAAAGGCGTCGGCCGCCACCGCATCTTTGAGGTTGTAGGGTTGTTCGCCGTTCCAAACCTGGACGAGCATCGCCTGCGGCGTTTCGAGCTGACGTTCAAAGCGGTTGAAGAGCATGCCCTTGCGCGGACGAATGCCGAGATCGGTGTAGGTTTCTCGCTTCTTCACGCCGGGAAGCGGGGCGATGTACTGCTCGCAGAAGGTGCGGAGCGAGTCTTCGTTGAGTGCTCCGATGAAGTAGAAATCGAAATCGCCGGCGGAAGCGAAGCGTTCGCTGTAGAGGCGTTTGATCTCGTCGTAGCTCACCTTGTCGAGGTCCGAGATTTTGAGCGGTTCGATTCGCGGGTTGGGATCGTAGATGGTCGAGCGCACCGAGTCGGCAAAAGCCTTCTGCGGATTCTTGTCCGCATTTTCCAATTGCGTGCGCAGCGAAGCCATCACATTGTGGTAGGCGTCGGGATCGTTCGCCGGTTTTTGGAAATAGAGGTACACGAGTTCGAAGAGCGTACGGAGGTCTTTCGGTGTCGAGCTACCCGACAGTCCTTCGGTGTATTTTCCGAGGTCCGGCGCGAGCGACACTTGCTTGCCGGCCAGCTTCTTCTCCAATTCGGTAGCCGTGAAATTGCCCAAACCGGTCGAGCTCATCACCGTCTGCACGAGTTTTCCGTTGAGCACGTCCTTGTCGGCAAACTTGTAGCTACCGCCCCAACTGTCGGCCGTCATGAGAATCTGCGCGTCGTTGAAGTCTGTTTTCTTGAAGAATACACGTGCTCCGTTGGAGAGCGTCCACTGCGTGTAGCCGAAGGGCGCTTTGGTGGTTTTGACGATGCGACCGGCTTTCGGCAATGTGGGCACGAGCGGTTCGCTCTTCACATTGTCGACATAGGCTTCCACCTTCGCGTCGCGGCCCGCCTGCACGGCAGCTTTCATCTCGTCGACCGTGGGCACCTTCACGTCGGCCTTGTCGGGATACATGGCGAAGAAAACGAAATTGCTGTCGTTGGAGAAATTCATTTCACGCAGTGCTTCGTCGACAGCCTGCTTATTCACCTGCCCCGAAATGAGCTTATAGTTGTTGTAGAGTGTGGCGATGTCGGCCGTTCCGGTTCCGTCGAGGAAGTCGCGCACACACCGTCCCACATAGTAACCGTTCTTTTGCTTGTCGCGGTTGTTGTAGAGCGTTTCGTAGGTGCTGAGGAAGTTGTCGCGTGCGCGGAGCAATTCCGTGCCGGTCACCCCGAAGTCTTTGAGTCGCTTCACCTCTTTCATCACCGCCGTCACCGCTTCTGCGTCGCGACCGGGTTTCGGCATGATGTAGAGTGAGAAGGCATCTTTGGTCTTCGAGAGCAGATAGGTTCCGTAATCCACTCCGGCACTGATGAACGGGCAATCTTGCTTTTGGCTCATCTCGTTCAAACGGCCATTGAGGGTCTGCCCCATCATGGATATTATATAGCTGTGGATCAGACCGAAGAGCGTACCGCGATATTCTTGCGGCAGCACATCGGTTTTGAGCATGATCGAGATCGAGCTCGTGGTCTGTTCCTTGTCTTTGTCGATGACGTAGATGGCCTGTGCATTGTCGGGCACGGGATAGGTTTCGTATTTCGCTGCGTTGGCAGGCATGGGCACTGCGCCGAGAATCTGTTTCACCTTAGCCTCGACCTGTGCCGCATCAATGTCGCCCACGATCACCACACCCTGCAAGTCGGGACGATACCACTTCTTGTAGTAGGCGCGGAGGAAATCGGGTTTGAAGTTGTCGACGATCGACATCAAACCGATGGGAAGACGATAGCCGTATTTGCTGCCGGGATAGAGTTCGGGCAAGCGGCGCTCGAAGATGCGCATCATCGGGCTCGAACGCATACGCCATTCTTCGTGAATCACGCCGCGTTCTTTGTTGATCTCTTTTTCTTGGAGGAGCAGTCCGCCCGACCAGTCAGCCAGAATGAAGAGACAAGAATCGACGTTGTTGCCCGCCACGGGAACGTTGTCGATGTTGTAGACCGTTTCGTCGGTCGAGGTGTAGGCGTTCAGGTTCTCACCGAATTTCACGCCGATGCTTTCGCAATACTTGATGAGTTGGCCGTCGTTGGGGAAGTGCTTCGACCCGTTGAAAGCCATGTGTTCGAGAAAGTGAGCCAGACCGCGCTGGTCGTCGTTCTCCTGAATCGATCCCACCTTTTGGGCGATGTAGAAATTGACCTGTCCTTTCGGTTCGGCGTTGTGCCGAATGTAGTAGGTCAACCCGTTGGGGAGTTTTCCTTGCCGAATGGCGTTGTCGGCGGGGAGCTTGGCGGGCTGCTGCGCGGCACTCGGGAGCAGCACCGTGGCAAAAAGCCCGATCAGCAAAAGTTTTACCTTCTTCATAATGTATGAGTGTAAATAGATGTCGTGACGAATAGCCCTTACCAGGGGCGCACGTACCGCAAAATTAGCATAAAACAACGAAGTCTGCAAAACTTCGTCGGCCAAATCTGCCTGCTGCCGTCGATTTCCCCGTCCTTCGCTGTGACGGCACGGGCACGGTGCTTTTGCCGTGAGGAGAAAACACGATGGGGTGATGGAGCCGCGAGTACAGCGAAAAACGGCTCGCACAAGCCCAAGCGCTGAGGCCCCGTCGCGCGCTCGACATAATCGCTCTATATAATAATGAGTGTCGTCGAGGTGGAGTGGTGGAGTCGACCGGGGGGGCGAAGGCGCGCGAAATCCGGTGCGCGGCATGCCCCGACAACATCATGTAAGAAAGAACGCAAATCATGTAACACTATTCGGGGCAGAAGCATGTACCTTTGCACCATCAAAACGAACGGAGCCCCTTTCGGGCGCTCACCCACCTCCATCCACAGACACACAATGAAGCACTCTTCTCCTCTCCTCCTCTCTCTTCTCTTTGTCGCCGCCGTGTCGCCGTTGCACGCCCAAGTGGCCCAAACCGCCGCTCCCGCTGAGCAAGCCGACACCCTCACCGACCAAGCGACGACAGCCCCCAAGCAGGTGGAATTGCGCTCCGCCACCGTGTCCGCCAAGCGCAAGGGCCTCTTCCACGCCCTCGGTCTCACGCAAAACAACGAGACCATCACCGGCCACGAACTCCTGCGCGCCGCCTGCTGCAACCTCGGCGAGAGTTTTGTCAACAACCCCTCGGTCGATGTCAACTACAGCGACGCCGCCACCGGTGCCCGACAGATCAAACTTCTCGGACTCGCCGGCACCTACGTGCAGATGCTGGCCGAAAACGTCCCCACGATGCGCAACCTCGCCCAGCCCTTCGGCCTGAACTACGTGCCCGGCACGTGGATGGAGAGCATCCAGGTGAGCAAAGGCGCCTCGAGCGTGAAAAACGGCTATGAGTCGCTCACCGGACAAATCAATGTGGAATACAAAAAGCCGCAGGTCAAATACCCCAACCTCCTTTTGCTCAACGGCTATGCCGACGCCCACGGACGCATCGAGGGCAATGTGGAGAGCACCCTGCTGCCGTCGGCGCGTTGGGGCACCACCGTGTTGGGCCACTACAGCAAGACGTTGCACGTTCACGATGAGAACCACGACGGACTGGCCGACCGCCCCAAAACTGAGCAGTTCAACCTCATGAACCGCTGGACCTACAACGGCGACCACCTCCTCTCGCAGTTTTATCTGCGCGGACTGAAGGAAACGCGCGAGGGGGGACAAATCGTGCACCACGATGGGGCGATGAACGATCCCTATCGTGTGACGATCGACACCAAGCGAGTCGAGCTCACCAACAAAACCGCATGGATGTTCCACGACGACAACAATACCAGCATCGCCCTCATCCTCTCCGGTTCGCGCCACTTGCAGGACGCCGACTACGACCACCGCATCTTCAATGCCCGGCAGACCAATGCCTACGCCTCGTTGCTCTTCGAAACGCAGTGGCAGCGCACCCACACCCTTTCGGCCGGTTTGAGTCTGAACCACGATGACTTCGGTCGCACGGTGGGCGATCGGACCTTCGCGCCCGGCGTCGCCCTACCCACTTCCGCTCGCGAAACCGTGGCCGGCGCCTATGCCCAATACACCTACACGCTCGGCAGCGCCCTGACCCTCATGGGCGGCGTGCGCATCGACCGCAGCAACCTCTACGGCACGTTTGTCACCCCCCGCGCCCACCTCAAATTCTCACCCCGACGCAACTTCGTGGTTCGTCTCAATGCCGGCAAGGGCTACCGCACCGCTTGGGTGCCCGAGGAGATGAACTACCTGCTCACGGGAAGCCGCGCCCTCGACTTCAGCAGTGATCACCTGCGCGAAGAGGCGTGGAACTACGGGCTCAACATCGGCTACAAACTTCCCTTGGGCGATCACATCCTCGACCTGAGTGCCGACTATTACTACACCCGTTTTGACAAGCAAGCCGTGGTGGACTTCGACGCCGATCCGCACCGCATCAGCATTCACCCGCTCCAAGGCGACAGCTATTCGCACGTGGTGCAACTGCAAGCCTCCTATCCGCTCTTCGAGGGCTTCAACCTCACAGCCGCCTATCGTTACACCAACGTGCGCACCGCTTTCGGTCGGCCCGACGGCAGCGTGAGTGTCATGGAAAAACCCCTGCAGAGTCGCTACAAGGCCCTCGTCACCGCCACCTACGCCACGCCGCTCGAGAAGTGGCAATTTGACGTCACCCTCCAGCTCAACGGCGGCGGACGCCTACCGCTCAATTATGTGCTGGCCGACGGCACCACGTCGTGGAACCCCAATTTCAAAGCCTACCCGCAACTCTCGGCACAGGTCACGCGCAATTTCCGCGGTTTCAGCGTCTATGTGGGCGGCGAAAACCTCACCGGCTACAAGCAGCCCAATGCCGTGATCGACTTTGCCCACCCGCGCGGTTCGCAATTCGACCCCACCCTGGTCTACGGCCCGCTCGACGGCGCCATGTTCTACGCCGGCTTCCGCTACACCATCGCACGATAAATTCACTCACCTACTTTCATTTTTCGTATTTCAAAAAACAGATCACACAATGAAAAAAGTTCTCTTTCTCTTCGTCTTCCTCTTCTCGGTACTCGGTGCCGCAGCCAAGAACCTCCAACAAGTTGTCTTCAAGGTGGAACAAATGACCTGCGTCAACTGCGAAGCCAAGGTGAAGCGCAACATCCCCTACGAAAAGGGTGTGAAGAACATGAAGACCGATGTGGCAAACCACACCGTGACCGTGACCTTCGATGCCGACGTGACCACCGTGGCCAACCTCCAAAAGGGCTTTGCCAAGTTCGGCTACAAGGCCGAGGTGCTCAAACCCGCCACTGCTGTCGACAAAAAGAAAAAATAAGCCGTCGCCGGCTTCCTCCACCCGCCCCTCCCGGTTCGCTCCGCGGAGGGGCGTTTTTCGTTCTTGGGGGGACGTGCGCTGTCGTTGTTGCCCCTCTCTCGTGAGCGCACTTCGAATTTTCCCATAGGCGAGGATTGACTTGCAATTCTATTCGTTTGCTTGGTGGTATATACGGATTTATGTATGAAGTTTTGCGCCGGATGGTTCTGTGTAGCTTTACATTCGTCTATCGAATAGGTCGTGAGTGTGCTGTTTTGTCTTTGTTTTTCGCTTTCTTGCGGCCTTGATTTTCTGTTTTCGCGCAGTTTGCATACTCTGGATTGACAAAATGGGGACGATCGACGTTTTTCGTCTGAGAATTTAGCTATTTTATTTGTAGCTGTCTGCACAGGTTTCTATATTTGTACTCTCAAAACGACAACGCCGGTTGTAGTCTGTCGAATTGCAGTAATTGTCATGTCGATGTGCACGCAGATGGTGCCTTTGTCGTGCATAGCGCTGTGACCGCGTGTGTGGTGGCGCCGCCAAGCGGTCCGTCTTCAACCGCCTCGGCCTTCTCCTTTTCAAAAGATCAATCCAAACAATAAGCTTCCCTATGATGAAAATGACTTTCTCTCTGGCTTGCTCCCTCGTGTTGGGAGGAGCCGCTGTGCTGAGTGTATCCTCGTGCGACAAGTACGATGACAAGCAGAGTGTGCGTGAAACGCCCGCCGCCAAACAGGTCGACGGACAATGGCAGACCCCCGAAGAGACCGATGCACTCCTGGCCGATGCCGGTGTGACGCGCGTGAACGAAGACTATTTCAAGGGCAAACTCCCCGCTGATCCCTCTTCTGTGATCGGCGGTTTCGTGTTGAATCCGAGCGGACTCACTGTCGAGGCTTCCACCTCCGGCAAGGAGACGCGCCTGGCCTGCACCGTGACGGGTACCACCCTCTCCTTGGCCGACGTTACGCCTCAAGACAGCACGTTCTACAAGGTGAACGCACAATACGGCTGGAAGAAGGAAGTGAAATACAAGGATTTTGAATACCCGAAGAGCGCCATCGTGAGTGGCACGAGCGGCTTGGCGGTGAACGGTGTCGATGCCTCGGGGCAGCTCCACGACCTCTCCGCCCAGACGATGCTGGTCACCACCACACCCCGCACGCTCATCGAGTGGCACAAGGGAAGCAACCGCAAGCCGGTGGGTATCCATTTGGACTTCCTCGACAGCGACTACTTCAAGTGGCTCGATGCCCGCTTCACCCTTGTGTTGCCCACCGAGACCGTGAACAAGTATGCGGCCGTGAAGATCACCCTCAAGAACAAAAAAAGCGCGCCCGTCGAACAGGTTTGGAAGCGCGGATGATTTCCTTCCGTCGGCCGGGCCGACCCTCCCCATTTCGCCACCCCCTTTCGGGTGGCGTTTTTCATGCGCCTACGCGTGCGCGCGTCAGGCACTTTTCGTTTTTTGCCTTCACCTCTTCACCCACCTGCGTCAACGCGTTGACCGTCAGTGCGTAAGGGGTGAAGGATTTTGCGCTTCGACCTTCACCCGGGCTGCATATGTCGGGAGCGGCGGTGAAGGACGAAAAATGGGCGGTGTCTTCACCCCCAACGCCCGAGCAATCAGGCTACTGAGGCCCCGTCGTGAAGGGTGAAGGCAGAAAACGAAAACCGACTGAGGCGCGTGGGTGTGCGCACACGCGAGATGTGCGTTCACCGCAACGCTGTGCGCGGCGACGGTCGGAAAGCGGGGGGCGGAGTGGGAAAAGAAGGGCGTTTTTTCCCGAAAGTGGGGAAGTGTTTTGGTGCGCTTTCTTGAGAGTAAGGTATGCTGTGGAGCATTGTTTTGGCGGAACCGATGGGGGAGCGCAAAAAATGAGAAGCCATTCTTTAGATTTTAACGTTCGTTGAAAATGCTTCTGTAGATGGTTGCAATGCATTGAGGATGAGGGAAAAACGTGAGACGCGTCGGGGCGACAAAAATGAAAGATGAAAGAAATTTTCCGCCGAGGTGTCACAATCCGGTTTTTCGATTGTATTGGTAAGGGAACGGCGACGCAAAAAATGAGTCGGCCGAGGACAGACCAAACGTCTTCGGTGCCGCTCGTTCGAGGCGGGGCGAGAGTCCCCGCTGTCGTCCGTTGAAGTTCCATGTTCTTATCTTTATCGACTATGAAAAACTTTCTTCTTCGTTTCCTTCGTTTTCTCGTTCGGTGTCTTTTCGCCGTGTGCTTTCCGGGCCTTGCCGCCCGCTGCCCGTCTGTTGTCCCGTCGCTCGGCGCTCCCCGTCGCCGTGAGCGGGACGATGACGCAGCGCAACCCACCCTCCACCTGCGTCTGCGGCAACTGCTGGAAGAGACGCACGAATTTCGCTACAATGTGCTGGCCGAGGTGCCCGAATTTCGCGAGCGCGATGGGCAGGGGCCCTTCCGCCGCATCACTCCCTTGGACTTCAACACGTTGTCCATTCGTGCCATCGATGCCGGCATCGGGGTTTGGCAGCGCGATGTGGTGCGGTTGTTGCACTCCTCGCTCCTCCCGTCGTTCCATCCGCTGACCGACTACATGAACCGCCTGCCCGATTGGGACGGCGTCGACCGGGTGCGCCCGCTGGGCGAGCGCGTATCGACCGAGGCCGTGTGGTTGTGCGGTTTCGCTGTTTGGCTGCGCGCTTTGGCCGCGCAGTGGATGGGGCAACCCACCGCAACGGCCAATGACCTGGTGCCGCTGCTCGTGAGTCGGCGTCAGGGACTGCGCAAGAGCACGTTTTGCCGTCTGCTCATGCCGCCCGAGTTGGCCGATTACTACACCGACAAGTTCGACCTCGTGGGCTCGGCCGCGCCCGAACCGCGTTTGGCCAAACTGGGGCTGATCAACCTCGATGAGTTCGACCGCTACACGTTGCGTCAGCACGCCACGCTCAAGAATCTCCTGCAACTCAAGCAGCTTTGTTTGCGTCGGGCCTATCGGCAGGAACTGTTGTCGTTGCCGCGCATGGCTTCGTTCATGGCGACGAGCAATGTGAAGGAGGTGCTGGTGGATCGCACGGGTTCGCGTCGCTTTGTGTGTGTGGAGGTGACGCACCCGATCGATTGTTCGCCCGTGGACCACGCGCAACTCTTTGCACAGTTGCGCAGCGAGGTGCTTTCCGGTGCGCCGTGCTATCTGGATCGGGTGTCGACACGCTTGCAGGAGCGCGCCAATGCCGCCTTTCGTGTGGCCTCTCCGCTCGCCGAATGTCTGTCTCGCTACTATCGTGTGCCGCGGGCCGGTGAGGAAGGGAAGTGGCACACGATGACAGCGTTGTACGACCGCTTGCGTCGCCGTTGTCCCGCTGCCGTGCGCGGCGTGTCACTTCAAGCCTTTGGTCGGGAGGTGCGCAGTCTGGGTTTCTCGGTGTCGCACCGCCGCTGTGGCAATTCCTTGCGTGTGGTGGAGATGTAGCGGCGTTTTTGCAACATTCTCCGGAAAAACTGCGCGAAAAAAGAAGAGTTGAAAGGGGAAAACTGCGGCAAAAGTATGAGTTTTTGTTTCTTGTGGTTGTAAAAATATTCATTTCGATTTTGTCGGTTGCTTGTTTCTGGTTACCTTTGCGCCGTTTAATAATAATCTTATTGTATTTATGTCGCTAAAAAAAATGGGTCTGCTCTTCGTCTTGCCGGCATTGGTTTGTGCGTGTGGTAGTGATGAGGAGATTCTCCCTAAGGTAACTGAAGCAGGCAGAAATGAAATTTCAACCTTCCGTTTGAGCCCGCAAGAAGCAGCATCGGCTGTGAGTGATTTTTTGTCAGAGCAACCGACGAATGGAGTTCGTGGCGCAGTTGTGAAGGATGATCGCGAAGTTGAAACAGTGGTCGATCTGGAAGGTGCGCGCAGGACACGCGGAGCAACAGCATTGACGGACAGCGTGACAAAGAATTTCTACTTTGTAACCCTCAAAGGTGGACGCGGTTATGCCGTGGTGTCTAAGGATAAACGTACCTTCCCGGTTTTTGCTGTGCTGGACGAAGGAGCTTTTTCTCCCGACTCGCTGAACACAGAGTATATGCAATATCGTTTGCAACAGGCGCAGGAAGGACAGAAAAACGAAATTGCGTATTTCGACCGGAAGTGGGAGGAATACCTCGGTGAGCAGAAACAAACTCGAAGTCAGAGTCTTGGTAATAAGGATACTAACTACGAGGAAAAAACGCCAGAACAAATGATGGCCGATGGGTGGATAAAAATCCGTGAGGCAGCTCCAAAGCTTAAGAATGTAAAGTGGGGGCAGCAATTGCGGAAAGACCAAAATGGTGTATTTTCAATAGTCGGACTTCCCAAATCAGAGGCATACAATAACGATATTTCCACCGATAACAGAACTTACGACGGAGAGTCATTTGGGTGTACTTCTGTTGCCTATGGACAGGTTTTATATGCGCTTCGCAATTATCCCGGATTCAGGGATTTGAAGTATTACAATGGTGAACCCGTGTTGTGGGATAATATGAATGATAGTATTTCTGAGGTTTACGAGACTCAACGTTTCTTGGGTTGGATTACAGCGAATTGCAGCCCTACAAAGATGGGACGCAGTACGATGATCTTTAATACGGATGCAAAGGATTTTGTGCGCGCGATCTTGGGTTCATATATCCATTCAAGATATGATAATTGTGTAGTAGCGAACGGCGATTTTGACGGTTATGGGTGGTCAGAGAATGCACGAGTGGTAAAAGAGTACTTTGAGCACCCTGACAATTGTTTTGTGATCATGACTGCCGGTGCAAGTTCGTTGGGAGTGCTTTCTCAGTTCGATTTGCGCTATCACACCTATGTAATCGACGGTATAGTTGATTTTAATAAGCGGCAGCGGTATGGTTCATTTTTTTGGAAACATTGGAAGACAACGGTGAGATACGTCTATCACATCAATGCAGGATGGAGCGGCAAGTGTAATGGTTATTTTCTATATGTTGATAGTAAAGATGGTTTCTGCTATAATGGTGCAAATGAAGCGGTCAACTATCGTTCGAAAGCTTCGTATTTTGTAATTCGCCCCAAATAAATTACTGATGTTTCTATCTAAGTTTTTTTATGTCTCGAGCTTGAGTTTGCTGGGGCTATTCGGTGCTGTGAGCTGTGATGATATCTCAGCAGAACCTAAAGCCTTTCCCCCTTTTGTGAAAATCCCTGCGGCGGGAGGAGAGGCAACCGCAAAGGTGCTTCGTACGGATGGAGGAAAACTTCGCACAAAATGGGCATATAAAAGCGTTGAAGTGCAGAAAGGTATCTTTTACAGAAGAGATTCAACGCTGCGTATTGACACTTTGGCGGATGGCCGTGTGAAGTATTGGAGCTCGTGGTATGCATTTTATGTAAACATGGCTAAGAATGAGATACATGTAGTTATTTCGCCCAATAAATCAAAGAATCAGCGTAGTGTGCAATTCTGGGGTGACGATTTGTATGGCGCAGGTCGGGTGAGTTTTGTAGTCGATCAGGATGCTGACAGCACAGCTACGAACTGATGCCGGCTTTCCCTTCATCCTACTCTAAACAATATGTTGTTCGGTGTCGTCTTTTATCGAAAGAGGCGACACCGATTGCGTTATGGTCGGCAGATGAGAAGTTTGCTTAGCTATTCAGTTGAGCTATGAAGGAATTGTACGACCGTTTTCGTCGCCGTTGCCCCGCGGCGGTGCGTGGTCTTTCGCTCCAGACTTTCAGCCGCGAGGTGCGCAGTTTGGGTTTCCCGGCTGCCCACCGACGGCGCGGCAACTGCTATCGCGTGGTGGAGGTGTAGCGGTGTTTCTGCAATCTTCTTTTCTAAGAAAACTGCGCAAAAAGGAAGAGCTGAAAGGGAAAACTGTTGTACAAGCCTGCGATTTTATTTTCTCCGAGCGTAGAAAAGTCCTATTTGGGTATTGCTGATTACTCGTCTTGTTATTACCTTTGCGTCGTTTAATAATAATCTTATTGTATTTATGTCGTTAAAAAACGGGTCTGCTCTTCGTTTTGCCGGCATTGATTTGTGCGTGCAGTAGGGATGGCTTCTGCTATAATGGAGCAAATGAGGCTGTCAATTATCGTTCGAAAGCTTCGTATTTTGTAATTCGCCCCAAATAAGTTACTGATGTTTCTATCTAAGTTTTTTTATGTCTCGAGCTTGAGTTTGCTGGGACTATTCGGTGCTGTGAGCTGTGATGATGTCTCAGCAGAACCTGATGTCTCTCCCCCCTATGTGAAAATGCCTGCGGCGGGCGGAGAGGCAACCGCAAAGGTGCTTCGTATGGATGGTGGAAAACTTCGCACAAAATGGGCATATAAAAGCGTTGAAGTGCAGAAAGGTATCTTTTACAGAAGAGATTCAACGCTGCGTATTGACACTTTGGCGGATGGCCGTGTGAAGTATTGGAGCTCGTGGTATGCATTTTATGTAAACATGGCTAAGAATGAGATACATGTAGTTATTTCGCCCAATAAATCAAAGAATCAGCGTAGTGTGCAATTCTGGGGTGACGATTTGTATGGCGCAGGTCGGGTGAGTTTTGTAGTCGATCAGGATGCTGACAGCACAGCTACGAACTGATGCCGGCTTTCCCTTCATCCTACTCTAAACAATATGTTGTTCGGTGTCGTCTTTTATCGAAAGAGGCGACACCGATTGCGTTATGGTCGGCAGATGAGAAGTTTGCTTAGCTATTCAGTTGAGCTATGAAGGAATTGTACGACCGTTTTCGCCGCCGTTGCCCCGCGGCGGAGCGTACTCTTGTTTTTGCCCGGTTGCGATGGTTCGCATTCTCTGAAAGATGAATATGAAGTGCGATCTACCGAATTGTCGCTGTCGGTGGCGGGCGGTGAACAAACCGTCAAAGTGCTTAACCGAGAGGGAAAACCCTTCGGCAAAGCTTGGTCGTTGTTCAATGTGACCATTCCCGATACGCTCAATGAATGTGGTACGACGAAATTCGTCGACGATGAGGCGTTGCGAATCGATACGTTGGCAGATGGCACTTGTCGAGCTTCGGGAAATTGGTATTCCTTTGCGATCTCCAAGGATCGCCGGCAGGTGCAGGTGAAGCTTTCGCCCAACCGCACGGGGCACGAACGGAAGGTGATTTTCTATGGCGTTTCTTCCATTGATCAAACCTTTTCGATCTACGTGAAACAACAGCCGTAAAAGGAGTTTGCACGCGCAAAAGAAAGCGGTGCCGCCTCTCACAAGAGAGGCGGCACCGTTGTTTTTAGATCGTTGCGCGGCGATAGGTTATTTGCGCAGCGGTTTGAGATGGTCTTCGAAGTAGCGCGTGATGCGCTCGTGGAGGTGGATCATGTCGCGCCCCATCATGTTGTGGCCTTGTCCGGGATAGACGAAGTAGTCGGGTTGGGTGCCGGCGTCTTCGCAGGCGCGGAGGAAGGCGAGGGAGTGCTGGAGCACGCAGGTGGGGTCGTTGTAGCCGACGATGATTTGCAAGCGGCCTTTGAGTTGACCGGCGTGGCCCACCATGCTGGCTTCGGCATACCCCTCGGGGTTGGTCTGGGGTGTTTCCATGTAGCGCTCACCGTACATGGCTTCGTAGTATTTCCAGTCGAGAACGGGACCGCCGGCGACACCGACTTTGAAGACTTCGGGGTGGGAGAGCATGAGGTTAGTGGTCATGAAACCGCCGAAACTCCAACCGTGCACGCCGATGCGGGTGGTATCGACGAAGGGGAGGGAAGAGAGGTATTTGACGCCTTGCATCTGATCGGCCATCTCGATGCGACCGAGGTGGCGGTGGGTGCAACTTTCGAATTCGAAACCACGGTCGCCCGATCCGCGATTGTCGAGAATGAAGAGGACGTAGTCGCGGTTGGCCATGTAGTATTCCCACGGGCGGGCTTGGTAGTTCCACGACTCCTTGACGTTGGTGGCATGGGGGCCACCGTAGACGTAGACGATGGTGGGATACTGCTTGTTGGGATCGAAGTGGACGGGCTTGACGAGCCGATAGTAGAGGGGCGTTTTGCCGTCGGCGGCCAAGATGCTCCCGCTTTCGACGCGGGGCATGGTGAACTCACGCCACGGATCGGCAGCTTCGAGGAGGCGAAGGGTTTCGCGCGGGCGCTCGGTGCTGCGCACGACGATGTTGCGGTAGGTGGTGGGCGACGACCAGGTGTCGCGCAGCAGGGTGCCGTTCGGTGAGAGTTGGGCGCGGTGCACGCCTACGCCGTTGTCGAGTAGGGTGCGACGACCGGTTTTCAGATCGACGGCGTAGAGGTTCTCGCGGATGTGGCCGCTCTCGTTGCTGCGGATGATGACGCTGCGGGTGCGGGTGTTGAAACCGAGGAGTTCGAGCACTTCAAACTTGCCGGAGGTGAGCTGCTTGAGCAATTGGCCTTTGGTGTTGAAGAGGTAGAGGTGGTTGAAGCCGTCGCGCTCGCTTTGGTAGATGAACTTGTCTTTGTCCCACGGCAAGAACGTGAGCGGGTTTTGGGGTTCGACGAAGCGCTCGTTGGTTTCGGTGTAGAGCACGCCGAGGCGCGCACCGGTGTGGGTGTCGTAGGCGACGAGGTCGCAGCGCTTTTGCGAACGCGGCACTTCCATGATGTAGAGGCGGCTGCCGTCGGGGCTCCAACTCAGGTTGGTGAAGTAGCGGTCGGTGGGATCGCCGAGATCGAGCCAGACGGTGCGATCGTTCTCAGGGTTGAAGATGCCGACGGTGACCTTGTGGGAGGTCATACCCGCCATGGGGTACTTCTCGGGCGCGGGTTGGGCGATGCGCACGGCAGCGGGCACGTCGATGTTGACGAGCGGATAGTCGGTGACCATGCGCTGGTCCATGCGATAGAACGCGAGGCGACGCCCGTCGGGGCTCCAGAAAGTGCCTTTGTGAATGCCGAATTCGTCACGGTGAACGGAGGTGCCGTAGAGCAACTCGCGGTTGCCGTCGGTGGAAACGGTGTGGCGGCGTCCGTCGGCGGTGGTGACGTAGAGATTATAGTTTTGGGTGTAAGCCAGGGCGTGACTCGCGGGGGCGAAGTCTTGGTGTTCGATGCCTCGTTCGAGCGGGATGGACCATTCGACGCGACGATCTTTCCAATTGTAGCGGAAGAGGGCGCGAGCGGTGCGAAGGGTGGCGACGGGGCGACCGGCTTCGGGGAAGGTGGCGGAGGTGAGCGAACGCAACACGCCGCAACGGGCGGTGTCGAGCGCGGCATTGACTTCGGCGAGGGTGAAAAGCGGCGTGCCTTTCGCATCGAAACGGCGGCCGTCGGCGTCGCTGAGTTGCGACACTTCGGCGACGTCGGTGCGCAGAAGGGCTTCGCCCCACCAAGCGGTGAAGACACTTTTGGGTTGGAGGTTCCAATAGTTGGAACCGCCCCACATGAGGTCGTCTAGGGTGGGTTGGCGGAGTGATTTTTGGGTGGTTTGCGCCATTCCGGTGAGCGTGAGGAACGAGAGAAGAAGGAGGATGATTTTTTTCATGCGAACAGCGTGCTCAATCGTGAACGAAAAAGAGAGAACATCGGTGGGGCCGGTTCAATCGTCGCGGCGCGAACGGGAGAAACCATCTTTGTCACGGCGTGAATGGAATGAATCGCGGCGGTCGGAGCGGTTGCGGTCGTTGTAACCTTCGCGTCGATCTTGATTTCGCCGATCTTCTCTTCGCCGGTCTCCACCTCGGTCGTTGTAGCGGTCTTTTCGTTCGCGACCGTAGCGGTTGTCGCCGTTGCGTCGGTCGTTGAATCCTCTTTTGTCACCGCGCTGTTCGGCTTTTTCTCCGCGTTCTTTGCGGTCCTTTGCGTTGCGCACCCGTTCGAATGTGTTGTGGCGCGCGCGGAGGTTGCGATAGGTGGCAGCCAGTTCGGGGTCGTCGGAGAAGTCAATGTTGCGATCGTAGCGTTCGTTGGCTTCGTCGCGCCGGTCGTCATAGCGGCGATCACGATCACCATAGCTCCGGTCGTCGCGGTCGTAGTTGTCGCGCCGACCAGCCGAACGACGATCGTCAAAACGGCGTTCGCGGTCGCCAAATTTCCCTTTGCGGTCGCCGGCGCTGCGGTCGTTGTAACGCCGGTCACCACGTTCCTCCTCGTTGTCGTCGTCGAAACGTTTGCGCGAGAAATCACGTTTGCGGCCGTCGCGGAAACGTCCTTTTTCGCCCATGCGCCGCAGTTCGTCATCGGTTTTCACCACATGACCTTGCGCGCGGAAATTGTCGAGCTTGCCTTCGAAGGTGACATATTTGCGGAGTTCGCAATCGAGCGATCCGTTTTGGAGTGGCACTTTGAAGGAGGGGCGCAGACGCATCGAGTCGAAAAGTTCTTCGCGCGAGGAAATGATCCAGGCCTCTCCGCCTTGGAATTCGCGTTTGAGCTTTTCGCCCAGCGTGCGGTAAATATCGGAAAGATCTTCGGGGCGCAGTCGTTCGCCGTAGGGCGGATTGGTGATGAGCACAGCAGGCATTTCCGGCTTTTTGAAGTCGCGGATTTCGCGTTGTTCCACCGTGATGAGATCGGCCACGCCAGCCGCTTTGGCATTGGCCAGCGCGGCTTCGACGGCACGAAGGTTGATGTCCGAACCGATGATGCGGTGTTCGAAAGTGCGCTCGTTGCTGTCGTCTTCAAAAATGGAGCTGAGCAGTTCGGGGTTGAAATCTTTCCAATTTTCGAATCCGAATTTTTGACGGAACACCCCGGGATAGATATTGCGTGCCATGAGCGCCGCCTCGACGAGAATGGTACCCGAGCCGCAGAAGGGGTCGATGAGATCGCAATCGAATTTCCAACCACTCATTTTGATGAGGGCGGCGGCGAGGACCTCATTGATGGGTGCTTCGACGGTTGCGGTGCGATAGCCGCGCAAGTGGAGACTCTCCCCACTCGAATCGAGCGACAGCGTGCAATTGTCTTCCGCTATATGAATATTGAGTCGCAAATCGGGATTCGCCACACTGATATTGGGGCGTTTTCCTTCGCGCTCCATAAAATAGTCTACAATGGCGTCTTTCACCTTGTAAGCCACGAATTTCGAATTGCGAAATTCGGTGCTGTAGACGGTGGTATCCACCACAAAGGACGTATCAAGATCTAAAATATCCTTCCACTCGATTTCTTTCACCGCTTTGTAAACCTCGTCGGCGTTCCGGGCACGAAAATGCGAAATGGGTTTGAGAACACGTACGGCGGTGCGGAGACAAAAATTGGCGCGGTACATCATTTCTTGGTTCCCGCTGAAGGAGACCATGCGGCGGCCGATTTGCACGTCGTTGGCACCAAGCTCGATGAGCTCTTGCGCCAACACCTCTTCCAGTCCCTGGAAGGTTTTGGCAATGAGTTCGAAAGATTCTTGCATTAAAGTAGTCGAGATGGAAAGTAAATTGGGGCAAAGTTACAATTCGTCGGTCGAATGTCCAAACGTTGTCTTTGTTTTTTGGGGCGCAAAAGGGCTCCGTTTTTATTTTGCGAGTTCGAGCTGTCCGTCCTTGAGCAGGAGTCGGTAGATGTGTCCTTTTTGAGTGGGGAAAGTGATGGTCTGTTGTCCGTAGCGCACGGTGCAATCTTCACCGTTCAGCGAGGTGATGCGTGCTTCGTGCAGCAGTCCGTTGCGCCAATCGAGATCCACGACGAAAGCGCCACGTGCACGCAGTCCTTTCACACGGCCATTGCGCCACGCATCGGGCAGTGAGGGCAGGAGGTGCAAACCGCCGACGTGACTTTGGAGGAGCATTTCGGCCACGCCGGCAGTTCCGCCGAAATTACCGTCGATTTGGAACGGCGGATGCATATCCCAGAGGTTGTCGGCCGTTCCGTTTTTCAGCAAATTAGCAAAGAGCTTGTAGCTCCGGTTGCCGTCGTGCAAACGTGCCCATTGGTTGAGTTTCCATCCCATCGACCAACCGGTGGCTCCGTCGCCGCGGTGGTCGAGTACCACGCGCGCCGCTTCAGCCAGCGCAGGGGTGGTGATAGGCGAGATCGTCGTTCCCGGGTGCAAGCCGAAGAGGTGGTTCACATGCCGGTGATGGTCGTTCGGATCGTCGATGTCTTTACTCCATTCTTGCAACTGTCCGTAGCGCCCCACCTTGTAAGGAGCCAGATGCGCAAGCGTGTTGTTCCAGGTGGCCACGTCGCTGTTGTCCACGCCGAGAATCATCGCTGCGTGCACCGCCTCTTGCAGGTTTTCGCGAATCACCGCGTGGGTGAAGGTCGTTCCCTCATCCACCGGTCCGTGTTCGGGCGAAGTCGAAGGCGCCGCCGTGAGCATGCCGTCCGGTTTTTGCCACAGGTAGTCTTCCGAGAATTGCGCGCACTCCTTCAGCACCGGATAAGCCACCTTGGCAAGAAACTTCTTGTCGCGTGTGAACTCATAGTACTCCCACAGGTGCGTCGCCAACCAGTGTGCGGCCACGGGATTGTAGTTCCACGACATGTCTTGACTCACGAAAGGTGCGGTGAATCCGAAGGGATTGCCGCTGATGCCTGCCATCCAACCGCGGGCATTGAAATACTTGCGTGCCGTCACCGCCCCGGGTTTGCGCATCGAGAGGATGAATTCCGTGAGTGGTTCGGCGCATTCGGCCAGTCCCGTTGTGAGCGCCGGCCAATAGTTCATTTGCAGGTTGATGTTGTTGTGGTAGTCCACGCGCCACGGCCCGTCGACGTTGTTGTGCCACATCCCTTGCAAGTTCGCCGGGAGATTGCCCGGTCGCGAAGAAGCGATGAGCAGATAACGGCCGAACTGGAAGTAGAGCGCCTCGAGATCATGATCCGGCGCACCGTTGCGATAAGCCGCCAGTCGGCGATCGGTCGGCAGGTTGCGCAGCGAATCGGGCGTGTCGCCCAGTTGTAGTTGCACGCGATCATAGAGCGCGGCGTAGTCCTTGTAGTGCCGGGCGAAAAGCGACGAGTAGCTTCGTCGCGCCGCCGCTTTCATCCACTGCGCCGTGGTGCGTTCGGGGTCCACCCCCACATAAGCCTTCGGATCGTCGAACTTCGGGTCGAGATTCAGGCGGTAGTCCGTGTCGGCGGTGAGGAGGAAGGTTACCTCGTCGGCGCCTTTCACCGTGAAACGCCCGTCGGCATTCTCCACCGTGCCGCCTTTCGCCACCGCGCGCAGGCGCACCACATAGCGCATGCCGTTGTTGTCCAACTGTGCGCGATAGACCAACCCATCTTTGCCCTCCGGCACCGGCTTGCCCTCGGCACAGGGGTTCGGGGCGTAGGAAAGTGTGAGGTTTTGTTGTCCGCGGCGGTCGGCGGTGAAGCGCAACACCAGCACATTGTCGGGGTAGGAGATGAACGCGCGGCGCGTGTAGCGTGTGCCGTCGGCCGCAGTGAAATTCACCGTGGCCAGCGCCGAATCGACCGAGAGTGAGCGCTCGTAGTCGCGGATCTTCGCCTCGTCGAGTCCCGTAGCGATGTGGAGCTCGCCCATCGTGGTGAACGAGCCGAAGCGAAAGTCCTTTTCGCCCCGGGTTTCGTAGGCCGCTTTTCCGTTGAAGTTTTCGCGTGTGAGCCGGGCGGCCTCTTCGGTGTTGCCCTCGGCAAAAGCACGGCGGATAGCTTTGAGCACCGGTGCGCTCGCCTTGTTCACATCCCAGTAGTAAGCCGGACCGCTCTTCACGCCCGGACCGCCGCGCCAGAGGCTCTTTTCGTTGAGCGTGAGGCGTTCGGTCGCCACCGAACCCATGAGGTTAGCGCCCAAACTCCCATTGCCCAAGGGCAGCGAGCGGCGTTCCCACTCGGCATCGGGGTTCACGGCCGCATCGCCCGCACTGATGGGCTTGTGCAGGCTGTCAAAACGTTCGGGGTGTCCGCCCCACCAACTTTCGGCCCCTTTGAAGGACGTCGGTCGGTCGAGTCGAATGACATGGCCGGCCGAGGACTGTGCCGCGGCCGTCGCGCTGCCTGCGAGCAGTGCGCTCAGCAGAACAAGGTGGTGGAGGTGCATAAAGGTGAGAATTGACGTGTGGAGGGATTAGGCCGGGTTTTGGCGT
>ENA-OWND01000578-OWND01000578.1-metagenome-genome-assembly--contig:-NODE-578-length-25394-cov-4.837681_pt1 | contig 25394 bp, 29 predicted proteins | sample MGYA00245342_ERZ651119 | MGnify/ENA primary metagenome ERZ651119 (study PRJEB26857, sample SAMEA4031756) | metagenome | biome: human; feature: oral; material: saliva | place: Philippines | collected 2014... | reverse complement strand
GCGCTCTACTCGCTCTTCCTGTTTCCTAATCTCATCCATCTTTGAGAAGACTTGACCTTCTATTTGTTCTTGCTTACGCATAAAGCTAGCACCGCCTCGCTTATCATTCATGGGTTGCCCATTTGTTTGTGCTTGGTGGGAATAAGCTCTTGAAATAGCCTCGTCTTGTTCACCCCTTAGTCTTTCCAATTTTCGACGTGCCTGGGCAAGACGACTGTTGTCTGGTGCGTCTCTCTCCAGTTGGTTTTCCTGCTTCAGGATCTCATTCCAGTCTGTCTTCTCCTGACCTTCACGTTTTGGTGGTCTTGCATCGACAACTGGAATTTTTTTCTCCCGTAGTTTGGTAATAAAGTCTGTACCTGCTTTATCACGATCAACTGCCAGCGTGATGAGATCATCGTATTTGTGATCTTGGAAAAGTGTAGAAGTTTCAGCTGCAACAGATAAAAATTTAGAGGTACGTGCTAGCTCACTAGACTTGGTATAATCCCTCTCATCCATAGGAATATCCCCTCGCTCCTGTAACATTTCAAGAACATAGTGGGATAATACTCCCTCTTTCAATCCTTCCATCGCAACTAGTCGAACATCGTTTAATTCGCCCTTATGAAGCTCATAATAGCTCATAAGGTCAATGGGTGCCTCCGTTACAATTAAACGCTTTGGAGAGCCTATAGAAACGTTTAAACCGCTGATAGATTCTGATTGATACATGATTTGTTTCAAGTATCCCTTGCCAGGATGACGTTCTTGATCAGGGACAAGTCCCTGAAGGCTCGCACCTACCAGTTGCTGATTTCTGTCCAAGTATTTAAAAACCAAGACATCTTCTATAACACCATCTTTATCCTTACGTTTAGCTTGGGCTAATACTCCCTTTTCCAGGAAGAAGTCGATTGTATCATCAGAGAGACCTCTAATCTCCTTGAGATAGGATCTCGCCTCCACAAATGGTTGCTCATAAGGCGCTAGTGTATAGTTGAAAGGTTTACGTTCTTCCTCTACTGGTTTTGCTTCAGGAAAGGAGCCTGTCTCCAAGAATACTATAGCATCTTTATAGCTGACATTTCGCATTTCTTGGACAAGCTGGATGGTGTCCCCATACTTATCTGCTTGTGAATACCAACGCCAGGTATTCTTCACAGTATCAATCTTAAAAGAGTCATGCTCGGCCCAATAATACTCTCGATGTGACTTTCGCTTCATCTCCATTCCAAGGCTACGAGCTACTTCTAAAATATCCATTGATTTTGCCTGTGCTTTTGTTAAAACCATCCTGTTTCCTCCTCAACTAATTCTTTAAATAAAAGATATCCTTCAGGAGTTGCATCTAGTTCACTAACAACTATTGGATCTTCCTGATCCGTCGTCACAAAAAGATGAGGAGCTAATTGATAGAAAGTCTCCTCATCTGCCTGTTTGAATAGCTGCCAAATAGCATAACGTTCTGTAGCTAAATTTTCTGGTTTTAGTGCTAAAAGTTGTGAGATACTCTCCAGGTATCCTAATTGTATTTTTGGTGTTTCCATCCTACTGTCCTTTCTGTACGTTAGGCCACGAATAACTCTTTTAGCTGCGGAGTCAAATCGTTAGCATATAAAAGCAAGCCATCGATATCTGTCCCTTTTCGAGTATATTCGTACCAGTTTTCTTTGTCTTCAGGAGAACTTGCAATCTCATCTTTTCGAGGATGATCATAGACACTTGCTTTTTTATCTCTGAAGACATTTTGTTTAGAAATAAAGACCAATCCTTCTTCTACCCCAATTCTTGCGACTTCATCTGGAGTTAGAAGGGGACGGCCTTGAATTTGTTTATTTTCACTTGATGAGCCATTACGATAACTATGCGATTTTGAGGTGGATCGAGTACGTATAGTCTGCTTACCTGACCTTGTAGAATAGTATTTCATCGTATCCTCGTCATTTGTCCCTAAAAATAGGTGAGTAGCACAGTTATTAAAGATGGTCTTCCAATCACTTTTATAAAGTGATTCTAGCTGATTGACAGCTTGGATGATAATCTTAATAGACATCTCACGGCTACGAATAGAAGATAGAACCTGGGCGAAGTTCGGTATACGGCCAATTTGCGCAAACTCATCGAAGATAAACTGAATGTGGCGAAGATTTTTTCTACTGTAGCCAGGTACTTTCCCTTTCAGGATATCATCAGCCTTATGTGTGAGAACCTCAAAACCAATCGCAAACAAGATTGAAGAAAGAAAATTAAAGGCGTTATTGGTTTCAGGAATAGCAATAAACACAGCTGTTTTTTTCGTATTCCAGGTATCCACTTCCATGGTATCGTCACTAATCAGATTTCGGACATCCTCGTGATCAAAGATAGAATAGCGAGAAGACAAAATCGCTACTACACTGTTTCTTGTCTCACCTCTGAAGTTTTGGAATAATTTCCACTGTTTATAAGCATAGTTGTTAGGTTGATGTTCGTTCAGTTCTTCAAACATCTGCTCGACAGGGCTTGGGACATCTGGATCCTCTCGATACATATTTCTTAATAGATCCGCAACGTGACCCAGGTTTGGCATATATAACTGGACTCCAGTTTCAGGATCCTTCGAGTCAAAATAGAGATAACCAATCAATGCACGTTGCAGCATCAACTCTGCTTGAACCCAGAAATCTTCTCCAGTATATTCACTCTTCTTCGTTCCCTCAGTAATCGCTTCAGAGATACGATCAATATCTAGCTCAGACTTCATGTAATGAAAAGGGTTAAACCGATCTGAATTTTTGAGACGAATCAAATCAAATATTTTAACAGCATAGCCTGCCCTTTCAAGCATCTTCCCAACTTCGTGTACCAGGTTTCCTTTGGGATCCGTCACAACAAAGTTTGAGTTCATCTGCATTAAATTTGGCAATACAAACGTAAAGGTTTTACCGTCTCCTGGAAGACCAATGACAATCACATTTTTATTGAGCTGAACATTGTAGGCTAAGCGAAAGTTAAATAGGCCCATTTTAACCTGTTTTGAAAAAATCATATTCTTCTCAAAATCAACGTCTTCAAACCGTCTCATTTCCTTCAAAGTCGCAAAACGAGCACTACCTTGTTCTTCTCCCTGACGATATAAATTCTTATCCATAGAAGCATAGACAAGCATTGGGAGGCCGAATCCGATCAACCCTGCATATAAGGCTCCTGAATCAAAGAAAACACCAAAAGAGAAGCGTTCCCAGTGTTCTAGCAACCAACGAAGTCGCAACATTCCCATGAAAGGTACTGCTGCAGTCGAAAGTTGGTAGTAATGATAAAAAGACTGGAAAATAACAAATGAAAATAGCCCCACCACCAGGTAGGGCCATATAGGCTTTCTAATCATCGTGCTTTCTCCTTTCCAATATCCTTCGTCACTACAGGGATGGTTCCCTTATACACCGTATGACTCTTGTAGTAGGCTATTTTGTCTTCAGGAGTCATTTCATGTGGTTTCTTCAGTACCTTTTTCGCAAACTCTTCCAATTTTTCTGGGCTTTTCGTGATGTCTGCTAACATCTCTTTGAGAGCCTTTTCTACCAGGGGACGATTTTTTGTTTCAAAGAAGAGATAGGTTGTACCATCTTTTTGATGATAAGTAAAACCTACCTTATACTCCTCCAGGTAATGCTTCAACTTAGCCAAGTGAACTTCACTATTTAATAACTTCTCGACGTCTTTTTCAGACTTGGTAGCCATAAAGTCATTGAATAGCGTCTCCCCTTCAAAAGTTCGATTCGCTACCTTATGTTGATTCTTGTCATAGTGGGCTTTTGCGAGGGCATATAGGGCTTGTATTGTCATCTCTAGGGTTACTTTTCCTTTTAACGCCAGGGAATGACTGACTTTTTCTTGATCCATGTAAGCCCTCCTTTATTTTGGATAATTGGATAGTTCTGGCTTCGCAATAACCTGGAAACCATAACGTGCTGCAGGTTCTTCCTTTACAGTAACTACCAAGCGTTTCTGACTTCTGTTTTCCCCGTCTTTCACGGCCACTACATAGGTCAGTTGATAGGTTGCTTCATCGACAATTAAGCTAGACTCCAAAATCACTGACTGCAGTTGACCTGGTTGTCTGTCTAGCACTAACTGAGGAGCTACAAAATCATCCATCTTCCCTTTATCAGAGTAATAGGCTGGTAAAAAGTAACGTGAAAAGGCATCTAGTTCCCCTGTTTTTGACTGAATGGTTTTTAGATCAGAAAGTTCCTTAGATACGACCGATAGTTGCTTTTCTTGATGGTAAACTAGCGTAATTGATAAGCCAGCAACCGTCAGACTTCCTACTAGACCAAATAACACCAGAACTCTTCCTAAGTACACCCAAAAAGAGCGTTTAGAAGAGGTTCGAGGTTTGGGAGTTTCATGTTTCAAGGAAGAGGCTTCAGCTTTCTCTTCAGGAGTCTTCTCTAGATATTTTGTTTTAGTCTGGCGCTTAAAGAAAGAGGGTTTTGTTTCTTTTGCTGCAGCCTCCTGGTTATTCAACGTACCAGGCTTCAGGAAGAGGCTGTCTGCGATTCCCTCAAACGGTAAATAGATATCTTCTTGATAGATCACTACATTCTTTTTATCCAGCTCCTCTACCAATAAAACGGCCTCTGCCTCCTCATGCTTAACCTTGGCATTTTCTCGCTCCAGGGCTTGATACACAAGGTCTCGATTCTTATACGTTGTGGTCGTGTTTTGTGTCAGATTGGTTAAACGGTACATCTTTTTCAGCTCCTTTCAATTTTCCTTCAGCAAGAGCTGTTTCAATATCAGCCCAGGTTAAATTATGTTCGGCCAAGTAGTTTGACTGTTCCTCATGTTTGGCCAGAATGATTTGAGTTTCTAGCTGCTGCAGCTTCTCTTCTTCCTTCTTGACCTTGGTCATATAGTCAGCTAAGCGGTCTTCCGCTTTCTGTTTTTGTTTTTCCAAAGTTTCTAATTTTGTCATTGTTCCTTTTTCCCTTCTGTACTTTGTGTTTGGTTAGTGATTGGTTTGTTTAACGATGGAATACTCGCCTTTTCGCTGGCGTTCAAGCTGTCCACAATCAAAATGGGGTCAATATGATTTACCAGGTATTTCCCATCTTGCTTGCTGAAGCGAATCCGTATGGTTCTTGAAGATCCTACGTTTGTTTGGGCGTTAGTATAATCATACTTCTTCTGTAACTGTGTCTGAGTGTATCTCACTTGAGCTAGGACAACATTATTTTCTTGATCGATGTAGATGGTAGAAGACTTCATCTGTGTATCCACTACATAGCCCTTATAGGTTTGTACCGTTGGTTCTTCTTCAGAGTTCACTTCCTGATTGTAAGCAGCTTCTGTCATATAGGGCAAATAGCGATTTCTATTTTCTCCAAGATCCTGCTTATTGAAGTAAGCCGTCAAAAATTCCTTTACATATTCTTGCGTTAGTTCGCTTCCCTCTGCTTTGGTTTCTTGTTGCGTAGTTTCAGCTTCCTGTTTAGCTTTCTTTTGCGATGAGGTTGCTGCTCCAATCCAGAATACGAATCCTAGAACTAGCACAACTCCTATAAGGATTCCTCCTATTTTCAGGAGTTTCAATTTCTCCATATCTATCATTTTCATGATTTACCTTCTTTCTTTTTTAATTCGGTGTCGCAAACGTATAGTAGTAAGCTGGATATAGGACACGAAAATGGACCTTATCCTGTACACCTTGGATATTACATTCTGAAACGAGGAATGAACCGTCTGGATTCACAGCTTCCACAATCGCAACATGGCCGTATACATCTGGTGTCCCACCAAATCCACCTACTACTGATACAACAGCTCCTTTTGTTGGAGTTGTACTATACCGCCATCCTTTTGCGACTAGGCTTGCCACCCAATCCTGACCATTACCAAGGTAACCATAAGCTCCTGATAAGTCCGTAATCGTTCCTAGTTCGACTAAACGATTATAGGCATACCAAGTACATTGTCCCACTTCATAACCGCTTCCTTGTTGTGTAGTCATAGAAGCCTGTGTTGGAGGGTGTTCCACTTTTGACTTATACTCTTCAGGGAAATTCCAGGAAGACGCTAACGCTCCGCCTCCTCGAACTTGTTGAGTAAGAAAAGCGTGGATCTGTTTAGCATTATTCTGGCGCTCTAAAACCTTGTCTCCAGAGTTCCCTTCCCAATTAACCAAGAAACGCTCTGTAAGTGTCTCTACATCTTCTGTGCTGGTTAGAATCGATGTCAGTTCAGTGATGTAGTAAGGAGTATCTCCCTCCAGCATAAAATCCAACTGCAGCTCTAAATCGTACCACTTTTTATCTTTGGATTTTGCATAATTCAATAATAAAGTATGCCTGGTGGAACCATCCGCTGTATCTGTCCACTGACCTAACCCTAAACCTCGATGAAGAATATTTGGATACCCACCGTCATAGATAGTGGGCCCACTTATAGCTAACCAGGACTCATCATCCCATGAAGAAGCATCTGCCCCTACTGGTGGGCTAAGGTAATCTCCTTCAGCACGTTTAGGATTGATATTACTTTCAGTTGCAAAGTTTCCAAGCATGGCTGCCAAACCATTATCTGTCAACCCTGGTACCTTTTGCTTCAAGTAGTCTTTTATCGCTCGTGATTTTTGTCCTAAATCACCATCAAGTGTAGTAATGACTGAGGTTGTCTGATTATACGTGACAGATTGAAAGTAAAAGCCTGGATTGACTGATGTCCACTTTTCTTTCTTATCCTTTGTCTCTTTTTCCTCCAATTTTTGATACTGAATGACTTGGTAACCATTTGCCGTTACCTTCCCAACCTCGTCTCCAGCTTTGACCTGATCACCATCAGAAACACGGATATTTCCTACATCTTCATAAGTAAAGATGGCTTTATCTGTTTTGATGGATACAGTCGTATCATCTGTCACACTGACTTTACCCTCAAGAGGAGCTCTTATAGCTTGCCCTGTTGAAGCTTTTAGTTGTGTTTTCTCATAGACTTCACTCTTAGAGGTATAACCAAACCGCTTCAGGATAACTAGAGGGACTTGATAAGAAGGGTCCTCCTCCTGGTAAAAGGGGTTAGCTAATTCTTGATAAGAGGGGTATCGACCAACCTCTTTAGTCAACTCCTCTAGCTCTTTATACTCTTCTAACTCGCTATCACTCAACTTAGCCCACTTGAGGTCTGACGAGGAGCCATATAAATCAGCCATCTTTTTCAAATTATGAGGATCATCATTCAAATGATTCCAAAGATCATTCAAGGCATCCGAATAGTGATTGAAACCTAATGTCCCAGCCCATTCTCCACCAGTTCCCTCATTCCAGTTACTTTCTGGTTTCCACTCACTGCCGTAGCGAAAGTTCATGAAAAAGATCATGTCATCGATGTTTGTCCAATAGTCTACCTTATCATTGGACTTCTCTCGATCTCGTTTACTGATCTGAAGCCAGGACTTATTCAGGTCAAATTCATTTTGTTGGACAGGACCACCGCCTCCAAATATGGCCATAAATATCCCTAGAACAGCAAAGATGAGGAACATTACGAAATAGGACTTGACAGCTAAAGGATTGGATAAGATGGAACGTAGGGGCTTTGTCGCAACCTTCAAAACCTTTCCTGTCCCTCTTGATACCTTACCAAACCTTGAACGTGCAAGTCGCTTTCTAGCCTGTTTCATGTTTTTGCTGAGTTTTCCTTCCCAGGAGAACTCTCTAGGTGTTCGAGTATACCCTCGCCCTCTGATGAAATTATAGCTTCTATTGAGCTGTCCATAGCTGTGCTTGATAGAGTACTTAGATAGATTTCCTGCAGCCTTCGTTGCTCTTTTAGATGCGTTTACCTGGTACTTAAATTGACGAATGTTTTGCCTCGCCTGAACCCAGTCTCCAAGAATCTCATTATCTCTGACTGTCTTCTCAACGTCATGTCTCGATTTCATTCGAGCACTTTGTTTTGTACGTTTCTTCAGGCGATTAGGGATATAACTGTCATCAGCCTTTTTAGCTCGTTTATAGAGCGTTGTTGCAATTTGTTTTTCCAACTTTGCTCGATCACGTTGTTGCTTAAAGAAAAGACCTCTAGCTGTTGCTTGAGGTCCTTTGTGTAGTTTATAATCTTTGTTCGCTAAGCGATAATTCTTCTTAGCTTCTTTAAATGCAACTTTTGAGTCTAAACGTGCTTCTTTAGGAGCTTTTTTATTATTGAGGGATGATCCTTCTTTGATTCTCCTCTTACGCTCCCGTTTTAATTGTTTGGGATCACTTTCAAACAAAAGAAATCACCTCTCTTTCTATTTTTTTAACCATCTGTCGCAACCAATTGATACAGTTTGGTATCTTTAGGGATAGGATTTTCAAATGGGACAATGGTATCTCCAGCAACAATCAAACCAGTACCCTTTGCTTTTGGCCGCAAGACAAATCGCTCTAGTGAAGGCGTAAGAGGGATAACCTGCTCCAGGGCTTCCAGGTCTGTTCGTTTCAGCTTCAGGAGGGCTAGAAACTCACAGTTTGCGACTAGCTTTCTACCTTCTTCTGTAGATAAAACAGTCTCTGGATTCTGTGTAATCCCTGTTGGGATGGCTCCATATTTACGAATACGTGAGTACAGTTCTGTAAAGAAGGTTGCCTGAAGTTTATTCTTGAAGTAGAGCTGCAACTCATCAAAGTACAACCATGTAATGGTTTTACCTTGGTTATTGACTACCTGGTTCCAGATAAAGTCCTGAATCACCAGGAGGGCAAATGGCTTCAATTTACCACTCAGCTGCTTGAGATTGAAGATAATAAAGCGACTATTCATATTGACGTTTGTAGGGTGTGCAAAGATATCATTTGATCCAACCGTATAAGGTTCTGCCTTCAGCGCCAGATCCTTAGCAACGGCTTCAGGTTGACGTTCCAAAACCGCTTGCCAATCCTTAAAGGTTGGTTTTTCAAATTCCTCATAGGTCTGTCTCGTTACACGGTCAATCATCGCAAATTCATCGTCTGATACTTCAGAGAATATATTCTCAAACAGGGTTGATAAGAGGTTTGATTTTTGGCCAATCGGGTCACTATCTTCTGCCTGCAGTTTATCCTTATCAGGTAGATCCAGCAAGTTAAAGTGATGTTGTGATCCAGGAGCGATTGTGATGATTTCAGCATCTAATTCTCGGCCAATAACAGTGTATTCATCTTCAGGATCGACGATAATGGTATTATCTTCAGGGTAACGTAGTTTGGTAGGAATAATCTCTCCTCCTTTAGCAAGAACAGACTTCCCTGATCCTGAATTCCCAAATATACAACCTGAACCTGTATTCAAGTCTTTCTTACGGTCAACTGTGATAGCGTTCTTAGATAGCTGATTCTGGCCATAATAAATTGCACGTGGGCTGCTAGATCGAAGATCTACGTTGGTAAATGGGACCTGTGTGGCCAAGTTACTGGTAGTCATATCTCTCATAAAACGGCGTTTCACATTGATAAATGGAATCCCAATCGGTAGAATCGTATTCAAGGATTCTTCCTGATACAAGTAACACTTATCCAGTTCTACTGTGTTTTTACGGACAGATCGTTGAACCTGCTCTGTGTAGATATTCAACTCTTCCAGACTATCAGCCATGAAGAAAATCGTCATCACTCCTGAGAACATTTTTTGGTCATTGTCCTGGAGTTCCTCAGTCCATTTCTCTGTTTCACGTGATGTCTCCACAGCCTTCCCACCAACGGCCAAGTCACTTCCATAGCCTTCTTTTGCGGCAGTCTTCTGACTTTTGATCATTTCCCTGCGTACACTTGACTTGACTGTCTTGATTTTCTTCAGGGCATCTGCAGTATCATAGGGCTTCGCATGCAAACTGATAGCCAGTTCAATTCCTGTATCCAGGATATTCTTAATCAGTTTGTCATTCAAGAAGGTAGGATATTGTCTAACATACATCACCCTTGCGAAACAATCATCAATTTTCATATGATCCTTTTCAAACTTCAGATAGTTTGGAGCTACAAAGTCCCTGGTTGATAAGCCAGAAATAGCGATGTCTTCATAGTTAAAATCAATAAAGCCTTCTCGTCTCAAGAGTTTTCGGAAGATAAGAAGACGATCTAATCCCTCTAACTCCTTAAAGGAGATTCCTAAGCCACTGTATTGACTTTCAATAACGCTGGCTGTATCATCGAGGATTCTTCTAGCTTGATGATCCTGGTCTGTTTGGGTTGTAATCGTCAGATATTTCTCTACCTTGAAGGTATTTTGTTCATGAGAAAAACGATCATTGATTATCGCATTGTATTCTTTACGATAATCGTCATATCCATCTCCAACCAAATCATAGCGGATAGAAGATAAGCTATTGCTTTCTACTCTACGATTCAGGATCAATAGCTGCATATCATTGTCAATATCCAGCGAATTAAAAATATCAGCATTTGTTTCAATGATATCAATTCGCTCATCATCTGTTGCAGTAATATAGCTTGTATCACCTAGGCGATAGGTCTTTGAAAATTGATTATTTGTAATTTTCATGAGTCCATCAGGTGTCAGCCATTGATAATTAAGGCTGTTCTGTGTAGAGGCCGTCATGGTACGTCTCAGACGTTTGGCCCGCTCCCGTTCCTCCTTAGAGAGTTTCGGGGTTTTCTTTCGGCCGAATAAATTCATTTCTTGTATATTCCTTTCTGTCATAATCTGTCTGATAAGATCGTTCCTGCTTGGTTAACAAGAAACGGATGTTATCTTTAATTTTTTCATCAAAATAACACCCGAAAATAACAAAAGGCGCTAATAACAAAATATCAACGCCATAAAGAATAGTATCAGGTGCCTTCAGCCAATAGAGAATAGTAGTGACAACTACTGTCAATGCTATCCCAAATAGTAGCACTAACTGTCTCAGTGTCATATACCCTATAACTGGCCTTTCATAGCTATCTAAAGCCTTTAAAAATTCACTACCTAAACGTGTCATTCTGTTCCTTTCTTTCCATTATCTGGGCCGTAAAAGGTATCTACAATTCCTGCAGAACGTAAAGCAGATTCCAATGCCGATCTCGCTAGCTCAGAAGCTGCAATACCTCTTACCTTCAATTCCCATAACTCTTCCTCTTTTTCCTTAATTAAATTATCCATCCAAGCATTGTCTTGCACAAGCTCATCTCGCCGTTGCTTGAGTTCTTCTAAATTCATACTTTATCCTTTCATCAAAAAAACAGCTCTATTTCTAGAACTGTTTCATTACCTGCTATTTTTATTTATTGAAAAGTCTTTGCCAGAACGATCGTCTTTGTAAAGACTCTATCTTCTCTTCTGCTTCATTTTTCAGTTTAAGTAAACATTGCGATTCATTGGTTAGACGTTGATTTTCAGTGAGAATCTCTCCTTTTTCCTGATTCAGTTTTCGTTTATCTTCTTCTAGTTTTTGATTATCCTTTTCTAACTTCTTGTAATACTCCTCCTCTTCGTGATAGTTTCTCAAGATTGTTTCGGCTTGCTTAATTTCTTTTCTCAGCTGGTTGACTTTCTCAGTTTTTTGATTGAAGTTCTCTTCCAACTTCTTGATTTTTGCCTGCAATTCCTGACACTGTTCCTCATAAGTTTTCAAAGTTTTGTACTTCCTTTCATTATCATCTAAAAAGACAAATGCTTCTAAATGGTATTTATCAAAATTCCCATACAGTTTATAGTTTGTTTCCTGATAAACTTTCCTCACTCTATCAGCAACACTTTTAACCTGTTCTGGTGAAGTAAATTCTTCAGGTACATAAATCTTAGTAGACTTAGGGAAATGAGCCTTGGCTTCAAACAAGGGAATGCCTTCTTTAGCTAATTTTATCCGTTTAACAGGTTCTGGTCTACTCGTTTTATAAAATTCAATACCCAGTTGACCATTTAAACGGTAGTATTCAGAATAAGGATAAGTCTCATCGATATCAATCAAGAGCTTTAGAATAACAAAGTCTTCATCTTCAAATACGATACGTTTCATCAGAGAAATAGCTTTAGGAAAAATATAAGCCGTATGATTGTCATATTTAATCTGAAATTTTTCAATAGTCTTAAAAGCCTCGATAAAAGCATTCAGCTCAGAGGAATACTCAAAGCTACTTTGTAACCCCTTTAACGGGCTTTCTTCACCTGGATAGTAACTAAAGTATGGTTGACCTACATAGCGACCATCTTTTTTCTGGCTACTTCTTGGATTAACCTTGAGACCCGTTTCCAAATCAAAAAGAGTCGCCTGTTCTTTCGGCGTCGTAATAATTTGTGCTCGCCCCTTTAGAGTGAGTGCTTGAAAAGCATTCACAATCTCTTCTTCTCCGGATTCTTTCCGCCATACTGCATAAAACTTCGAAACAGCCATAGCATCCCTCCTTCAGCATTCTCTCTTCATTATACCATAATCTAGTTCACCTGCATGATATTCTTAGCCATACGTTGGCTGCCAAAGAGCATAATGATGTAAATGATTCCTTTAGCTATCGCAACTAAAGCACTTGTCCAAGCTCCAGTCTTATCAACTGTCAGTAAATCATTCGTGACAATAGCTGGATAAAGCATGATCACAACCACTAAAATCAATCCCTGAAGGACAGCCGCAATATAGAGCTTAAAGAAGCCGAAGCAAATTGGACGTAGGCTATCCACCATGTAACAAGCGACAATAATTTTAGCGATTCCCTTATACGTGTAAAGCGTAAAGGAGCGCAACAAGATCAATAACTTAGTTGATATCTGACCAACAAAATCAACGACCCAATAAATAAACTGGAGCATAGCTTTAGCTATAGCATTGACTCCTTTTAAATCTGGTAACTCAGTTTCATACGGACTAATACTTGCGCTAGCCACCGCCTTAATTACAACGTTAAACAACCAAGACAAGGCATCGAAAATCGCATCCACATATAGGATAAAAAATAGGGCGAGGGCATACTTGAGGATTTCTTCAATCCAAAGCTGAAAAGACAACTCCCCACCATTGCTTTTAAGTTGTTGGTGCCAATTCATGAGGTTGATCCCCATAAAAAGGAGAAGAAGCAAAATTGCTACCTTCTCCATCGAACCCGAAACTGTCTCCATCAGCTGATAGGCTGTCGCATTATAGTCTTTCAGACTCATGGTTAGTTGATCAAGTGTGGATTGGTTCATAAAACCACCTCCTTTTCTTCATTCTACCCAAGTGACTGAAGACCTGTTGCTAAAGCGGTAAAGAGGGCTTTTAGGACGGCACCAAGAAGAGCTCCTAGGATCAAACTTTGAATTCCTTTATCTTTCTTATCATCCAATTCACGTTTGATTCCGACAGCTAAGTCCCAGGCTCCCCAAGCGGCCCATCCAATACCGATAATCCCACCGATATTTCCAATTTTGTTAATAAAATCTACAACTGCATCCATTCTTTTTTCTCACTTTCTTTTTATAAAAAAGGTACTAAGAAAGATTCCTAGTACCTACTTTGTTTATTTAATACTATTTTTCATCCTCTGGACGAAAGGTTAGAGAGAGGGCTGTAATCACAGCTAAGACAACGATAATGGTCGTTTCCCACCAGTGATAAATTGGGACACCTTCAGGCATTATCCAATCTTTGAACCAATGTTCAACACTTGTTGGAGCACTACCTTCTTTTGTCAAAAATGCCCAGTAGCATATAACCAGAAAAGCCACAACAACCTTAAATACAACCCAACCAATTGCTGTCGCAATCAAGCTCTTAATCAGATTAAAGATAAAGAGGAGAAACATGAGTGGAGTCGCAACCATCAAAGTGGCAGCTCTCACAATCACACTCGGTAGATTCTTCATTCCTGACCAGATGGCTTTTCCTAGCCAACGTAGGCCTTTTTTCCACTTCTTCTCTTCTTCAGGTTTGGTGACTTCTGATTTTGTTTTAGTTGGGGTATAGTATCTATATCCACTTCTAGTCACATGTGCATCCATTTTCGTGTCCTTTCTCATCTCTCTTCCCCCTCTTTTTTATGGCTTCATTATACCATAGATGAGGGGGAATTTCTAGATGTTCTATTGTTTATGTTTACGAAGCCCTGCAAGACTCAACAATCCCAAAATTATTCCCCAAGTTGGAAGCATACTTGCTGCTGTCCCAGTATTTGGCAGTGATGGTTCTGGTTTTCTTGGTTCTTCAGGTTTTTCAGGGGTTACCGGTTTTTCCTTAACGTAGGCTTTGTGGTATTCCACTTCCACTTGTTTTTCTTGTGGAACAGGAACGTAAGGTTTAATTGTAACGATTGGTTTTGGAGTGTATTTTGGTTCTTTGTATTCTTCGATAGAGATTGGTTTTTCTTTTACTTCTTTTTGAGAAGCACGACCGAATACTCCACCTACAATAGAATACGAGGTGTCTGATGTGTTAGAATGAATGAAAGTAAAGTTGATCTTTTGACCTTTTTCAAAGCTCCAACCAATACCGTTAGAATCTAGGACACCTGATGTACTTTGAGATTGCGCAGAATCATTTGCTGTAAATGAGTTCCCACTTTGCGAAATGTTAGCGCCAGTAGTAATTTTTGCTCCATCCAAGTTAGAAACATCAATAACTTGGTTGCTATCTACATCATTGATAGTCACTTCGCTTACATCGCTAGCATCTGTTTCCACTCCGACAGTCACCATTTTCACCCAGCCTTGACGATCACCACGGTAAGCTCCAGAAGCGCCACCGCCACCTTGACCGTCAACACCACCTCCGCCGTTAGCTACACCAGCACCAGCGGAAATGAATACTCCGTATCCAATTCCTCCGTCCTCTGCTGCCCACAAGGCAACGTAAGAACGAATAAATCCTGACTCCGCTGATGGAGTAATACCACTAAAGGTTAAAGTAACATCACCATGAGAAGTGTTCTTAACCTTAATTTTAGCTGTACCACTCTTGTCATCAAGAAGGAACACGTTATTAAAGTTTGCATCTAGATTAGTATTCCGTGCATACCCTTGAATAACGTTTGCTGTATAGTCAGGAGCAACAGCTTTAGAAGCACCTGAGATAGCCTCAAATGTTGTGTTTGACGTTGCAGTTAAGCCCGTCTGGATAGTTGAAATAACTTTACCTGCATTGGCTTTATTCCATTCTTCAACGGCTTTCTTGTCTTGGGCAAAATTGCCTGTAAACGTCAATCCTTTGGCTTCCATGATGGCTTTATTTTTAGCCTTAATTTCTTCAGCTGTCAATTTATCTTTCTTAAACTTAGCTTCGCTCAGTTCGTTTTCTTTTTTGACACCTGCGTTATAGCCATCAACAGTCTTCTTATCCTGCGCATAGTTACCAGTATGTTTCAAACCAGCTTTTCCCATAACAGATTTATTTTCAGCTGTAATTCCACTGTTTTTATCTTGCGCTTCTTTGATTTCCTTGACATTTTGCTCTTTTTCAGCAATCTTCTTGTCAATTTCAGCAACTTGCGCTTTTTCGTCTGCCTTAGCTTCTGCTTCTGTATCGTAACCTACTTTCTCAGTTTCAGTCGTTTTAATACCAACTTTTTGCGCCTTTTTCACGGCAGAATCAAGGTCAGGAGATTCAACAGGTTTTACTGTTTCTTCTGCTTTAGTTTCTGGTTTTTGAGTTTCTTGTTTTACAACTTCAGTAGCTGATTTTGCAACTTGTGTAGTTGTAGGTGATGATGGCTTCACTTCATCAGCAGATGCACTACCTGATGAAAAAGCCACAGCAAGAGCAGCCATACCCAAAATTACTCCACAAGCACCGTAGCGCTTCACCTTGCGAATTGATCCAAATACTTTTGTTTCTTGTGTTTTAAACATTTTTTCTTTTCTCCTGTAATTAAAATAATTGTTTTTTGTAGAAATAACTTACTGCTGTAAGCAATAAGCCGCCGATTGCAGCTAGGAAACTTTTTTCTGTTCCTGTGTTTGGCAAAGTTACCATTTTACCATCTGCAGTTGAAACACTGATGGTCTTGTCTTCATTTGTAACAGCTCCAAGTGCTTCAGGAGCAACTACAGAACCATCTGAAAGGACTAGGTTTCCGCCGTTGGTGCTAATAATTGAAGCTCCTGTATTCGTTTCAACGGGTGCTTTTGTCACATCATGAACGACTTGTCCTGTTGAGCTTGAAGTGGTTCCAATTTGTGACTTCCCTTGCTGGTTCGCTTGATCAGTAGTTTTTGGCTGTTCATCTGGAACACCATCTAGGCTACCTGCGTTATCCTTGTCTTGCGCCTTATCTGAAGGTTCTGGTTTATCAGCTGGCACTCCGTCAAGACCTCCTGAATTGTCTTGTGGTTTATCTGAGGGTGTTGGTACACCATCGAGGCTACCTGCATTATCCTTATCCTGTGGCTTATCAGAAGTTGCTGGTTTGTCTGTTGATACCCCGTCAAGACTCCCTGAGTTGTCTTGTGGTTTATCTGAGGGAGCTGTTGGATCAACTGGAGTAACTGAAGGCTCTGTTGACTGATTTGATGGAGCCTTTGTTTCTGTTGAAGCGCTTGGCGCTGTTGGTGTACCCACTTCCGTTGTTGGAGCAGAAGAATCAATTGGTGTTACTTCATCAGCTGATACAAATCCAGCTTGTCCTAGCGCGAGAGTTGAAAGCACTAGTATAGCTAATGCTTGGTTCTTGTTCATTTTTATTTCCCCTTCTAATTTTTAGTATTCTTAGGCTGGTAGCCTTTTCCTGTCAAACGAAGTTCCACTCCCGATGGACTTCTGACTCTCCTAGCCACTAAGTGGCTTCCTTTTTTGATAGTGCGAATTTGATCATAAACCTTTTTATAAGGCAAATGAAATTCAACATCCTTTAGAACACCGTCTACGTATCCTCTAGCCTGTTTGACTGCATAGTCTGGCTTCAGGATAAGGTCTGTCCCGTCCTCTAAGCGAGCTGTCGCACCTCCTTGTTTTCCTAAGTTTTTTAAGTCCCTTAAGCGGACAGTTGTTTCATCTATCATAGATTTCTCCTTGAAGTTGAAAGGCGAAATAACGCCGTGCTGTGTAAAAACGTATTTTTACATCGGTATTTCATGCGCTAGGTTTATAGTCTAGAAACCCTTACTCCTTCAGCTTATGGCCTTTGTCATGCTTTTTCGTTCAGTGGCTGGACTAGATATCATTTTCTAGTTTGCTGCTCGCCCCCGTTTCTTTTTTATCCATAGCCACGCTGTATCAGGGCAAGCCTTGTATTTAGTTTTCAATGTTCTAATAGTTTAGTGACTTCTCGGTCAGTATAGATCTAACTGGACTAAGTTTTGTCCGGTTCTGATCCTAGTAGGTAATCAATGGTTACCCCGAAATATTCTGCTACATTTTGGGCATTTTCCAGACTTATCTGACTATATCCTGTCTCCCAGTTCGATATAGTGTTGCGAAACACCCCTATCTGATCAGCCAAGGCTTGTTGTGACAACCTAGCTTTTTTTCGTAAGTCTCTGATACGATTTTGTGTTTGTTTCCTCACATCTACTTGTCTCCTTCATTATTTGGACTTGATAATATTTCATCATCCTCCATCAGAGGAGCATTCTTCAGCTCCAGCATGACAAGCCCTATCCCATAAGCTAAGATCAATAATAAAGCCATTGTAACTAGTTTAAACATTACTATCCTCCTGATATCGTTCCTTATTTTGTCCGATAAGTTATCTTCTTCACCCATCGAGGATTGATAGAAAACGGCGGAGTCGCGGATGTAAAATTCATGCTCGCTCCTGTTCCAAATGAGCTTGATACCAATTTTTCTAGTTCCTCTAAGTTGAAAGTGATGGAAATACTTTCTACCGTTTTATCAAAATACTCTACAATCATTTCAATCTCTTGAACTGGTTGAGAAGGTGTAGCTTTCATAGCTTGCACTCCGTTAATTCTCTCTTGGTGATTAAACAATCCCATAAAATTAATCCTCTTTCTGTTGCCATGATGAGAAAATTTGGCTGAGTTTCTCAGCTCTTTCTTTTTTCGGTAAATCAAAAACAGCTTTAGGAATCGTGTAGAGTTTCTCCTTCGGGCTACGACCTATCGTTAGCACTTTACCATCAATTGGTCTAAATTCATCTTTTAACATGTTTCAACTCCCTTAGACAATTCTGATAAATAGCTATTGAGTTTCGTCTCCGACAGTTTATCTGGATAATAGTATGCAATCAGACTAGGGCAATCATCAGGGAATTTTCTAGCGTGCTCACTTTGTCCTGATAGCTCCATAAAGCCCTGTTCTTTTTCGATAAGCAGAGCCATTTTCCAGAAGCGAATCATCATTTTGTAGAAGTAGGCTGGAACATTCTGGATTGATTTTCCTTCAGCCTCTCCTGTTTTAATTTTGAAAATCAATTTATCAAGCTCACGTTCAAGATCTTGCAGCCAAACCTCTCCATAAATTTCCTGATCAGCTAAGAGGTTGTTGTAATTCTTCTCAACTTGGCGTTTTGCTTGATAGATTTTATTTTCAAGAATTTTTGCATCTTTTCCAAACAAGCTGAGTTTCTGAACTAGTTGAGGAGAAAGAAAACCATGTTGCCCCATTTTAAATGCTTCAGCAATTGATAAATCAGATAAAGATGACTCGCCCTCGTATCGATTAGTATCGTAAAGATTATCAATCTTACTCTTCTCTATATTTATTCTGTTTAAATTCTGACCGTCCGGACGGTCAGAACCTATCCGTCCACTTTCTAAATTTGGACGGTCAATTTTTAGTTGTCCATTCATATCATCATTTTGAAGACTTGTTTCTGCCTTGAAAATTACATTGCCTAAATGATCCGATGTCATAATATGACGAAAATCAAATTCATATACTATTTTTACTTTATCTTTAACTTTTCGTTCTCTTTTCTTTCTTAAAGCCTCGTATTTTTCGTGAACTTCGCGACTGGCCTCAACATTTTGTAGATAAATTCGATTTGGCTTATTAGATCCCTGCTTAACTTCTCTTAACAATCCATTTTCTGCTAACTCCTTCTTGATTTTCTGTACCGTAGCCTTTGATTTATCCAGTAAATCCATTAAGTCTTCGACCGTATAAACCAGAAAAACTGAACCATTCTCATCCACATAATCAATTTTTCCTTCTTGATACGAGCGAATACTCAACATGCAACGATTATAAAGAGCACCATATGCTATTTTTGCATCATTAGACATCCTTGCATAACTGCTAGTATGTTTCGTTTTAAATCGCAATCCTCCTTTTTTATCGTAAGTTTTTTCAACTCTAGTAAAGAAAATCTGAGGAATTTGATAAAAATTTTGGGTAGTTAATTGATCTACATGTATATCCGCCATTAGTAGCCTCCTACAACTTGTAACCTCAAGCCACCAGCTTCAGGAAAATAAACAAGATGAGTTTGCTCTAACTCTTCAATAGCTGCAATAGCACGGCTTCTAGTCCATCCCATTGTATTCATCAAATCTAAAATCATTACGTCTCTAGTCAACCTTGAGACCTTTGTTTGGTGTTGTTTCATAAGTAATCCTTTCTTTACTTGATTAGTCCAAAATAGATGAATAGTGTTAATAAAACTGCAAAAGCATTGATGGTGAAAATAACTAGAAAAAGCACATAGGGTTTATTTCTGTGATAAGAGCTGAGAAACATGCCGTATGAAGCAATAGCAAAAATTAGATTAAATATAATCAGAATACTCATCGAGTTTTTCCTTTCTTAATTTAGATTATAGAACTGCACTCCTTATCTGTTCGAGAATATCCTTTTCCTTTCACACATATCCCATCAATTCTGGATTATCTGACATTTTTTCTCCTTTCTTTAATTTTTGCAACGAAAAAAGAGAGCGATTTTCTCGCCCTCTCAGGTTATATGATATTTAATTTTTCACTTTCCCAAAACTCTAGACACTTACGCAACCATAAACTTTTATTATTTTTGCTTTCTTCTTGTATCCATAAAATTAATTCATCCATAGCAAATTCTCGCTAAGTGAATTATCAACCTCTAATCGTTTTAGTGGTAAAATATTAATGTTCTTCCAACCTCACCTTTATCGTCTTTATTCTATTGTTAAGATATCTATTTGTTCATCGTTAACGATAATCGCTTGGTGATTATGAAGCGCTAGCAATTCAAGCTGCTTTTTATACATTTCAAAGGTCTTTTTGCTACTATCAGTAAAAGGTTCCTCACCATAATGTGGAAGGATGTAAAAATCCACTTCATCCAATCCCGCTGTATCAGATAACTCTGTCGCTACCGTCTTGTCGTCCATGAGTTTATTGTAGTCAATATCCTTGGCTGTAATGATAGCCCCTGCTGATTCTCCCACATAGACCAACCCATCTCTTATTTGCTCTTTGATGAGAGATAGGAGTTGCTTTTTCTTTAATTCTTGCAATAAATAAAAGGTATTCCCGCCTGAGATATAAAGAATCTTGCTTTGGAAAATCTTTGCCTGAGCAGTTTCTCGATCACAAGAAGCAATATCTAGAACCTCTATCTCAAATCCTAAATCCCTGAATGTTTGCTGAGCCTCATCGATATAGGCAGTATAGTCCTCTTTGTTCCCAGCGGTAGGAATAAATAAAACCTTGTTTTCTAGATTCTTTTCCTTTGCATAATCGCTAAAAAGCTTTTTGACTCCAGCAAAGTATGAACATAAAAATAATTGTTTCATGATGTACCTCCATTAATGTTTAACAATTTTATAAAGGATCCATGATCCCTTTCTTTGACTAGTTACGAGCTCAAACCCTACTGATAACAAGAATCGTCTAAATGCTTCTTCGCTTTGAACCTCTGGTAAAAAGTAAGACAACTTGTTATATTCACAAGCCAGTAAGAGCATCCCGTCTGATTTGAGTATTCTTCGAAGTTCCATAAAAGAAGCCTCTAGGTCCCGCCAATGAAAATGAGTTTGAAAGGCTGTGATTAAATCAACACTTTCATCAGAAAAGCCTGTCTCCCTAACGTCTCTTCGTTCAAAATTTAGATTAGTCATCTCTACCTGTTTGGCTTGAGCTATTGCAGTATCTGAAATATCGATTCCAGTTATGGTACTTTGCGGAAAAGTTTCTTTCAGTAGGATGGTTGAACGGCCATTCCCAACTCCTACATCTAAGATTACAGGGTAAAATGTCCTATCCAGATGACGAATTGCCCATACAAACATGGGGAGATAGGTTCGATTCCACAATTTTATCATTCGTTTTCCTAGAAAGCCCGAAGGATTCTTTGATTGCTGAATTAAGCGACTAAACAGAAACATTAAAAGTAAAAAACAAATAAAACCGATTATATAAATCAAAGTTCGAGCCCCCCCGTATAGCTATATTATACCACTTTAGCAGGATAGTGAACATTTGAAGTAAAAAGCCACTCACTCCAAAGAGCAAGTGGTTCTTGTAATTTTACTTTTCAAGCAAGCTGAGCGCTTCAGCATCCGCAATAATAGTCACATCAGGGTGGTTTTGTAGGCTACTTGCTGGGAGGTTCTCAGTCACTGGGCCTGATACTGTTCCAGCAATGGCTTCTGCTTTCGACTCACCGTAAGCAAAGAGAATAATTGACTTGGCATCCAAGATGTTTTTAATCCCCATTGAGATGGCTTGAGTTGGAACGTCTTCAATCTTGTCAAAGAAGCGAGCATTGGCTTCGATTGTAGACTGGTCTAGGTCTACAAGGTGTGTCTGGCTATCAAAGGCAGTTCCTGGCTCATTAAATCCGATATGTCCATTGCGACCAATTCCCAAGATTTGCAAATCAACAGGATGGTCAGCCAAAATTTGATTGTAGCGTTCAACTTCTTCTTCAGCATTGTCCTTAACCCCACGAGGCAAGAAACTTTCTTTAAATGGTTTTTGGTTAAACAAGTTTTCTTGCATGAAGTAACGGTAAGACTGTGGGTTGTCCCCATCAAGGCCTACATACTCATCAAGGTTGACACTGGTTAGATTTGAAAAATCAAGGTCACTCTCAACAATTTCCTTGTAAAATTCAAGTGGGCTACTTCCTGTCGCAAGTCCTAGGGTTTGAGCTCCATTGGCCAATTTTTCCTTCAAAATCTCAAAAGCAACTTTTCCACCTTCGATTTGGTTTTCAACTTTAATAACTTTCATCTTTTTATCCTCCGTTTCAATCTATATTTATTATATGGTATAGACCAATTTTTGTCAAGTGAAAACGATTTAATTTCTAAAAAAAGAGCGTCCAAACTTGAAACATGTTATAATGGATAGGATTAGAACTTAGAAAGAATGAACAGATATATGAATACAGCTGATTTTGATTTCCACTTGCCTGAGGAATTGATTGCCCAAACGCCCCTTGAAAAACGGGATGCTTCTAAACTCCTCATTGTCAACCGTGAGACGGGAGAAATGCAGGATAAACACTTCCACTCTATTATTGATATGCTGGAACCTGGTGATGCCCTTGTCATGAACGACACCCGCGTTCTCCCTGCCCGCCTCTATGGTCAAAAGGAAGAAACTGGAGGTCATGTGGAACTTCTCCTGCTCAAAAATACTGCTGGAGATGAGTGGGAAGTTCTGGCTAAACCTGCCAAACGCCTCAAGGTTGGTACTCGTGTCAGATTTGGTGATGGTCGCCTCAGCGCTGTTGTTACGGAAGAATTGACCCACGGAGGCCGCATTGTCCGCTTCGAATACCAAGGAATTTTCCTGGAGGTCTTGGAAAGTCTGGGAGAAATGCCTCTGCCACCTTATATCCACGAAAAACTGGATGACCGTGAACGCTATCAAACGGTCTACGCTAAAGAAAGTGGCTCTGCTGCAGCACCGACTGCTGGTCTTCACTTCACCAAAGAACTGCTGGCAGAAATCCAAGCTAAGGGTGTTCATCTGGTCTATTTGACTCTCCATGTCGGACTCGGAACCTTTAGACCTGTTTCTGTGGATAATCTGGACGAACACGAAATGCACTCAGAATTCTACCAACTTTCTGAGGAAGCTGCTGCCACCCTTCGATCTGTCAAGGAAAATGGAGGCCGTGTCATCGCTGTCGGAACCACTTCTATCCGCACCTTGGAAACTATTGGTTCCAAGTTTGATGGGCAAATCCAAGCAGATTCTGGCTGGACCAATATCTTTATCAAACCTGGCTATGAATGGAAGGTCGTGGATGCCTTCTCAACCAACTTCCACCTGCCAAAATCAACTCTGGTCATGTTGGTTTCTGCCTTTGCAGGTCGTGAATTGGTCCTAGATGCCTACCAGCATGCCATTCAAGAACACTACCGCTTCTTTAGTTTCGGTGACGCCATGTTTATCTATTAATTTATATAATCAAAAAAGCGCATATTATCAAGCATTATAAAACCTTGATAGTATGCGTTTTGTTATGGATAAAAAATTGAGTTAATTTATTCTAAAGCTCGGATCTTTCAAACTCTGGACACTGGCATTGATCACCGCTCCGACAATTAAAATCTTAGCGATGAGAATAAACCAGAACATCATGACCACCACGATAATGGAACTGAAAAATCGGACATCGACCAGATGGTTGACATAGTTATTGAAATAGACAGAAAAGATATTCAACAGAAAGACAAGAGTCAGCAAAACAAAGATACTACCAGGAAAAACGTAGCGAATACGAGGAACTCTGACATTTGGCAGGAAATAGTAGAGCATGACCAAGATGGCAAAGAGCAAGACATAAATCAAAGGACCTGTAAAGTCCTGTAGATAATCAAAGAAAGGACTGTCTGATTGCCAGTAAGTTTTGACTAGGTTGAGCAACATACGCCCAAACATACTCAGAAACAAGGCCAAAGCAAAAAGAATCTGCAAGCCAAAACTAACAAGTAAACTCATCAGTTGATGGGAGATAATTCCTCGGCTCTTGGCCACTCCATAGGCCTTATTAAAAGCTTTTTGGAGGAAATCCATTGATTTCGAAAAGGTCCAGAGGGCAGACAAGACTGCAAAACTCAGCAAACCAGTCGATGGTTGAGTCAGTACTTCTCGGGCAATCTTTGCGACCACATCATACACCGTATCAGGCAAGAATTCCTTGATGGTGAGTAAAAAATTTGAGACCGGGATCTGAAAATAGGGCAAAATATTGACCACTATCATCAGCAAGGGGAAGATCGAAATCAACCAATAGTAGGCAACCGCAACACTGGTCAGTTCACTATCGGAAGCTTGATAAAAATGTAAAAAAGCTTTCAACAAGGGCCGTTCCATCAGCTCTTTCCACCACTTTTTCATGTTGCGATCCTCCTAATACACTTTGATTTTCTAAACTAATTTCTTCTGACTAATTCCATCATATCATAGGGTAGGGTATTTGCGGCTTCTTTTAGAGAATAATTCTCAAGATTGTTGACATTTTGCCGTAATTTCTTGGCATACTTGGTCGTAATCAATTTCTTCTCTTCGTATTCAAAGATTAACTTACGTTCTAGATAGTAACCTCTTAGCATTTCATCGATATTGTTTGGCTTGATGCGATTGATAACCCGCTCAACAAAGGCACCACTTCCGATAATAGCTGTTTCACGCAAGCGAGACTCCTGCATAAAGCTGATCAGACTACTCTTGTAGATTCCTTTTAGGTTTTCCAAACTTTCGATAATCAACTCCGTATTCTCCAGATAGAGTTCGGATATTTGATCATAGTCAATAGCTCGAAGGCGACGTTGCTCCTTGTCATTCCAACTACGGAAGGTCTGGCCAAAGGTCAACAATTCATGCAGGAGAAAACGCAAGATACGGAGGGATACAAGGAAGTAATATGTTAGGCGGGAAGCCACCTTGCGATTGATGCTCTGCTCCATATTTTTCAGATAGCGTTGGTAAACTTGATAACCACGCTCACCGATTTTCCCTTCCTCGTAAGCCTGCTCCAAACCATCGCTTTCGATACTCAAGATGAGGAGTTTTAAAGCCTCCCAGTCTTCTTGGGCACTTTTGTTTTCTTGACTAAGGATTAGATTTTCAATTCGACCGTGATAATTATCAATAGCCGCATAAAGGGGGAGTTTGTTCTTATGCCCTTCCAGTTCTTTTTCTAATTCTGCTGTGACCTCATTTAAAATCGCAATGTGCATGAGGTAATCTTTGGTTTCCTCTTGCTCCTCGGAAAGATGGGGAAGAACTAAGAGACCTGTTAAAAAGCTTAATAGTGTGACACCTGCTACTAGAAAAAGTAAGAGGGGATACTCCTGCTCTAAATTGCTTGGTATGAGAAGAATGGTTGCAATAGATACCGTTCCTTTTACACCAGAGAAGGTCAAAAGGAGCATATCCTTCATGTATTTACGAAGACTTTTCTTGAGACGTCGAGTTCTCCAAATATAGAAGCCATAAATCATGACAAAGCGAATGGCAAAAAGTAAAAATGTCAGCAAAACAACCGATACTAATAGTAGTAAGGGGCTATAAAGGGGATTGGTCAGGATAGGTTCTGCTATCATTTCCAATTCCATTCCTAAGATGACAAAGACAGAACCATTGAGCATCAAAGTCACGGTATG
>ENA-OWND01000576-OWND01000576.1-metagenome-genome-assembly--contig:-NODE-576-length-25452-cov-8.570107_pt1 | contig 25452 bp, 21 predicted proteins | sample MGYA00245342_ERZ651119 | MGnify/ENA primary metagenome ERZ651119 (study PRJEB26857, sample SAMEA4031756) | metagenome | biome: human; feature: oral; material: saliva | place: Philippines | collected 2014... | reverse complement strand
GGAAGCCGCCTTCTTTTATAAAAACGCCCCGATTACGAAAGTAGTCAGGGCGTTTGTGCGTTTATATGGGTAGATGTAGTATGCGTAGATGTTGTATGTGTAGATGTGGTATGCGTAGGTGATAAGCCGCCCGGAAAAGATTGTTGCGTCGATTTATCAATCAGTTATAATGTTATTTTAATGCCAAACTGCATTTTTATTGCAAGAGATTAGGTAGTTTCGTTTTTTATATATATCTTTAGCGCGAAAATTAAATTGTGCAGACGAACACTGTTATACAGTGGAATTACTTAACTTAAATATTCTTCAATACAGCTTTAACTAAGAAATCGATTTTTTTTAACTAACAGCTTAACAGCTTATAGATATTTACTATTTGTTCAATCATAAACATTACACAGTTATGAAGAAACTATTATTATTTGTTGCTATGTTGATGTGTCTTAGTGCACATGCGCAACACACAGACCAACCCACAGCCACACTGCAGGTGGGCGAACAGACAAGTATCTTCTATGGAAAGGACGCTTTCAAGTCGGCTTTCGCCGCTGCGCCCGACGAAGGAGGAGTGATTATTCTTTCTTCGGGGGTGTTTGAGACCGTTTCCGACATTAACAAGTCAGTGAGCATCTATGGTGCAGGTTTTGAGAACGATACCATAAGCCACGACCCTCTCGCTGTAGTGCCTTATACTAAGATTACGGGAGGCTTTAATATTGTAGCAAATTCTGATGGTGTAGCTCCTGCCAATATTTACCTTGAGGGATTGTGCATAAATGATGATGACTTTAAAATAAAAAAAGGATCTATAGAAGGACTGAAGATCGTAAAATGTAGTTTAAGGTATGTCAGAGTCGAAGATGTTATTAAAAATTCTTTTTTACGCCAATGTCATATTTATGCTATAAAAGGTAATTCTAAAATTGCTGAAAACTTAAGAGTAGAAAACTGTTGGATAGCCTATATTGACCAATTTCCTTCTGAAAGTACAATCTCTGTAGATCATTGTATAATGAGTTACATATATTTTGGTGCTCTGGCAGGTCCTTATAACTTTTCCAATTGCTATTTTGCGGATCGTCCTACTGCTAACGGTGGAGTTTACTACAACTGTATCATTAATGGTGATCTTCCTCATACTGCTACAGGCGTCAACTGCTGGTATAGATTATCACCGGAGCAGATATTCGGTACAAACATGGAGTATCAGCCACACAAGACATGGAAACTGCTTGACCCTGCAAGCTATGTTGGTAACGATGGCACAGAGGTGGGATTATATGGCGGCAACTATCCTTGGAACAAGATACCGTCGACACCACGAATCACAGAGAGCAAAGTCGATGTGCGCACATCAACAGACGGGCATTTGAAGGTGACGTTAAAAGCGGAAGCACGTCCTGTCACGGAATAAACAAATGAAAGGATAAAGCTATGAATAAGAAGAATATTATTTTGTCGTGGTTGGCAATGATTTGCTCACTCGGCATCAGCGCACAGACCAGTATAAAGAGCTTTGAGTACTGGACTGACGGCAACTTTGCTGCCCGTCAAACAGTGGCTGCCACGTCAGGCACAGTAGAGCTTGACCTCGACATGAGCCAGCAAGTAAAAGGCATGCACTATCTTTCCTTTAGGGCTATTGACAGCGATGGCAAGGTATCGCCTATATTGATTAAGTATTATATTGTCATAGACGAACTGTCGATGCAGAAGAACATGGTTGGCTCATACGCTTATTGGTTTAATTCGGGCAGTAGGTTCACGGTCGACATTGAGCCAACGAAAGAGCTGCAGCTCATTGATATTGACATCGATTCCTACGGCAAGATTGTGCCCGACAGCATTGCGCATGACTATGTGTTCGACGCCGAGAAGCTGACAGCCAGCATGACGGCGGACGTGGCTGTAGGCTTGCAGGTGTTCACCACGACAGGCGTTGGCAGCAATGCCGAGGTGGATAGCATAAAAGCCATGCCGGTGACGATCGTGCTTGACGCCGTGGAGCTTAGCCGCGACAAGGCTGTGCTTACGCCTTCGCCCACAGGCGGCAAGATGCTTACATACAGCTACACTTGTGTTCTTGGCGACGTGATACATGTATATGTAGAGGGTAGCGCCAACGCCGATTTCTACGACGCTAAGGGTAAGCGTATGACAGCGGTGCTTTTAGACGATGCCGGAGCAAAACCTATGAGCAATATCGCCGGACGTGATGCGAAAACCGTGCGTCGTTATGAGTTGAAGCCTACGACGGAGAAGTTCTATCTGCTGATGTATGGCTGCAAAGATGTCATGGAGACTACCACGGTGACACTCACCGTAGCTGTGCCGTCGGGTGTAGACGCTGTGCCAGTTGACGACATGTCGGCATTGCCATCTTATATATATACGCTTGCTGGCGTTCGCGTGAGCACCGAGAGACAAGACATGAAGCGATTGCCTAAGGGCGTTTATATAGTCAACGGTAAGAAAATACTTGTGAAGTAACCTCGGGTTAAAAAGCCATGGTAAGTGACATTCTTTTCTACGGAATGTCACTTTTGCTTTACGTGGTGCAATAAACCGCCGTTCTGCTCGTTATAGCATATATGCACTGGACTGACCGCATAAAACAGGTAAAGATTCTGCTGGTTGTGGCAGCTATAATTATAGCTGTTGCCTCGTTGGTGGTGTCGCATTTCCTTATCAGCGATCTCGAGAATGAAGAGAGAATACGCATGGAGGTATGGGCGGAAGCAATGCGGTCGCTGGATACAGCGGACGAGAACACCGACTTGAACCTTGTGCTGAAAGTTCTTGACACAAACAACCTGATTCCCGTTATCGTTCTTGACAGCAAGGGTAATGTAGAGACATTCAGGAACATTAAAATCAGTGCATCCAATATGGAGGATAGCATAGCCTTTGTCTCTGACATAGGTAATCATCTGAAAAGTCAGGGTCGTAACATCCGTATATCACTAGATTATTCAAATACGGCGAAGGATTATATTGATGTGTGCTATGATGATTCATTGATGCTTAAGCGCCTGTTCTATTATCCTTATGTGCAGTTGGGAGTGGTTATGATATTTGTCGTTATTGCAATTTTTGCTCTTTTGACATCAAAGAAAGCCGAGCAAAACAAGGTCTGGGTGGGGTTGTCGAAAGAAACGGCTCATCAGCTTGGTACTCCGATATCGAGCCTTATGGCTTGGATACATATCCTAAAGGAAAGTTATCCTGACGACGAACTCATTCCGGAGATGGATAAGGATGTTAAACGCCTTCAGCTCATTGCCGACCGTTTTTCTAAGATAGGCAGTCTGCCAGAGCCTGTGCCGTCGAGTATGAACGATGTCATTGCCCATGTCGTGGAGTATATGGACCGGCGTACTTCAAAGAAAGTACAGATGAAGACCATACTCCCGGAGCACCCCGTCACAGTAAAGATGAATGCATCGCTCTTTGAGTGGGTCATTGAGAATCTATGCAAGAATGCTGTTGATGCAATGGAAGGCAGCGGAACTATAACCATTACGATGTCGGAGAACAATAATAATGTCTCTATAGAGATTCATGACACAGGCAAAGGCATAGCAAGAAAGCATTTGCAGTCAGTCTTCCTGCCCGGTTTCACTACAAAGAAGCGTGGTTGGGGATTAGGTCTGTCATTAGCAAAGCGCATAGTCGAAGAATATCATAAAGGTAAGATCTGGGTAAAGAGTTCAGATTTAGGAAAAGGTACTACTTTTAGAATCGAACTGGCGAAATAAGCTTGTTTCATATTATGAATGTTTGATTTACCTGCGATTTAACAAAAAAATCCACTGTAAGTGCTTTAAAAATGGAAAAGTTTTTGTACCTTTGCACTTCGAATGTATATCGCAGATAGCTTTTGTATAGATTTGAAGGGGTTGACAGATGCAGTTTCTGTGTTCAGTTATACCCTTGACGATGACTATTTTAAAGGCATCGGCGCACTTGATGTGAAGAACGGACGGTTGAAATGTGAGGTCACTGTAAAAAGGAGCTCTTCATTATTTGAACTGCGTTTCCGCACAGAGGGGACAATTCAGATTCCTTGTGATCGTTGTCTGGATGATATGGATCAGTCTATAAGTACAGATGACACTCTGATTGTGAAATTTGGAGAAGAATACTCCGAGGAGGATGACTATGTGGTAATAGCCGAGGATGAAGGAATACTCGACGTCGCATGGTTCATATATGAGTTTATTGTTCTTTCTATCCCAATCCGGCATGTGCATGCACCTGGTAGATGTAATGCTGATATGATTAAGTTGCTCGATGAGCACACCGCTACCCGAAGTGACGATCAGGATGGAGAAGAGGCAATAGACCCACGTTGGAGTGAGCTTTCCAAACTATTGAATAAAAATTGAACGATTAAATATTAAAACAAAATGGCACATCCTAAAAGAAGACAGTCGAAGACTCGTACACTTAAGAGAAGAACTCATGACAAGGCAGTAGCTCCAACACTTGCTGTATGCCCAAATTGCAGTGCTTACTATGTTTACCACACTGTTTGCCCAACTTGTGGTTACTATCGTGGTAAGGTTGCAATCGTTAAGGAGCTTGCTGATTAATCGTCAGCTCTAATGACTTCAGGATACTTGACTTGGAGGATATCTGAAGAAAGACATTGTTTGGTGGATGCTGTATGGTATTCGCCAATTGGTGTTTTCTAAACATTCAGTACATCCACAACTCAAGTATCTTTTTTTGTCCCAAAACTAATTGAAATATCAACAATGGAAAAGATAAATGCTGTAATTACCGGTGTGGGAGGATATGTTCCTAACTATATACTTGACAACGAAGAGCTGTCAACTCTCGTTGACACAAGCGACGAGTGGATAATGGAACGTATTGGAGTAAAGACACGTCACATATTAAAGCCTGAGCAGGGCAGTGGTACTTCCTATCTTATGGAGCGTGCTGTACGTCAGCTCATTTATAAGACCGGTGTTGATCCTGATAGCATCGAGGCAGTATATTGTGCTACAACAACCTCTGACTACCATTTCCCATCTACAGCATCATTGATTATCGGTCGTTTAGGTTTAAAGAAAACTTTCGGTTTCGACATGGAAGCCGCATGTTCAGGTTTCCTCTATGCCTTGGAGGTAGGAGCAGGCATGATATGCAGTGGTCGCTATAAGAGGATTGTTATTGTCGGTGGCGACCAGATGTCAAGCATGACAAACTATCAGGACCGTAATACCTGTCCAATCTTTGGCGACGGTGCAGCTGCAGTCATGATGGAGGCTACTACAGAGGAGTTAGGACTTATTGACAGCTATCTGCTTGTTGATGGCGAGGGCTACGAGAATCTTCATATGGAGGCAGGCGGCTCTGCAAAGATGCCTACACACAGTACTGTCGACGAGCGTCTTCACTTCGTCTATCAGGAAGGTCGTGCGGTGTTCAAGCACGCCGTGACAAAGATGAGCGATGCCGTTGAGACTATCGCGAAGCGTAATGGTCTCAGCAAGGAAAATATCAACTGGCTTGTGCCTCACCAGGCAAATATCCGCATAGAGTCTGCCGTAGCACGTCGTATCGGTCTTGACGAGTCACAGGTAATGATCAACATCGATCACATGGCGAATACCTCTGGCGGTACACTCCCTCTAAGTCTCTGGGAGTATGAACCGCAGCTGAAGAAAGGCGATAAACTCATCTTCACTGCCTTTGGTGCCGGCTTCAGCTGGGGCGCGAGCTATCTTATCTGGGGTTACGATGGTGCTGAAGTAGCAGCAAAGAGCCCCGCACAGTTCTATAAGGAGGGTGAAATCTCTCGTGAGGAGTGGTATAAACTCCGTGCAAACGAAGAATAGATCCTTTGCTGAAAGAGATAAACAAAGGAACATAGTATATGCATAAAGCAGGTTTTGTAAATATTGTCGGGAATCCGAATGTAGGAAAGTCGACACTGATGAATCAACTTGTCGGTGAGCGAATATCAATCGCTACATTCAAGGCGCAGACAACGCGTCACCGCATCATGGGTATTGTCAATACCGATGACATGCAGATCGTGTTTTCTGATACCCCGGGAGTACTCAAGCCAAACTATAAGCTTCAGGAGTCGATGCTCGCTTTTTCCGAGAGTGCGCTGTCTGATGCTGATGTATTGCTTTATGTTACAGACGTTGTGGAGAATCCGGAGAAGAACATGGAGTTCCTTGAGAAAGTCCAGAAAATGGACATTCCTGTGCTTCTCCTGATAAACAAGATAGATCAGAGCAACCAGTCGAAGCTCGGCGATATAGTGGAGAGATGGCACTCACTTCTGCCAAAGGCGGAGATTCTGCCCATATCGGCACTTAACAAGTTTGGTGTCGACATTCTTCTCTCACGCATCAAGGAGCTGTTACCCGACTCTCCCCCTTATTTCGAAAAGGACCAGTTGACCGACAAACCTGCCCGCTTCTTCGTCTCGGAGATTATCCGTGAGAAGATTCTCCTCTACTACGATAAGGAAATACCTTATTCTGTCGAGGTGCGTGTCAATCGTTTCAAGGAAGACGACAAACTCATTAAGATAGAGGCAACGATATATGTCGAGCGCGATTCGCAGAAGGGCATCATCATCGGCCATCAGGGCATTGCACTGAAGAAAGTCAGCACAGAGGCGAGAAAGGCTCTCGAGAAATTCTTCGGAAAGAAGATTTTCCTTCAGATATTTGTAAAGGTCGACAAGGACTGGCGCAGCAATCAGCGTGAGCTCGATTCTTTCGGCTATAACGACTGATAGCGAATAACGAGGCTTACAAAGCCTTTACATATTATATATAACATTTATTTTTTTAACCCCCAGAGTAATATAACCCCAGCAGTGATGCTGAGCAAAAGGTTTAAACCCGTAGGAGCGGGAAATGAAAAATGGGAAATTTAGTAGCAATTGTAGGCCGTCCTAATGTAGGTAAGTCTACGCTTTTCAATCGTCTGACGAAGACTCGTCATGCGATAGTGAGTGACATCGCCGGTACAACCCGCGACCGCCAGTATGGCAAAGTGGAGTGGTGTGGCAGAGAATTCTCTGTTGTCGACACCGGCGGTTGGGTAGTTAATTCCGATGATGTCTTTGAGGAAGCCATCCGTCAGCAGGTGACAATAGCAACAGAGGAAGCCGATTTGGTGCTCTTCCTTGTTGATGTTGCAACAGGACTGACCGACCTTGACGAAGACGTAGCGATGATTCTACGTCGCACGAAGCTTCCTGTAGTCCTTGTGGCAAACAAGGTTGACAATAATAATCAGATTTATGACTCTATGGAGTTCTACAAGCTTGGTCTTGGCGAACCTTTCTGTATCAGTTCGGCTACAGGCAGTGGCACAGGCGACCTGCTTGACGTTGTAATGTCGAAGTTAGAAGACAAGGAGCCGGAGATAGAAGAGAACATCCCTCGTTTTGCTGTTGTAGGTCGTCCGAATGCCGGCAAGAGTTCGATTATCAATGCCTTCATCGGCGAGGAGCGTAACATCGTGACCGACATAGCAGGTACGACACGCGACAGTATATACACCCGTTACGACAAGTTCGGCTTCGACTTCTATCTTGTCGACACTGCCGGCATACGTCGTAAGAACAAAGTGACCGAGGACCTTGAGTTCTATTCTGTCATGCGTTCAATCCGTGCCATAGAAAACTCCGATGTGTGTATCCTCATGATCGATGCCACGCGAGGAATAGAAGCACAGGACATGAACATATTCCAACTCATTCAGAAGAACAACAAGAGCCTTGTTGTCGTTGTCAACAAGTGGGATCTCGTGGAGGACAAAGACCAGAAAGTCATCAAGACCTTCGAGAATGCCATCCGCAACAGAATGGCTCCATTCGTCGATTTCCCTATAATTTTCTCTTCTGCAGTAACAAAACAGCGCATATACAAGGTGCTTGAGACAGCCAAGGAGGTGTATCAGAACCGCAAGGCCCGTGTGGGCACGACGAAGCTCAATGCCGTCATGCTGCCGCTCATCGAGGCATTCCCACCACCGTCAATAAAGGGCAAGTATATCAAAATAAAGTATTGTTCGCAGTTGCCCGGCACTCAGATACCGTCATTCGTGTTCTATGCAAACCTTCCGCAGTATGTCAAGGAGCCATACAAGCGATTCCTTGAGAACAAGATACGCGAGAACTGGCCGATGCATGGATGTCCTATCAATATTTTTATACGTCAGAAGTAACCATGAGAAAATTGTTGTTGCTGTTCGTCGCAGCATTATTTGTTGTAGCCTGCAAGAAGGAAGTCAACCATGAGGAAGTTGTCATGAATGTCGCCCGACAGTATTACGGCTATCTGCTCAAGGGTGAATATGAGGCTTTTGTGGACGGTACCTATCATAAATACCCCGTCCATGCCTCCTACCGTTCAGAACTTATCGACAATGCAAAGATGTTCATAGCCCAGCAGAAAGCCGAGCATGATGGCATAGCCGATATAGAGATGGTGATGGCGCAGGTCGATACGGCATCCAATACAGCCAATGTCTTTCTTACGTTGAAGTATGGCGACAAGAGTCATGAACAAGTAGTTATGCCTATGATAAAGAAAGACGGACTGTGGTATATGCGTTAAGCATAGCCACCTAACGTCAAAAGAATGTTTTGTCGGCAATGCCACGGCAGCCGATTATAATCCCCAATCGGTCAATAGATAGTGGTGTCTTTTATTATCCCAAATCTATTGATTGATTGGGGATAATATGTCTGTCTCCTCATTGAGTTCTTCCTCTAAGGCGACTTCCTTTACCTTCTTAAACAGGTCGGATGCGAAAACGAGGTCGTTGAGTTTTCTGTTCGTCGAGTTCATCACCTCGTCTTTCGTGCCTTCCCATTCCTTGTGTCCCTTGTAGATGAAGATTATCTTCTCGCCTATGCCCATCACAGAGTTCATATCGTGAGTGTTGATAATAGTAGTGATATTCTTTTCCTTTGTGATGCTCGACAGCAGTTGGTCTATCACGAGGCTCGTCTTCGGGTCAAGTCCGGAGTTCGGTTCGTCACAGAAGAGATATTTCGGATTCAGCACGATGGCTCTTGCTATCGCCACACGCTTTTGCATACCACCTGACAGCTCCCCCGGAAACTTGTTCTGGGCGTCGATAAGATTCACACGTGCAAGGCAGTCCTGTGCTCGTTTCACACGCTCGCGGTAGGTCTTTGTCGAGAACATATCGAGCGGAAACATCACATTCTCCAGCACGGAGAGCGAGTCGAACAGTGCCGCCGACTGGAAAATCATTCCCATCTCACGGCGCATCATCACCTTTTCCTTTTTCGACATCTTCACAAGGTCACGCCCGTCGTAGAAGATCTCGCCGCTTGTAGGGTCGAGCAGTCCCACGAGGTTCTTCACCAGAACAGTCTTTCCCGAGCCACTCTGACCGATGATGAGGTTGGTCTTACCTTCCTCAAAGAAGCAGTTGATGTCTTTGAGCACCTCCTTGTCTTCAAAAGACTTATATAGATTCTTTACTTCTATCATGACAAAAGTTGTGTTAGGAAGACATCAGAGAACAGAATAAGAATACTTGAACTCACCACTGCCACAGTCGAAGCGTGTCCCACTTCGACCGAACCGCCTTCTACACTGTAGCCGTGGAATGACGACACACTGGATATGAGGAAAGCGAAGAACAGGCTTTTCACGATACTCATCCACATGAACCATGAGTTGAAGTCGTGCTGCAGACCTGCTGTGAGGTCTTCAGGCGAGATTATATGCCCGATATAAGCCGTGGCATAAGCGCCGATGATACCTGCCAGCGAACTGAATATGACGAGGAACGGCATGATTGTTATCAGTCCCATTATCTTTGGCAGTATAAGGAAACTGGCAGAGTTGACACCCATGATGTCGAGAGCGTCGATCTGCTGTGTCACCCGCATTGTGCCCAGCTCTGAAGCGATGTTCGAACCGACCTTACCTGCAAGGATAAGACACATTATAGAACTGGAGAACTCAAGCAGCATGATCTCGCGTGTGGTATATCCTGACACCCATCGTGGCATCCACGGGCTTTGGATATTCATCTTCATCTGAATACATATCACCGCTCCGATGAAGAAAGATATGAGCAGGACGATAGGTATCGAGTCGATGCCTAAGCTTACCATCTCTTTGCGATATGATTTCAGAAACATGCGGAAACGCTCCGGGCGACTGAAAGTCTTGCCCATGAGAATGATATAGCGTCCGAATGTCTCAAGAAAATCTTCTGTTTTACTGAATATGAACATGTAGATTAATGTTTTGCAATGCAAAAGTAATCAATTTCCACAAAAAAAACGGCATTAAACAGATTGTTTTTCTCATTCCGGTACATTATTAGACTCTTTTTTACTAATTTTGCAGGAAAATCAGAAACTCTATGGAAGAAAAGCATATTATAGGCGAGCAGAACAATTCCGTTCTTCGTGCAGAAGGGCTTGTCAAGCGTTATGGCAAGCGTACCGTCGTGAACGACGTGTCGATAAATGTGTGTCAGGGTGAGATAGTCGGCTTGCTCGGTCCTAATGGTGCGGGCAAGACAACATCGTTCTATATGACCACAGGCCTTGTCATTCCTAACGAAGGGCATATCTTCATCGACAATACGGAGATTACCGATTTTCCAGTTTATCTTCGTGCCAGAAACGGTGTGGGCTATCTTCCGCAGGAGGCGAGCGTGTTCCGTAAGATGAGTGTCGAGGACAATATCCTTTCTGTGCTTGAAATGACAGGCAAGTCGCGCGAGGAACAACTTGACAAGCTCGAGAGCCTCATTGCTGAGTTCCGCCTTCAGAAAGTGCGCAAGAACAATGGCGACCAGCTGTCGGGCGGTGAGCGCCGACGCACGGAGATAGCGCGATGTCTTGCCATTGACCCTAAGTTCATCATGCTCGACGAACCTTTTGCCGGTGTCGACCCCATCGCCGTTGAGGATATTCAGAATATCGTTTGGCAACTGAAATACCGTAATATCGGCATTCTCATCACCGACCACAACGTGCATGAGACACTGTCAATTACCGACCGCGCTTATCTGCTGTTCGAAGGACGCATACTTTTCCAAGGTAAGCCTGAAGAACTGGCAGAGAATGCCATTGTAAAAGAAAAATACCTTGGCAAGAACTTTGTTCTTCAGAAAAAGGAGTTCCAGATCAATTATGAGAAGAACGCAAAGTAAGAAAATGTTCATTTCTAAGTCGCTGATTGTCAATAGCTTAGAAATGCTTTTCTGAAACCGCCGTTTCTTGACGCTAAAACCGTCGTTTCTTGGCGCTGAAACCGCCGCTTCTTGAATCAAGAACCGCCGTTTTTAGAAATCCATTGCGTCGCTTTTATCAGTAGAAAAATCGCACGTCGTTGCGTGTAAAGAAGATTCTACGTAAGTTCGGAATGAATTTTCTAACATCAGCGATTTGGGTTAAAAAAACAAATTATTACCCTTAATGTTAGGTATTTCGCTCGAAATTTCGTAATTTTGCATTCACTTTACGGTCGGCGCCCTACGGGAGCCCCGTTTTTTAGTGTCGTTCGATGCTGAGGAATCATAAAAAAGAATAACAAACAAAACTAAGATAAGAAGATGAATATCGTATTTGACAACGCCGACAAGGTGAATGGACTTCTGACCATCACTCTCGTAGAGGCAGACTACAAAGACGCTGTTGAGAAGCAGCTCAAGGATTATCGCAAGAAAGCAAACATTCCCGGATTCCGTCCCGGCATGGTTCCAATGTCTCTTCTGAAGAAGCAGGTCGGTACACAAGTGAAGATGGATGCCATCAACAATATCGTTGGTGAGCAACTCTACAAGTACGTACAGGACAACAAGATTCAGATGCTCGGTCAGCCATTGCCTTCAGAGAAGCAGGTGGCACAGGACCTTGAGAAAGACACAGAGTTCACATTCCTGTTCGACATCGCTGTGGCTCCGGAGTTCGAGGTGAAGCTCTCAGGTCACGACAAGGTGGCTTACTATAACATTACCGTCAGCGACGACGTTATCGACAAGCAAGTCGAGATGTTTGCTTCACGCAACGGCAGCTATGTGAATGCGGAGGCATACGAAGGCAACGATATGCTCAAGGGCGATCTCCGCGAGCTCGATGCAGACGGAAACACCCTCGATGGCGGTCTGACACTCAGCGAGACAACCATCATGCCTGCTTACGTGAAGGATGAAAACCAGAAGAAGCTCTTCGACGGAGCAAAGGTCGGAGACATCATCACTATCAACCCACGCCAGATGTATGGCGACGCAGAACTCGCCGCATTACTTCATGTTGACAAGGCAGAGCTTGGCTATCACGCTGGCGACTTCACATATCAGATAACAGAAATCAGCCGTTACGAGAAGGCGCCCGTAGACCAGAAACTCTTCGACGCAGTATTCGGCGAGGGTGTATGCGCCGATGAGGCTGCATTCCGTGCAAAAATTGCAGAAGGCGTGAAGGTTCAGCTCCAGTCTGACCAGGACTTTAAGTTCCTCATGGACGCTCGTGCACACATCGAGAAGAAAATCGGTAAGCTCGAGTTCCCTGACGCGCTCCTCAAGCGCATACTTCGCGAAAGCAATAAGGACAAAGGCGAGGAGTTCGTTGAGAAAAACTATGAGGGCAGCATAAAGCAGCTCAAATGGCATCTTATCAAGGAGAAAATCGTCGCAGCACACAACATCAAGGTTGATGATGCTGACATCAAGGCAACAGCCGTAGAGGCTGCTCGAGTGCAGTTCGCACAGTACGGCATGAACAATGTGCCTGCAGAGTACCTCGAGAACTATGCTGACGAGATGATCAAGAACCGAGAGGCTGTTGACGGACTTGTTGACCGTGCCATCGACGTCAAAATCACTGAAGTACTCAAGGGTATAGTGAAGCTCGACGAGAAGGAGATCTCTCTCGATGACTTCAATAAGCTCATGGAAGAAAAATAATATATTTAGAAAAAAATCTTCTGAATATGGGGAGGTTTTCGACTTTTTTTTCTATCTTTGTATGACAAGAATGGAGAGACGTCGGAAACCTCCCCGTGGTATTGTATAAATAATATAGTAATATGAATAACGATTTCAGAAAGTTTGCCACCAAGCATATGGGCATCAATGGAATGGTGCTTGATGACATTGTAAGTACTCAGAATCAATATCTTAACCCATATATTCTCGAAGAGCGTCAGTTGAATGTAACACAGATGGATGTGTTCTCACGCCTTATGATGGACCGTATCATATTCCTCGGAACACAGATTGACGACTACACTGCCAACACACTCCAAGCTCAGTTGTTATATCTTGACTCTGCAGACCCGGGCAAGGACATCTCTATCTATATCAATTCGCCAGGTGGCAGCGTTACTGCCGGTCTTGGCATTTACGACACCATGCAGTTCATTCAGAGCGATGTTCAGACCATCTGCACCGGTATGGCGGCATCGATGGGCGCAGTGTTGCTCGTGGCAGGTGCAGAGGGAAAGCGTTCGGCGCTACCTCATAGCCGAGTGATGATACACCAGCCGTTAGGCGGTGTGCAGGGACAGGCGTCGGACATTGAGATTGAGGCAAAGGAAATACAGAAGTTCAAGAAGGAACTATATACAATCATCTCAAATCATTCACACACACCATACGATAAGGTATGGAAGGACTCTGACCGCAACTACTGGATGACGGCAGAAGAAGCAAAGGCATACGGAATGATTGATAACGTTCTCGTACGTAAGCCTTAATGTCAATGTGTGACGGAACTGTAACTGAAATAATATACTGAATTACCAAGTAATACATAGAATCGGATTCTCTCGAGTCATCCTTCAGTGTAAAGGAGGGTGTAGATTTCGGTTTGTAGAAGGCGAGGCTTAGTATATTAATATAATATAGGTAGGCGATGCCCACGCAAATAAACAAAGAAGAAGAAGAATAAAGATGGCAAAGAAAACATGTACCTTCTGTGGACGCAGCGAGGATGCAGTGAAGATGCTCATTACCGGATTGCACGGCTGCATCTGCGATGAGTGCTCACAACAAGCCAACGAAATAGTAAAGGCAGCAATGGGCAACACCAGCCCTGACAAGAAAAAAGAACCTGCAAAATTCAAGAAAGTACCGAAGCCAAAGGAGATAAAAGAGCATCTCGACCAGTATGTCATCGGTCAGGATGCAGCAAAACGTTATCTGGCAGTGTCTGTCTACAACCACTATAAGCGACTGATGCAACCTGTCGATGAGAGTGGTGTGGAGATAGAAAAGAGTAACATCATTATGGTTGGAAGCACAGGAACGGGCAAGACCCTCCTTGCACGCACTATAGCTAAACTGCTTGAAGTGCCGTTTACCATTGTCGATGCTACAGTATTCACAGAAGCCGGCTATGTAGGCGAGGATGTGGAAAGCATTCTCTCACGTCTGCTTCAGGTGGCTGATTACAATGTGGAGAAAGCCGAGCGTGGAATCGTTTTCATCGATGAGATAGACAAGATTGCACGTAAGAGCGATAATCCTTCCATTACACGCGATGTCTCCGGCGAGGGCGTTCAGCAGGGACTGCTCAAACTGCTCGAGGGAACGATGGTGAATGTGCCGCCGAAAGGTGGTCGTAAGCACCCTGATCAAGAGTATATACATGTGAACACAAGCAATATCCTGTTTATCTGTGGAGGCGCATTCGATGGCATAGAGAAGAAAATAGCACAACGTCTGAACACTCATGTAGTCGGCTATAACTCAGTGCAGAATGTGCGTAAGATTGACAAAGGCGACCTTATGCAGTATATCCTTCCGCAAGACCTTAAATCGTTCGGGCTGATACCCGAGATTATTGGACGTCTGCCTGTACTGACATATCTCAAGCCGCTTGACAAGGAGGCGCTGCGCAGGATACTCTCAGAACCGAAGAACTCCATAGTCAAGCAGTATAAGAAACTTTTCGATATGGACGGCATAGCTCTGACATTCCCGGAAGAGACCTTGGACTATATCGTAAGCAAAGCCGTAGAGTATAAGCTCGGAGCACGCGGACTGAGATCTATCGTTGAATCGATAATGATTGATGCCATGTTCGAGATACCATCAAAACGCCAGAAATCGTTTAAGGTGACACTCGACTACGCACAGTCGCAATTGGATAAAGCACGCCTGCAATAATCATACTACAATAACATAACCTAAATGAAAGCTGGAACGGAGTTGGAAAAGCAAATGTCCGAAACACTGAAACTGTATTTCGGCTTTGATAAGTTTAAAGGTGAACAGAAGACTATCATCCAAAATCTCTTGGAGGGTAATGACACATTTGTGCTTATGCCGACAGGAGGCGGAAAAAGTCTCTGTTATCAGTTGCCGTCGCTACTGATGGACGGTACTGCCATTGTCGTTTCTCCGCTTATTGCGCTGATGAAGAATCAGGTTGACGTTATCAATGGACTCAGTGAGAATGACGGCTTGGCACATTATATGAACTCCTCGCTGAACCGGCAATCCATCCTTCAGGTTATGGACGATGTGAAGTCTGGGAAGACAAAGCTGTTGTATGTGGCACCGGAGTCGCTCGCAAAAGAAGAAAATATACAGTTCCTGTGCAGCGTGAAGGTATCATTCTATGCCATTGATGAAGCACACTGTATCTCCGAGTGGGGACACGATTTCCGTCCTGACTATCGTAATATACGCAAGGCGATAGAGAGAATAGGTATAGCACCGGTGGTTGCTCTTACTGCAACTGCAACCGATAAAGTGCGTTCCGACATAAAGAAAAACTTAGGCATACTTGATGCCAAGGAGTTTGTCAGCTCATTCAACAGACCGAACCTGTACTATGAAGTGCGTCAGAAAACAAAAGACGTCGACAATAGTATAGTGAAATTCATAAAGCAGCATCCGGGAAAGAGCGGTATCATATATTGTCTTTCACGAAAGAAAGTAGAGCAGTTGACCGCTCATCTTGCGGCAAACGACATAAAAGTTGCAGCCTATCATGCTGGTCTTGACTCGGAAGTGCGCTCGCAGACACAGGATGATTTCCTGATGGAACGTATCGATATCATTGTAGCCACAATCGCATTCGGTATGGGCATCGACAAACCTGATGTGAGGTTTGTCATACATTATGATATTCCAAAGAGCCTTGAAGGCTATTATCAGGAAACAGGACGTGCGGGACGCGACGGAGGTGAGGGAATTTGTATCACGTATTACTCTCACCAGGACCTGAAGAAGTTGGAGAAATTCATGGAGGTAAAGCCTGTCAACGAGCAGGAAATAGGCAGGCAGCTCCTTCTTGACACTGCCGCATACGCAGAATCTTCCGTATGCCGGCGTAAACTGCTGTTGCATTATTTCGGTGAGGAATACACTCAGGAAAACTGTGGCAACTGCGATAACTGCAAGCATCCTAAACAACAACACGATGCACAGGATATACTACTTTCCGTGCTTAAGGCAATATTCCTACTTAAGGAGAAGTTCAAGCAGAGCTATGTAATGGACTTCATGAGAGGAAATGCAACTCACGACATCGTCTCTCATCATCACGATCAACTTGAAGATTTCGGACGTGGAGAGGAGATAAACACAAGGCTTCTCAATGCCGTGTTCCGTCAGGCTCTCATTTCAGGATATATTCATAAGGAAGTGGAGAGCTTCGGATTGCTTAAACTCACCGACGCCGGACGTGAATTTATGAAGACCCCGACCATATTCATGGTTTCTGATGATGTCGAGTTCAACGACGACAGTTACGAGGAAACATCAGGCACGGAAGCAGTTCTGTCGCCTGAGCTGTACGCAATGCTCAAGGAGCTGCGCAAAGAGATGTCGGAGAAGAAAGATATACCTCCTTACGTCATATTCCAGGAAAGCTCTTTGGAGCAGATGGCGACAATGTATCCGATAACGGAAGAGGAGCTATGTAACATTCCTGGCGTAGGCAAGGGTAAGGCTGCACGTTTCGGAAAAGAGTTTATAAAGCTCATAAAGACCTATTGCGACGAAAATGAGATTGAACGTCCGGAAGACATTCGTATCAAGAGCGTGGCAAATAAATCTCTGAAAAAGCTGAAGATAATTGAGAAGATTGACCTTCGCACACCACTTGACGAACTCGCCAAGACACTCGGACTGGAGTTTACCGAACTGCTCGACGATCTCGAGGCAATAGTTTATAGCGGAACGAAGATTAATATAGGATATTACATAGAGGAAATACTCGACGATGACCAGATAGAGGATATCCTCGACTATTTCTATGAAAGTGACACCGACAGACTTAGTGTCGCAATGGAGGAACTGGGCGAGTACTACACAGAAGAGGAAGTAAGATTGATTCGCCTGAAGTTTCTCTCAGATGTTGCAAACTGACATCAATGCACTTTTTCTTCGTTAAATAGCATTAATTCCGTGGAAGAATTAGGAATAAAGCACAAGAATGTGAGATTTTTGTGGTAAATTTGCATGCAACTTAATTTAATACACTATGTCATCATTTGTTGCCGATAAAATTGTGATGGACGGTCTTACCTATGACGATGTCCTTCTTCTTCCAGCTTATTCAGAAGTACTTCCGCGTGAAGTAGAGTTGTCAACACGTTTTTCTCGTAACATTGAGCTGAAAGTCCCTTTTGTCACCGCAGCTATGGATACTGTTACCGAGGCTCCAATGGCAATAGCTGTTGCACGTGAAGGAGGTATTGGAGTAATCCACAAGAACATGTCTATAGAGGAACAGGCTCGCCAGGTAGCTATAGTCAAACGTGCCGAGAACGGTATGATTTATGATCCGGTTACCATTAAGCGTGGCTCAACCGTTGGTGATGCGCTGAATATCATGGCTGAATATCATATTGGAGGTATTCCTGTCGTTGATGATAAGAACTGCCTGGTAGGCATTGTCACTAATCGTGACCTTCGCTTCCAACGCGACATGAGCAAAAAGATTGACGAGGTGATGACTTCGGAGCACCTTATTGTCACATATCAGCAGACCGATCTCGATTCTGCATCAGAGATTCTTATGAAACATAAAATCGAAAAGCTCCCTGTCGTTGATGATGAAAATCACCTCATAGGTCTTATCACATACAAGGACATCACCAAGGCAAAGGACAAGCCTATGGCATGCAAGGACTCAAAAGGACGTCTTCGCGTCGCAGCAGGTGTGGGTGTGACAGCTGATACTTTCCAAAGAATGGAGGCGCTGGTGAAGGCTGGTGTGGATGCAATCGTGATTGATACTGCACACGGACATTCAAAAGGTGTGATAGATAAAGTGCGTGAGGCAAAGAAAGCTTTCCCTGATGTAGACATCGTTGTGGGGAACATTGCCACTGGCGAGGCGGCGAAAATGCTTGTAGAAGCTGGCGCTGATGCAGTGAAGGTAGGTATCGGGCCTGGCTCAATATGCACGACACGTGTTGTTGCAGGTGTTGGTGTGCCACAGCTCTCGGCTGTCTATGATGTGGCAAAAGCTCTCGAAGGAACTGGCGTGCCACTAATCGCCGATGGTGGCTTACGCTATTCAGGTGACGTGGTGAAGGCAATTGCTGCCGGCGGCTATTCTGTTATGATAGGCTCGCTTGTAGCTGGTACGGAGGAAGCACCGGGCGAGACAATACTTTATAATGGACGTAAGTTCAAGGCATACCGTGGAATGGGTTCGCTGGAGGCAATGGAGAAAGGCTCTGCCGACCGTTATTTCCAAGGAGGAGTGGCAGAGACGAAGAAACTCGTGCCGGAGGGAATCGCCGGTCGCGTGCCTTATAAGGGGACGGTTCAGGAGGTTATCTATCAGCTCATAGGCGGTCTGCGTTCAGGAATGGGCTATTGCGGTGCTGTAAGCATAGAGAAACTGCATGATGCAAAGTTCGTACGTATAACCAATGCAGGTGTGCTCGAGAGCCATCCTCATGAGGTTATTATCACGAGTGAAGCGCCAAACTACAGCCGTCCTCAATAAAAATACAAATGATAGGCTGGCGAACGGTCAGCCGGTAATATATTCGCAATAATGAAATTGAGAAATATTTTTTCAGCAGCTCTGTTGCTATGCGCATTGACATCAGTGGCACAGGCCGCGCAGGACCCGGTCATCATGACAATAAACGGGGTGCCTGTGACTCGTTCTGAGTTTGAATATTCGTACAACAAGAATAACTCAGACGGTGTGATTGACAAGAAGACAGTGAAAGAATACGTTGATTTGTTCGTAAACTACAAGCTGAAGGTCATGGCTGCTCTTGACGAGAAGATGGACACAACCTCTTCTTTCAAGGCTGAGTTTGCAGCATATCGCGATCAGCAAATTCGTCCTGCAATGATAACTGACGCCGATGTGGAGGCTAAAGCCCTTGCTATTTACAAGGAGACACAGCATCGTATTGACAGCATGGGAGGATTAGTGAAGCCGGCACATATACTTATCCTTGCGCGTCAGACGGCTACAGATCAGGAGGTTGCCAATGCAAAAGCCAAATCAGACTCTATTTACAACGTATTGAAGGCGGCAGGTTTCGATAAGGAACTCTTTACCGAACTGGCAAAGAAATATTCTGATGACAAGGGATCGCTGCAGGATGGTGGTGAACTGCCCTGGATACAGAACGGCCAGACACTTGCGGAATTTAACGACAAAGTGTTTGCCATGAAGAAAGGTGAGACCTCTGAGCCTGTGAAGACAGTTGCCGGATTCCATATCATTCAGCTGCGCGACAAGGGAAATTTCTTGCCTTACGACTCTGTACGCATCAATATCTTGAATTTCATTGAACAGCGCGGAATCCGCGAGCAGATAATCAATGAGCGTATAGACTCTCTTGCAAAAGCGCAAGGTCCGAACGTCACAGCTGATGATGTGCTCGCTAATAAACGTGATCAGATGGTCGCTGCCGATTCAGACTTGAAGTATCTCATTCGTGAATATCACGATGGTCTTTTGTTGTGGGAAATCAGTAACCGTAACATATGGGACAAGGCAGCAAAGGATGAGGAAGGATTGGCGAAGTTCTTTAAGAAGAACAAGAAGAAGTACGCATTTGACGAACCACGTTTCAAAGGTATGGCTTACCGCACAAAGGATGCCGCTGATATCGAGGCGGTGAAGGCATCGGTGAAAGATTTGGCTTTCGATAAGTGGAACGAAAAGTTGCGCACGACATTCAATAATGACAGTGTACTGCGTATACGCGTAGAGAAAGGTATCTTCAAGAAAGGAGATAATCCTATTGTCGACAAGTACGAATTCAAAACAGATGCCACAATCAAGGAAATAAAAGGCTATCCGAACATTGCAACATTCGGCAAATTCATCAATAAGCCGGAAGATTACAATGACGTGCGCGGACTTGTAGTCGCTGACTATCAGGAGAAACTTGAGGAGGCATGGGTGGCAGAGCTCAGAAAGAAATATATTGTTAATATTGACAAGAGCGTGCTCGCTACAGTAAATAAGCATTAAATAATACTACACGTTGAAGTATATGAATAAATCATATAAGTTTGCAGTGCTCTCTCTGGCTTTGCTCGTAATAGCAGGAGTGAGTGCTCGTGCAAACCACTCGCAACAGGATGTTGACGGACAAGATTCTGTGAAGAAGGCAAATCTCGATTTTGAGGCTCCTGAAAACAGCGTCATCGATGAGGTTATATGGGTTGTCGGCGATGAACCGATACTTAAATCCGAGGTTGAGGTCTACCGTTTGCAATCCGAGGCAGAGGGGCACCGTTTTGCGGGAAACCCTGATTTCAGAATACCGGAGAGCATCGCTGTGCAGAAACTCTTTCTGCATCAGGCGGCTATCGACTCTATAGAGGTGACGGAGGCGGAGGTTTCTCAGATGGTGGAAGAGCAGATAAATTACATGATCAATGCTATCGGCTCCAGAGAGAAGCTTGAGGACTATCGCAAGATGTCTATCAATCAGCTGCGTCAGGAGATGCATGATGACTTGAAGAACAATCAGCTTGTTCAGAAAATGAAGCATAAGATTGTTGGAGATATTCAGGTCACTCCAGCCAGTGTGCGTTCTTATTTCCACAGCTTGCCGGAGGATAGCATCCCATTTGTGCCTACAGAGGTGGAGGTGGAAATCATCACCCGACAGCCAAAAGTATCGCAGGAAGAAATAAACCGCGTAAAGGATGAACTGCGAAACTATACTGAACGTGTGACAAACGGTAGCTCAAGTTTTGCCACTTTGGCTCGTTTGTATTCCGAAGACCCGGTCTCTGCACGTCAGGGCGGTGAGCTCGGATATATGGGCCGTGGCACTCTTGACCCAGCATTTGCTGCTGTGGCATTCAACCTTACAGACCCGAAGAAGATTTCAAAGATTGTAGAGAGTGAGTTCGGCTATCACATCATTCAGCTTGTCGATAAGCGCGGTGATAAGATAAACGTACGCCATATCCTCAAGAAACCTAATGTTTCTGCTGAGGCTATAGAAAAAGAAAAGAATCTTCTCGACTCTATCGCCGGTAAACTCCGCGAGGATGATTTCATTGTAGGCAATGTTAAACTCTCGTTCGAGGATGCCGCTACCTATTTGTCTGATGATAAGGACACGCGCAATAACCGCGGTATAATGGTTAATATCCAGCAGCATTCGCGTACTTCCCGATTCAGCATGAAGGACCTTCCTACAGAAGTAGCGCGTGTCGTTGAGGGACTGAAGGTGGGCGAGATATCAAATTCGTTCACAATGATGAACGCAAAAGGAAAGACACAGGTCGCTATCATAAAACTGAAGAGTCGTATCGACGGTCATAAAGCGACGATTACTGAGGATTTCCAGGTCATGAAAGACATCGTGCTCGCCAAGGAGCGTGAGAAGACACTGCACGACTGGGTGGTGAAAAAGATAAAGTCAACTTATGTAAGAATGAAAGATCGCTATAAGAAAGGCGATTATGAATACGAGGGTTGGGTTAAATAATTGAAAAGAAAATCATACATACAGGAAAAAAAATACGGGCATAGAATTACTCCTTCAGTGGTTCTATGCCTGTTCGCCTTGTGTCTGCTACCGTTTGCATACGCTGCGGGACCGAAGAAGAAGGCGAGGGCTGACGAGCGTGTGGATATGATACATTCCGATGAATTGTATTATGATATGTACGGTCCTAATCCTACGGCGCAGATTGTCAAAGGAAATGTGGTGTTCTCGCATAAGGGAGGGGTGCTCAAATGTGACAGTGCATACTTTTTTCAGGAGCAAAATTCCGTCCGGGCAATGGGACATGTGCGCTATGTTCAGGGCGACACCTTATCACTTACCTGCGAGCGTGGCTTTTATGACGGTCAGATTCAAATCATGGAAGCCCGACGCAATGTAGTGCTGAAACATAGAACGCAGACGCTATATACCGACAGTCTGAACTATGACAGGCTGTGGGGAAACGCTTATTTCTATGACGGCGGAAAACTCGTCGACGGGAAAGACCAGCTCGTATCTGACTGGGGAACGTATAACACCGCTACAAAGGAAGCAGTCTTCTACTATCACGTAGTGATGCTGAGCGACGGACAAAGAGTGGAGACTGATACACTACATTACGACACGAAGACCTCGCAGGCTCATGTACTCGGTCCGTCGGTAATCACAAAGGACTCAATGGTTATCAACACACGTAACGGCATCTTTGACAACAAGAACGATAAAAGCCAGCTGTTTGACCGTTCTACGGTGGTGAACGAAGGCAAGACCATTACCGGCGACACCCTTCTGTATGACAAGACAACCGGCGACGCAAACGGATTTGGCAACGTCATATATGTTGACACAAAGAATAAGAATGAGCTTTACGGCGATATTCTATATTATAACGAGAAGACCGGCAATGGCTTTGCAACGAAGAATGCTCTCGTGAAGGATTATTCGCAGAATGACACACTATATGTGCATGGTGACTCCATAAAGCTCTTTACTTATAATATCGATACCGACTCCGTTTACCGTAGGGTCCACTGTTATAATAAGGTTCGCGCGTATAGAGTTGATCTCCAGGCAATGTGCGACTCGCTTGTGGCTGACTCTCGTGACTCGTGCATGATTATGTATAATGACCCTATTGTATGGAATGAGGGACGGCAGGTGTTGGGCGAGATGATAAAGGTATATTCAAGTGACAGTACCATACGCCAGGCGCATGTGATAGGACAGGCGCTGTCGATAGAGAAATGCGACGACGAAGAACATTACAACCAGATTTCCGCTAATGTGCTTGACGCCTATTTTGCGGAAGGTGCTTTGCGTGATATCGAAGCTGTTGGTAACGTCAGGATAATATACTATCCTATTGATGAGAAAGACAGCTCGCTGATGTTTCTTAACTACACAGAGACAGACACGATGCGTACCTCTCTCACCGCCGACCGGCAGCTTGACCGAATATGGACCAGCAAGCATGTCAGCGATATGTATCCTATGTCGCAGATACCGACAGACAAATTCAAACTGCCGATGTTCGCTTGGTTTGAAGAGCTCCGACCAAAGGATAAGAACGATATATTCGTATGGCGGGGGAAAGATGAAAGTCAGAAACTTAAACCGACTACTCGTGGCGAGGCGCCACGGCAAAGACTGAAAATACAAGATGAGTGATGTAATCAGACTGTTGCCTGATTCTGTAGCCAACCAGATCGCTGCAGGTGAGGTAATACAACGTCCTGCAAGTGTTATAAAGGAACTGGTCGAAAACTCCATCGATGCAGGGGCGAAGAATATAAAGGTGCAAGTCATCGACGCCGGACGTACATCTATACAGGTGGTTGATGACGGAAGGGGAATGTCGGAGACCGATGCTCGGTTATCGTTCTCACGTCATGCCACTTCAAAGATACGCGAAGCCAACGACTTGTTTTCTCTTCATACTATGGGATTCCGCGGCGAAGCCCTGCCATCTATTGCCGCCGTTGCTCAGATAGCATTGCGCACTCGGCAGGAAAAAGACGATATCGGCACGTTGCTGACCATTTCCAACTCACGCATTGTCAACCAGGAACCTTGCTCTTGTCCTGTCGGATGTAATTTCAAGGTCGACAATCTGTTCTACAATGTGCCTGCACGACGTAAGTTCCTTAAGAGCAACTCGACAGAGTTGAAGAATATTCTTACGGCATTCGAGCGCATCGCTCTGGTGTATCCTGAGATAGCTTTTACATTAAGCACCAATGGGGGAGAGTACTATAACCTTAAGCCGGGCAGCCTACGGCAGCGCATCGTCGATATTTTCGGTAAGAATCTCAATCAGGAGATCCTTCCTGTTGATGTGGAAACATCGTTGTGCAAGATTAAAGGCTTTGTCGGCAGACCGGAATCGGCAAAGAAGAAAACGCCACAACAGTTTTTCTTCGTTAACGGTCGCTTTATGAAACACCCTTATTTCGCCAAGGCTATACAGCAATCTTATGACCGCTTGGTGCCTAATGGCGAGCAGGTGCCTTATTTTATCTACTTTGATGTCGACCCTGCCGATATTGATGTAAACATACATCCGATGAAGACTGAGATAAAATTTGAAAACGAGCAGTCGATATGGCAAATCCTCTCTGCGGCAGTAAGAGAAGCCATTGGCGTTTTCAACGATGTTCCAACCATCGACTTTGATACCCAGGGCAAGCCCGATATACCTCCATTCGACGCTACAACAGCAACTGTTCTTCCACAGGTCGATTATAATAGGAACTATAATCCTTTCCGTGAAGAATCGACGAAGAAAGCAACTCAGATAGAGGGCTGGGAGAGTCTGTATCAGTCGAGCATCAAACATAACGAACTGCCACCGGACGATTTGTTCGATTCACAGTCTGATATACGTCAGAATGGTGATACCACAGAGGGTATATCAACGAGCCATTACCAGTTTAAGGGACAGTTTATCATCACTTCTGCCAGTTCGGGACTTATGATAATCGATCAGAATCGCGCTCATATCCGTGTTCTTTATGAGCAGTATTTGAAGTCGATGACAGAACGGAAGCCCACATCCCAACGCATGCTTTTCCCCGAAGCAGTGCAGTTTAATGCCGGCGATGCTGCCATGCTTGACACCGTTATCGGAGAGATGGAGGCGATGGGCTTTGAACTCTCACCCTTAGGCGCATTCAGTTACGCTATCAACTCCGTACCGGCAGGTCTTGAAGGGCTCAACCCCTCAACGGTTTTACATGACATGATGGCTGATGTCGTCGAGTCCGGTTGTACGGTGAAAGATGAGATAAATCACATGCTTGCACTCTCATTGGCGCGTAAAGCCGCTGTTCCCGTCGGTCAGGTGTTAGGAAATGAAGAGATGAACGACCTGATAAACAAGCTTTTCGCTTGCGATAACGTCAACTATACACCCGACGGCAAAGGAATATTCACTATGCTCAAATATAGTGAAATTATGTTAAGACTTGGGTGAGTTTTACTATATTTGGCGTTTTTTTGTGGAAAAATCAATAATATGGAA
>ENA-OWND01000570-OWND01000570.1-metagenome-genome-assembly--contig:-NODE-570-length-25646-cov-4.525067_pt1 | contig 25646 bp, 19 predicted proteins | sample MGYA00245342_ERZ651119 | MGnify/ENA primary metagenome ERZ651119 (study PRJEB26857, sample SAMEA4031756) | metagenome | biome: human; feature: oral; material: saliva | place: Philippines | collected 2014... | reverse complement strand
GTTGCTCGGGCTTGACTTCTCTCGACGTGATGAACTTCAACACCCAAAACGTAACCAACATGAGAGAGATGTTCTCCGATTGCTCGGGCTTGACTTCTCTTGACTTGTCGCACTTCAACACGCAAAACGTCACCAACATGGGTGGGATGTTCGAAGGTTGCTCCGGTTTGACTTCTTTGGACTTGTCGCACTTCAACACGCAAAACGTCACCGACATGGATGAGATGTTCGCCAAGTGCTCGAGTTTGCCTTCTTTGGACGTGTCGCACTTCAACACGCAAAAGGTCACCAACATGAGAAATATGTTCTCCGGTTGCTCTGGTTTGGCTTCTCTGGACGTGTCGCACTTCAACACGCAAAACGTCACCAACATGGGTGCGATGTTCTACGGTTGCAAGGGTTTAACTTCTTTGGACGTGTCGCACTTCAACACGCAAAACGTCACCGACATGGGTTGGATGTTCGAAGGTTGCAAGGCGTTGACTTCTCTCGACGTGATGAACTTCAATACCCAAAACGTCACCGACATGTCTGGGATGTTCCGGGGTTGCTCGGGCTTGACTTCTCTCGACGTGATGAACTTCAACACCCAAAACGTAACTGATATGAGAGAGATGTTCAAAGGTTGCGGTGCGTTGACTACCATCAACAGCAATACGGCTTGGCAGTGCCCGCAAGCGGTAAATATGTTTGCCGGCTGCACGAAGTTGAAGGGCGCAGTGGCCTACGACGAAAACAAGACCGATGCAAGGATGGCCAATCCGGAAACGGGCTATTTCACCGCTAAACCCACCAGGGTGGAAAGCGTGCGCTTCGGTGCAGACAGTGCGCAGCACATCTATACGCTGCAAGGCAAGCGCGTGCGCGGAGCATGGAAACATTTGCCGGCCGGAGTGTATGTGGTGAACGGAAAGAAGACGGTCAAACCATGACACCATTCCAAAGATTTCCTTTCTTCTTGCACTGTCCATCGGTGCGCAGGGAAAGCGCCACGCTACAGGTTTGTAGCGTGGCGCTCTTTGTTAAGAAGGGACGAAAGATAGGGACGGTGCGTTGGTGTGTGCCTTGCACGGCTGCCCGTTGGGGAGCTGAAATGCGGTCGCCGAAAAAGTTGTGGCGCTCGTTAGGGTAGCGCGTGCGAATGCCGAGGAGCGCGGTGAGCGAGTTGGTGCCCCACGCTGTGACGGGGCGAAATGGCGCTTGGCGGATGCGCGCCCATGGGCAATCAGGCCGCGAGGCGATGGCCTAACCAAAGGAGGGCGAAGCCGACGATGAGGCTCGAGCAGAGATAGGCGACGGCGGTGAGTGTGAGTTGCTGTTGCCAAAGGGCGCGGCCGTCGGCCACGAAGGTGGAAAAGGTGGTGAAGCCGCCGCAAAGTCCGACGGTGAGGAAGAGGCGGAGCGTGTCGGGTGCAGCGATGCGCGAGAGCCAACCGCTCAGTAGGCCGATGAGCAGACAGCCGAGGGCATTGGCGGCGAAGGTGCTCCACGGAAAGCGCCCTTCGGCGGCGCCGGGCAGGAGCAACGTGAGGAGATAGCGGAGGATGCCGCCAACGAAACAGCCGCAACCGACGGCCAAGAAGGAACGAAGCATATATAAAAGAGGAGGGAAGGGGCGTGAAAAAGAGCTTGATTTTGATGATCGAAGAACGGCGTGTCGACTTGAGTGGTGAGGCAGGTGCGCTCCGACTGCGAATCGGCCTACTCCGTGTGGAGGGTGCTGCAGTCGGCATGGCGGGGGCGATGAAAGAAACGGGCGGAGGCCTTCGTGTGGAGAGGCCTCCGCCTCGTCGGGTCAGGCGTAGATGAGAAAAATGGCGGGAGCCTTACCCAAATCGGGCAGTCCCGTTTGTTTCCACGTTTTGACGCTGCGTGTGCAGATCCACTCGCGGTCGGTGGTGATGCCGGCGGCGACACAGAGCTGCGTTTTGGGCGAACAGGCCGAAAGGATGTCGGCAAAGAGTTTGGCGTTGCGGTAGGGCGTCTCGATGAAGAGTTGCGTTTGGTGTTCGTCGCGCGAACGGGCTTCCAACTGTTTGAGACGCTTGGTGCGCGCGCTGCCGTCGATGGGAAGATAGCCGTGGAAGGCAAAGCTTTGGCCGTTGAAGCCCGACGCCATCACAGCGAGGAGAATGCTCGAGGGGCCGACCAGCGGGACGACGCGCAAGCCTTCTTGTTGGGCGATGGCGACCAAGTCGGCACCGGGATCGGCCACCGCGGGGCAGCCGGCCTCACTGATGACGCCCACATCCTGCCCTTCGCGCAGCGGACGGAGAAAAGACGAGAAACGCGAGGGATCGGCGTGCTTGCCCATTTCGTAGAAGGTGAGCGCGTCGATGTCGATGTTGCGGTCTACGGCTTTGAGAAAGCGCCGTGCCGTGCGGATTTCTTCGACGACAAAGTGGCGGATGGAGCGCACGATGTCGGCATTGGCGGCGGGGAGCACGCGGTCGTGGGGCGTGTCGCCGAGGGTGACGGGAATGAGGTAGAGAGCAGCCATGGGACGAGGTTAGGACATGAATTGAGCGAAGGTCTTCTTTCCTTGCACATAGAAGGCGTAGATGAGGCTGCGCTGAATGCGTTCGGGGATGTCGAAAAGGGTGGTGTTTTCGAGGTTTTTCTTTCGCTCGGGATCAAATTGGTGTTGCCACTTGTGAAAGTCTTTGCGCGCGCGCCGCACCGCTTTGGCATTGGCGAAGTCGCCGGAGACGAAAAACTTGAACCAGGCCATGGCGTCGAGCCATTTGCGCACGCTGAGCACGTGTTGCAGTTCGTCGTCGGGCAGGTTCTTGTAGAGCATGGTGAGGCTGTTGCGGAAGTTGAGATAGGTTTTGCGCGGATTGTCGGCCGGGAGGGTGCCTCCTCCCACGTGGTAGACGACGGAGTCGGTGACGCACACGATTTTGCGCGCCCGTGCCCGGAGTCGCCAGCAGAAGTCGATCTCTTCGAAGTGGGCGAAGAAGCGGGCGTCGAACCCACCTGCCGCGTTCCAATCGGCGGGGCGCACCATGAGTGCGGCGCCGGTGGCCCAAAAGAGGGAGCGCACGGTGTCGTACTGCCCGTGGTCTTTTTCGAGCACATTGAGCAGGCGACCGCGACAGAAGGGATAGCCGAAGCGGTCGACGAATCCGCCTGCGGCACCGGCGTGTTCGAAACTGTCGTGCGCCCATTCGGCGTGGATCTTCGGTTGCGCGGCGGCCGTTTCGGGATGCGCGTCCATGTAGGTGCGCATCGGGGTGAGCCAGCCGGGCGAGGTGCGCACGTCGCTGTTGAGCAGGAGATAATAATCGTAGCGTCCCGGCGTTTCCTGCTCGATGCGGCGGAAGGCTGCATTGTAGCCTCCGGCAAACCCTAAGTTTTGGTCGAAACAGACGAGACGCACATCGGGATGCTCGGTGCGTAAGTAGTGGAGGGAGTCGTCGGTCGATCCATTGTCGGCCACAATGACTTCGCCTTCGTCGGCGCAGTCGCTCACGACGCCCGGAAGGTAGCGGCGGAGCATGTCGACACCGTTCCAGTTGAGAATGACAACAGCAATCATGGAGTTAAATTGAAATGAGGTCAGGAGAAAAGGGGCAGGGGTGTGCCATCACTCGGCGGGGGTGGCGATGAGAGCGTCTTGTGCCTCGTTGAAGTCACCGAGCAGTGCCATGCCGAGCGAGTCGGCTTCGATGTCGTAGCCCGGTGCCGCCTCGACACGGATGTAATTGTCGGTCCAGCCCATGAGGGGGCGGCCTTCGCGGTGGTGTTCCCAGAGCACGCTGCGCGTTTGTCCGACGAAGCGGCGATAGTGGGCCTTGCGCTTCTCCTCCGAGAGGGCGAGGAGGCGGTGGCTGCGCTCGCGCTTGGTGGGTGCGTCGACCACGTGGGGGATTTCGAGGGCAGCAGTGCCGGGGCGCTCGGAGTAGCTGAAGACGTGCAGTTGGGAGATGGGGAGCGATTCGATGAAGCGGTAGGCTTCTTCGAAACACTCGTCGGTTTCGCCGCGCGTGCCGACAATGACGTCGACGCCGATGAACGCGTCGGGCATGATGCGGCGGATGAGTTCGACCTTGTGACGGAAAAGGGCGGTGTCGTAGCGCCGTTTCATGAGGGCGAGCACGGTGTCGCTGCCGCTTTGGAGGGGAATGTGGAAGTGGGGCATGAAGGCACGGCTGTGGGCACAGAAGTCCACAATCTCGTCGGTGAGCAGATTGGGTTCGATGCTCGAGATGCGGTAGCGTTTGATGCCTTCGACGCGGTCGAGTGCGCGGACGAGTTGTGCGAAGCTCTCGCCGGTGGTGCGCCCGAAATCGCCGATGTTCACGCCGGTGAGCACGATTTCGCGTCCGCCGTCGGCTGCGGCCTGTTCGGCCTGTGCAACGATTTCGGCAATGGTGGCATTGCGCGAGCGACCGCGGGCCGCAGGGATGGTGCAATAGGTGCAATAGTAGTTGCAGCCGTCTTGCACTTTGAGAAAATAGCGTGTGCGGTCGCCGCGAGAGCAGGAGGGAACGAACGTCTTGATGTCGCGCAGCGGGGTGGTGTAGCAGATGCCGCCGTGCGACTCGCTGTCGGCGCGCACGCCGAGTTGTTTGGCTTCGTAGTGCTCTTCGATGAGTTCGATGAGGCGGCCTTTCTGCTCCTGCCCGACGACGAGGTCTACGCCTTCAATTTGTGCGATGTGCTCGCCGGAGAGCTGCGCGTAGCAACCCATGACGGCGATGAAGGCCCCAGGGTGCTCGCGGTGGAGACTGCGGATGGCGTGTCGGCATTTGGCGTCGGCTTCGCCGGTGACGCTACACGTGTTGACAATGCAAATATCGGCCTTTTCGCCGTCGGAAGGAGTGCAACCTCGTTGGCTGAGACGATCGCGCAAAGTGGAGGTCTCGGCATAGTTGAGTTTGCAGCCCAAGGTGACGAAGGTGGCTTTCTTATTATATATAGGGGATGAATTCTTGTCCATAAGCGGTTGCAAAAATACGCGATACGAGGGGAAAGACCAAATTTGCGCCGGCTTTGCGCGGTGCCGGCGGGGCGTTTTAAAATATGTGGTTGTTTTTGATAGGTTGAGTTTTCAATAATTGGTGTTATTCCCGGTTTTCTAAGGTTCGGGTTCAGTTTTCTCGAAAAAAAACGGCGTTTTACTTGCACGTGTTGGAAAAGTCCGTACCTTTGCAGCGTTTTAATACAAGCAATTGATTGTTTTACTCTAAACTCACACAACAATGAAGAAATTGGTTTTCATGTTCGTAGCTCTCGCAGCTATCTCTTTCGCTTCTTGCGGTAACAAGGCTCAGTCTAACACGACTAACGACAGCGACAGCGTTGTAGCAGGTGACAGCGCCAGCCAGGACAGCATGAAGCAAGACAGCACCAAGCAGGACAGCACCAAGACTGCAGCTACTGACAGCGCCAAGACTGCAACTCCCGCAAAATAAGTCTTAGCACACAGCTACGTACGTCGCCGACGCACGGCGACAAGCCCAAATTGGGCACTTGAGAGAATTGAAACCGGTAGGAACATTCGTTCCTCCGGTTTTTTTGTTTCTCCGAGTGGAGGCGGAGCGCGTAACGGCGGGTGGCAGTTCTGTTCATCCGGGTGGACGATTCACCGCTTCGCTCCAGGAGATACCTCCGAGAAGCCGGACGTAGCGAAAACAAACGGCATGCCGCGAAGGCAGCATGCACTTTTGCCACACGGCGCGCTCGCGATTCGACACGCACGGCGACGGCGTACGCGGCGAAGCGACCCGCTCAGAAAGATACATAGGGAAGTAGTCTCGTGCAATCGTGCGCTGTGAACAAAGGACAGCCGCGCAGGTCGTCCCAACCGCGCAACGGCCCGGTCTTGTTGCGACGGTTGACGATGAATTTTACTTGCTCGTAGTTGAGATAGGGATGGTGGACGAGTTGCTTGAAGGTGGCGCGATTGAGGTTGAGGCGTCGGGGAGCGAATTGTGGCGCGACCCGTACCCAGTTGGCCACGTCGTAGGGGAGTCCGTTAATTTCGCTGAGCTGTTGCGCGTTGACAAAGCCTCCGAGACGTTCTCTATAACCGATGATGGCGCGGGCATACGCTTCGCCTACGCCGGGGATGCGTCGGAAATCGGCCGTGTCGGCACGATTGGCGTCGAGGTGCACGCCTTGTGTGAGCTTTTGTGGGCGCGAACGGCGTATGCTGTCGTAGCGCGCCTCCCGCTCGGCACGTCGTGCGGCGCGTTCGGCTTTTTCGGCGTCCCAGCGTGCGCGATTGGCTTGGTATTCCTCTTCGCGGCGTTCGCGTGCCAGTCGGCGTTCCTCCTTCTCGCGTTGCCATTCGTCCCACTGTGCTTGTCGAGCTTGCACTTTGTGGAGCGAATCGACGCGCCGATGCTGTTCGAAATCGCGTACTTCGCGTAGCGATTCCTCTTCGGCACGTGTCGTGGCCGAGCGGTCGTGTAGGGGACCGCTCAATAGGGGTAGCAAACCGATTTTGACGACGAGAAATAGTAAGAGTAGGACGAGCAACACGAGCAGTCCGATGCGTGTCTCGCGGGAGAGGGAGGAGAAAGGCGTTTTCATGGCGAGCGGATGGAAAAGACGGAAATGCGGATCGGTGAGCAGCCGAAGCGGAGACAACAAATTTAGGCATTTTGCCCATGTATTGAGAGAAAGTTGGGCGTTTTCTGTCATTTCCTCCCTCTTTTCGGGCGAAAAGAGCGTAGAATTACGCGAAAAAGATTAACTTCGCGTTCGATTTAAGGGGGTGCCTTACTCTTAGGCTGAGAACAAACCCCATGAACTGATCCGGGTAATGCCGGCGTAGTTATCTAAATTATTCTACATGAACAAAGTTATGATGGGGGCAGCCTTTTGGTGCGCTGTCCTTGGGGTGTCGGCACAGCGTGCCGACAGTGTTCGCGTGTCTCGTCTCGACGAAGCACGCGTAGTGACGAATCGTGCCACCAATCGCACGCCGTTGGCTTTCTCGAACTTGGATAAGAAAGCCATCGAGCGCGTGAATTTCGGACAAGATATTCCGTTCTTGCTCTCTACACTGCCGAGTGTGGTGACGACCTCCGATGCGGGTAACGGCATCGGCTACACGAGCATTCGTGTGCGCGGCACGGTGGGCGAGCGCATCAATGTGACCAACAATGGCATCCCCCTCAACGATCCTGAAGCCCACACTTTCTACTGGGTCGACACGCCTGATCTGGTTTCGTCGGTCAACGATATTCAGCTGCAACGCGGCGTCGGCACTTCTACCAACGGGGCGGCAGCTTTCGGCGCCAGCATTAACATGACGACCGACCGCGTCGGCGCCGTACCTTACGCCACGGTTAATTCGTCGTTCGGCTCTTTTGCCACCACAAAGAACACGGTGAAGGTCGGCACCGGCCTGCTTGCCAACCATTGGGCGTTCGACACGCGTTTGTCTTACCTGGCTTCCGACGGCTATCGCGATCGTGCTTCGGCGCGCTTGGGTTCGTATTTCTTCCAAGGTGCCTATCTCAATGAGGGTACCACGTTGAAATTCATCCTCTTCGGTGGTCGTGAAAAAACTTACCATGCTTGGGACGGCATCAGCCGCGAACAGCTCACCACAAACCGTACGTACAATCCCAACGGCGCGATTGGTGAGACAGGGCAGTTCTACAAAAATCAGATCGACTTCTATTTCCAGCAACACGCCCAAGTGTTGCTCACACAGCAGTTGACCGATCATCTCAACCTCTCCGCCGCCCTTCACTACACCTACGGCAATGGTTATTATGAGGAATATAAGAACAACAAGAAGCTCAAATCGTTTGGTTTAAAGCCCTTTACGTTCGACGGCCAAGAGGTGAAGAAGACCGACATCATCCGTCGTAAGGAGCTCGAAGGGAACTTCGGCGGCGCCATCGTGTCGCTCAACTATCGCAACGGCGCACTCGATCTCACGGGAGGCGTGGGCGCAAATTACTTTGAGAACGACCACTTCGGCCAAGTGCTTTGGGTGAAAAACTACATCGGTCAATTGATGCCCAATCAGAAGTATTATGACAATACGGGCAAGAAATCGGACGGAAATGCCTATCTTCGTGCCAATTACGCGCTGTTGCCTTCGCTCAATCTCTTTGGTGATGTGCAGTATCGTCACATCGGCTACACCATCAAAGGCACTTCGGACAAGAAAGCCAAGCACGACACGGATGTGAAGTTCAACTTCTTCAATCCCAAGTTCGGTGCGACGTGGATGATCAGCCCCGATCAGCAGGCTTATGCTTCGGTGAGTGTGGCACACCGCGAACCGACGCGCAACAACTACGAAGAGTCGTTCTCAGCGCATGCGCCGCGCGCCGAACGACTTGTCGACTACGAAGCCGGCTACCGCTACAACGGCCCGAAGTTCGAGGTTTCGGCCGGACTCTATTGGATGCAGTACAAAGATCAGTTCGTGCTCAACGGCAATCTCAACGAAATCGGTGAAGCCATTTCCGAGAATGTCGCCGACAGCCACCGTGCCGGTATCGAATTGGCCGGTGCATGGAAGCCCTGTTCGATGTTCCGTTGGGATGCCAACGTCACCTTGAGCCAAAACCAAATCAAAGATTATGTAGCCTACCTGCCTAATGCCGACTGGAGCAAAGGTGTTGCGCAACCTGCGCGCAAACATACCACCATTTCCTTCTCTCCGTCGGTTGTGGCGAACAATCGGTTCACCTTCGACTATCGCGGCTTCACCGCTTCGCTGACCTCGCAGTATGTGGGCCGTCAATACCTCGACAATATGGAGGTGCGCGAAAATTCGCTCGATGCCTATTTCGTTTCTCACCTTTCGGCTGCCTACACTTTCCGTCTGCCTTCGGTGAAAGAGGTCACCATCGGCGCAACGGTCTACAATCTCTTCAATGCCAAGTACGAAACGAACGGTTATTCGCAGTCGTATGTCGACGGCAAGGGAACGGTGTTCCACGACCCGCGTTTCTATCCGATGGCCGGTACGAATTTCTTGGTCAACGTAGGATTGAAATTCTGATCTCTCGCGTCTTCGCACGCGTTGTTTCTTCTCGTCTTCGGACGAACCCCGACAGCGGCGCCATCACATGTCTCGACCCGTTCGAGACATGGGTGGCGTTCTGCCGTCCTTATTCTGTTTTCTCACCGGTGCGCGTCCTTTCACTCGGACGACGCGCGAAAAAATCATTTCATGGATTCACTCACTTCGTTTTTCGCCTTTTTCGACAACAGCAGTCTGCTGAATGGCATCCTTGCCTTCCTCGGCACGGTGTTGGGACTCCCTTATATTTACTTGCAGTACAAGGCCAGTCCCAAATTTTGGCCGGTGTCGGCACTCAATGCTTTACCGTTCATCTACGTGAATTTGGTAAAGAGCAATTTTGCCACGGCCGCTCTTTTTGCTTACTACTTTTACGTAGCCGTGCAAGCGATGTTTTTCTCGAAAGATCGAGAAAGCGAAACGAACGACGGCGCTTTTGTGGTGCGCAACATCCCCACGCAATTGTATCCTCGCTTAGTCTTGATTTTTCTGCTGATTTTCGGAGCGATTTACGCCTTCGTGGTTTACGCCCCGGCGCTTTTTGCGCATTTTCTCCCCTCGCTCGAGGTGCCCACACCGCAAACACCCTTCGCCGACGCCTTCGCCACGGGACTGAGCTTCGTGAGCATGTGGTTGTTGTCGAAAAAATACATACAGCAGTGGCTGGCTTGGGTGGTGGTCAACACGGCCTATGTTTATATGTACATTTTCCAAGGCAGTTATCCGTGGGCCGTTCTCTTTTTCATCTATGGAGCCGTGGCCGTGTTCGGTTATTTCAATTGGCGCAACCTCTATCGGCGCCAGCAAGCTAAGGGGATAGCAGAATGAGTACGACAGTGATTCTCGCGGCAGGCTTGTTCCCGAGCACTCCGCGCGCCTTAGATTTTCTTCGTCGCACCGATTACATTGCCTGCTGCGACGGCGCGGCCAACGCCTGTGTCGACGCCGGATTCGAACCCGATGTGATCGTGGGCGACGGCGATTCGGTGCGCGAAGATGTGCGCGCACGCTATGCCGATCGCATTGTGCGCATTGCCGAACAGGAAACCAACGACCTCACCAAAACGTTCCACCACGTTTTGTCGAACGGCCGCCGCGACCGCTTCGTCATTCTCGGCGCCACAGGAAAGCGCGAAGACCATGCCCTGGCCAATCTCGCTTTACTCATGGATTACGCCGAAGAACATGCCGATCTAATCATGGTCAGTGATTTCGGCACCTTCTATCCGTCGCGCGATGTTTTTCGCGCAACGGTACCTGAGGGGAGCGAAGTCTCGATCTTCAATTTCGGCGCCTCCTATTTTTCCGCCTCCGGCCTACAATATCCGCTCTACGACTTCACACGGCTGTGGCAAGGCACGCTCAATGTCGCACTGCGTCCACAAATTGAAATCCATGCCGATGGCCCCTTCCTCGTCTACGTTGCAGAACCCGACCGCTGAACCGGTTGGATGACGCCACACGTGGCGATTCGTTCCTGCAACCGACGGTACGCGCCCCTCGTTCCGGTCGGCATAGAAAAAGCGGGCACACTCCTTTTGAGAAGTGTGCCCGCTTATGTGTTGGATCAGCAGGAGGAGAACGCTTAATCCTCGTTTTCTTCCTCTTCCTTGGCGATGAGTTTGTAGCCCTTACCGTGGATATTGATGATTTCTACCTCTTCGTCCATGCGCAGGTGCTTACGCAGTTTCGTGATGTAGACATCCATCGAGCGCGCATTGAAATAGTTGTCGTCGATCCAGATCTTTTTCAGAGCAAAATCGCGTTGGAGGATCTCGTTCATGTGAGCGCAGAGCAAGCTGAGGAGTTCGCTCTCCTTGGTGGTCAACTTCTTTTGCGCTTTGCCGTCGTGCACTTCTGCATCGAACTGTTCTTTGATGCGCTGTGCATCGGCTTCGTCCGTGCACGTGTAGCTGAGGATCTGCTTCTGCGTGTCGAAAGCATAGTGCTTACCGATGTTGTAGAAGGTGCGTTCGCGGTTCTTCTTGCCCTGAACGCGACGAAGGATCGCCTCGATGCGGAAGGTGAGTTCTTCCATCGAGAAAGGCTTCGTGAGGTAGTCGTCGGCGCCGATTTTGAATCCCTCGAAGACATCTTCTTTGAGTGTTTTGGCCGTGAGGAAGACGATAGGCACTTCGGTGTTCGTGAGACGGATCTCCTTTGCCAAGGTGAAACCATCCTTCTTGGGCATCATAACGTCGAAAACACAGAGGTTATATTTGCTGCGGAGAAATTCACGGTATCCCTCTTCGCCGTCGTTGCAAAGCACGGCATCATAGCCTTTTGCCAAGAGATATTCGCGGAGGAGCATGCCGAGATTCTCGTCGTCCTCGCAGAGGAGGATTCTTACTTTTCCGTCAAGAGTCATAGTGATAGGTATTTGTGATGAATATTTTTGTTTGCCTCAGTCGTCCATGATCGGAAAACTGACGGTAAAGGTGGTGCCCTGGCCGTATTTACTATCGACTTCGATAGTGCCGTGGTGTGCTTTCACCACGCCGGCCACGTAGGCCAGTCCGATGCCCACGCCTTTCACGTTGTGGACATTGCCGGACGTCACGCGATAGAAGCGATCGAAGATGCGCTTCAAGTCTTCCTTCTTGATGCCGATGCCGTTGTCGGCGAAGGTAATGACAAATTGTTTTCCCACGTTTTTGGTCGAAACGATGAGTTTTACCGGCACTTCCGGACGTCGGTATTTGAGGGCATTGTCCAGAAGATTGTTCACCAGGTTGGTGAAGTGCATTCGATCCGCATTGATGATCGGGTCTTCCGCATCGATATGTGTCTCGATCGTGCCGTTGGGATCATCTTGCTTCACTTTGAGTTGGAAAGCCATGGCGGCTTCTTCCACCACGGTATTGGCTTCCAGCTCGTCGAACTTGAAGTGGATGGCAGCGATACTGTCAAACATCGAAATTTGCAGTACCTTTTCTGCCAGCATGCGCAGCCGTTTCGATTCCGACAGCAACACACTGTGGTAGTCTCTCACCTTTTCGGGAGGCAGAACGATGCTCCGGTCGGAGAGCATTTGTGCCACGAGCGAAATGGAGGCAATCGGCGTTTTGAGCTCGTGAGTCATGTTGTTGATGAAGTCCGTCTTCATCTGCGAGAGTCTTTTTTGCCGGTTGATCCCGATGAGGGTGAAGATCGAAATCAAGAGAATGAGCAGGCTGAAGATGACCAAGGGAGCCATGAAGCCCATTTCCCGCATGAAATAACTGCCCAAATCGGGGAACCTCACCACGAGGATGCCCATATGGGTGGGCGAATCGTCGGCAAAGACTTCCTGCTTGAATTCGGCGTCGCCGAAATCTTCGTTGTAGTCCTGGCAGTGCAGCACCGTACGCCCGTCTGCCGTGAGCACTTTGAAGTGATAGTGCACCTTGCGCAAGTCGATCCCGTTGTGTTGCAATTCGTTTTTGAGCAGCGCATCGAGTTCTGTGCGGTCGATGCGTTGTTCGAGCGGTTTGTCGGTGACGCGATCGAGATTGTTGTAGATCACTTCGTCCACGAGGTGGCGCTGCTTGAGGTAGCGCTGTCGCAGGCTGGCTTTGATCGAGTTGTCGCCGAAGGCATTGAGCGCGATCGGATATCTCCGTCCAAACGCCCCGCCGTGGGCCATTCCATCTTTTGTGCCGTTCTGTTCTTTGCTGAAAGCGATAGAATCGAGCGCGGCTTGTCTCACACTGTCTGCAGCGATGCCCATTTCCGCATCCAAGCGGTCTTGCACCTCTTTTATTTCAAGGGCATGCGCGGTTTGATAGAGCGCGCGTTGCACGTTTTCTTCAAACTGCCGGCGGCGCATGTCCTGAATCTGATGGTAGTAGTACACCTCCGTTACGATCAGCGCGAAGATCGACACGAACATCAGCACGGCGGTGAGCCAGATGGTCCTCCTTTTCATACCGCGAATATAGTTAATTTTGGGTGGAGTGTGCTTGGACGACTCCACACATCGTGTAAAAATAGTATCTTTTATAGAAGAGAGTGGTTCGACTTGTTGTTCTGATAAGTTGTTGAAAGCCCGTAAACAAAGATCGGCTCATTCTACATTAAGAATGAGCCGATTATGATAGAAGCTGTGCCGCTCGGCAAAGTGGAGTCACTATGAATTTTCGGACAACGAATGACGGCTTTTTTGCTATTTCTAAGTGAACAACCGGTCCGGCCAACGAATTTGAAGATCTCGAACGATCGTTTTAGCTGTTTCGTTTTCCAAATGTTTCTTTCGGATAAGCGGTGCCGAGTGTCGATGTAAATGAAAAGATCAAGGCACGTAGGACAGCAGCTGTTTGATATATTCCGGGTCGTCGAAATTTCTTGTTCCCGTATCCGTTCGGTTGAGCGCGTCGACGCGTTGCATTTCGTCTGCAGAGAGTTGGAAATCGAAGATGTCGAAGTTTTCCTGCATGCGTTCCTTGTGTGTGCTCTTGGGAATAGCGATGATGCCGCGTTGCGTCAACCAGCGCAAAGCCACCTGTGCCACCGTTTTGTGGTGGTGTTGCGCCAATTCGCACAGCACTTCGTTGTCGAAGAACTGTCCGTCGCCTTGCGAGAGCGGCGCCCACGCCATGATGCGCGCGTCGAATTGGTTGAGCAGCCCCTCCATCTCGCGTTGTTGCGACAGCACGTTGGTTTCCAGTTGATTCACGGCCGGCAGAATTTTGTTGTGCACGGCCAAGTCGGTGAAGCGTCCGCGGCTGAAATTGCTCACGCCCACAGCGCGAACTTTTCCCATCATCAGGGCCGTTTCCATTGCGCGCCACGTACCGTAGTAGTCGCCGAAGGGTTGGTGCACCAGCAGAAGGTCGATGTAGTCGGTGCCGAGTCGTTTCAGACTTTCGTCGATCGAAGCGGCCGCTTTGCGCTCGCCGGCGTTGCTGATCCACACTTTGGTGGTGAGAAACAGGTCCTCGCGCGCCACGCCGCTGCGGCGAATGCCTTCGCCCACGCCGCGTTCGTTGCCATAGGCCTGCGCCGTGTCTATGAGCCGATAGCCCACTTCGATGGCATCGGCCACACAGCGGGCCGCCTCCTCATCGTTGATTTGAAACACGCCGTAGCCCAGCGAAGGCATGGCGAGACCGTTGTTGAGTTTGATGTACTCCATATAAGATTATATTTAGGTGTCGGAATGAAGAAAGGGGGGCAACTCGCGTTCGTCGAGCTTCGCCGGCACGTCTCGCACGCAGATTGTAATTCGTCCGCGTCGTCTCTGCGACCACGGGCCGAAAACGCACTCGCGTCAGCGCACGCGAAAGACGCGGATGCCCAAAGCGTGCGAAATGCCGTTCAAGTAGTCGGCCAGTGTGCGCGGGTCCTCGATCACTTTTTTGTATTGACTCGAAGCGTGGAGCATGTGCAGTTTGCCATCCTTGCCCCAGAAAGCCAACCCCTGGTGCGAGTAGTCGAGTCCGTCTTTTCGGGTGACGACCGCAATGATGTCACCATTTCGAATCGCCCCCAGTTCGCGGCGCGACAGCCCCACGTTGCTCTTGGGCAAGAAGCGCCCCACGTCGCCCGAATACTTGCGTTCCAAACGGGCGATCTCGCGCACCCGTTCCGGGTGGTTGCGCAAGAAGGGGTAAGCGTCGGGGTGTTGGCTCATGTAGTGCAAGTCGATGTGGAGCGGCCGGGTGAGCGCCGTGGGCAGCACCACCTCCTCCACCGTTCCTCTGCGTCGATGGTCGGCCATCCAAAACGAGAGGTAGTGCAGGCGCGAGGTGTAGCCTGCAATGCGCCCGTCGAAGTAACGCAGCCGTTGCAAGTTGCGACAAAAGTCAGCAAATCGCGTCTTCCCTTCGCGGCGTGTCATGGCCAGTGCCGAAGCCGTCTCCACCAGTGTGGCGCAGTCCAATCCGCGGAGGTTCACCACCAGGCGTTCGGGGTCGGCCATCTCGAGTGTCCCCGCCACATAAGGTCGCCCTTTCAATTGGCGTGCGAAATCGATCGAGGTTTGCAGCGAAGCGTTGCCCAGCAGGCGTTCCACTTCTGCCGAATCACTGCTTTGGTAGATCACCGCGCCGGTTTGCGGCGTGCCGGTGGCAGCCGCCGTTACGGGGCTAATGGGAGCGGTCGCATCGGCTTGCGGGGCGAAGTTCAGCACCAGCAGGAGGGCGCCGAGCCGCCATACCGACGAAAGAGTAGTGTGCATAGTGTTTGAAAAATGAAATTGCGGTGAGAAGTCACGAGGTGCTTCTCACCGCAAAGTGAGGTCAATCAGTGATTTATTTGATGAGGTCTACCGAGCGTTTCACGAAGGCATTGAGCGCCTCGCCACGCAGGAGACCGTTTTGCAACAGCGCCAGGTCAATGAGCTGCGGCACGATTTGGTTCGTGCGGGCATAGTCGGCCAACACCGCTTCGCGTTGGGTGTTCTGTTCGGCGATTTGATCGTTCACCTGCTTGAGCTCGTTCTTTTCCTCCTCGGTCACATCTTCGGGCTTCGTGTGCTGTTGAGCTGCCTCGATAGCCTGCAAGCGAGCGTGGAGTCCACGCAGTTCGGCGTCGATGGGCGCCAAGCGTTCGGCCGTGGCCGCGTTCAGGCCGTCGTTCACACTGCGCACCAGCGGGTGGTCGGTGTTGAGCACCAGGCTGTAAGCGTCGGGCAGTTCGCCGTAGAACGACATGCCGGGTTGCAAACGCGCCTGCTCTTTCATGCGGCGCATGTATTCGCTTTGCGTCACCAAGACGGGAGCCGAGGTGGCGCCGAGTGCCGAAGCCTCCACGTGGAATTGTGCTTTCTCCACCTTGGGAAGCACGGCGGTGAACACCCCGCTGAGGTTTTCGCGCAACTGTTTGTCGGCCTCCGTCGGGGTGTTGTCGGCCTTGCGGATCAGGTTTTCGAGCGTGTCGCCGTCCACACGGGCAAACGACGTCTTTTCCCATTTCTGCTCGAGCATGTTGAGTAGCGGGGCGTCGAGCTGACCATCGAGCAGCAGCACGTTGTAGCCCTTGGCCTTGGCTGCCTCCACATAGGCATATTGTGCTTCGGGGTCGCTGGTGTAGAGGCAGACTAAACGGCCGTCTTTGTCCGTCTGATTCTCCTTCACCGCCTCACGATACTCCTCGTAGGTGTAGTATTTGTTGTCCACATCCTTGAGCAGCGCGAAGTTCTTGGCCTTGTCGTAGAAGTCTTCTTCGGAGAGCATGCCGTAGTCGATGAACAAACGCAGGTCGTCCCACTTTTGTTCAAACTGTTCGCGGTCGGTCTTGAAGAGCGACGAGAGGCGGTCGGCCACCTTCTTGGTGATGTATTGCGAAATCTTTTTCACATTGGCATCACTTTGCAGGTAGGAGCGGCTCACGTTGAGCGGAATGTCGGGACTGTCGATCACCCCGTGGAGCAGGGTGAGGAAGTCGGGCACAATGTTCTCTACCGAATCGGTGACAAACACCTGATTGCAGAAGAGCTGAATCTTGTTGCGATGGATCTCGAGGTTGTTCTTGATCTTCGGGAAGTAGAGCACACCCGTCAGGTTGAAGGGGTAGTCCACATTGAGGTGAATCCAGAAGAGAGGCTCATCCTGCATGGGATAGAGCTCGCGGTAGAAGTTTCGATAGTCTTCGTCGGTGAGCGTCGAAGGTGTTTTAGTCCAGAGGGGAGTGGTGTCGTTCACCACGTTGTCTTCTGCCGTCTCCACCTGTGTGCCGTCTTTCCATTCGGTCTTTTTGCCGAAGACCACAGGCACCGGGAGGAAGCGACAATATTTGTTGAGCAAGGTTTCGACGCGGGCTTTTTCGAGGAAGTCTTTGTTTTCCTCATCGATGTGGAGCACGATGTCCGTTCCGCGTTCAGCTTTTTCGGCCGGTTCGAGGGTGAATTCCGGTGTGCCGTCGCAGCTCCATTTCACGGCTTCGGCATCTTCGCGATAGCTGCGCGTGATGATGTCCACGCGGCTCGACACCATGAACGAAGAATAGAAGCCCAAACCGAAGTGCCCGATGATGGTGGCGGCGTCATCCTTGTATTTCTCCAGGAAGTCCGTAGCACCCGAAAAGGCGATTTGGTTGATGTAGCGGTCGATCTCTTCGGCCGTCATGCCGATACCGTTGTCGCTCACCGTGAGCGTGCCGGCTTCCTTGTCGATCTTGACCGAGACTTTCAGGTCGTCGAGACTGCCCTTAAATTCACCTTTGGCGGAGAGGGTGCGCAGTTTCTGCGTGGCGTCTACCGCGTTGGAAACAATCTCGCGGAGAAAAATCTCGTGATCACTATAGAGGAATTTTTTAATGACGGGGAAGATGTTTTCGGTCGTAATGCCGATGTTACCTTTTTGTACTGCCATTTGATAACTGATTTTTTTGTTAGATGTCCGTATCTTTTGCAACAACTGTGCCAACCCTGTGTTTCTGCCGCTTTGTCGCGTGTCGTTTTTTCGTTGCGCAGTACCCGTTGTGCGACATCGCGCGGGCGCACCGGAGTCGCCCGTCTTCATGCCGCCCATCGCCGGTGAAGGCGCCGCCTCTCGCGTGCGCATTACGCGCGCGCGTCCATCGCTTTTTGTTTTTTGCCTTCACGCCTTCACCCATGTGACGCAATTTGCTGTGAGTGAGTCGATAAGGGGTGAAGGCTTTGGGCTTCGCACCTTCACCTTTCCTTCACCCGTCGTTGCTTCGCAGATCGATCACTCCCGAGAGGGAAACAAGGGAGGGCGCGGAGGGTGAAGGTTCGGGAATAAAAGTCTTCACCCCTAATCAAATGAGGATGAGGAGATTCCGACATGTCGGTGAAGGAGTGAAGGCGAAAAACGAAAACCGACTGATGTGCGCGTAACGCGCGCGTAGGCGTGAGAACACGCGGAGGGAATCGGAGAAAGTGGCCAACTAATTCACGTTTCCTCCGCAGTTTCATCACAAGGGAGGAGGGGGCGTAGTGAAAACTGTGCGCAGGGTGGAGTGGTGTCGGCGCTGTTCCGAATGCAAGCGGCGAGAAACGCGGAAAGATCGCGGGCGATTGGCGAAAATGTAGAGTCCACATGATAAAAATGCCCTTTCTCTTGTGGTTAATTCGGAGATAAAACCTATCTTTGCGGCAGAATAAACTACCATCAAATGAAGAAACTCTCAGCATTCATCTTCCTGCTGGCCGTCCTTTTGGGCGTCATGCAGCCCGCCGTCGGTTGGGCTGATCGGGCCGCGGTGGAGAAGATACTCCGCGAAGGTGGTATCTTCCGCATCAAGAACCGCGGTTCCAATCGCTATATCACCGAGGCCACTGCCACAGGCAAGCTCACCGGGCAGAACAAAGTCAACGCTGCCGCGCAGAAACTCACCCAAGTGTGGCTTCTCACGGCCAACGGCGACAACTTCACCGTGCGCAATGCCGCCACCGGTCGTTTCCTCAACGACCAATCGGGCAACCCGATGGTCACTTCCGGAGGCGCCAAAAAGTACTATCTCAAGTATAGCGACGCCAACGCCAAGACCGGTAGCACCAGCTACGTCACGCTGTCGTGGAAATCGGACTTCAGCGGCGATAACTGCCTGAATGAAAACAACGGCACGCACAACATCCTCGGATGGAAGGCCAACTCGCCCACGGTCAACGACAATTTCTCCGACTGGGTGCTCGAACCCGTGACCGATGTGACGAAAGACGAAATCAAAACGCAGCTCATCAACGGCAGCGGTGCCATCGCACCGACCGAAACGGGCTACGTTTACCTCACCAATGTGGCCTACGGCCGTGTGATCTCGGAAGGTACGGGCTCGCACGAGCTCAGCACGCTCCCCAAAACGGACGGCGACTTCTCGCAAGTGTGGCAGATGGTGAAAAAAGGCACGAAGTGGTCGCTCCGCAATGCCCTGACCGAACGTTATGTGGCCACACAGGGCGGCGAACGCTCGCGCGCTTACACCACTGTGACCTCGTCGAACCCCAGCTTCACCCTCACCGAAGGCAAGGACGAGTTCACGCCCAGCTATGGTTTCGACGATAGTAATAATGTGGGACTCCACAACGACGGCGGCAACCACGTCGTGGGTTGGGATGTCAACATGCCAGAATCGCAATGGATCATCACCAAAGCCGAGGTCGACGAGGCCGCGCTGAGCGTGGCTCGCAACAACTTGGCCGAACTGGCCGATTTCAGCGGTGCCAACCTCCAAAAGGTGAAAAACACCCTCGCGGTCTATTTCACCGATCCCGGTTGCACGGCGCTCAAACCGGAATTCCAGTCCATGTCCGATGCCGACCTGACCAATCTCATGAGTCAACCCGCCGGCGGTGCTGCGGGCAACTACATTGCCCTCCCCGCTTCGGTGCAGGCTATGGCGCTCAAAGTCAAGAACAACACGTGGGGACACCGCGAAAAGGAATTCCGCGTCTATGACTACAAGCCCTATTCGGACGACACGCAGTGGAACTACGACCAATATGTGGGCACGGGTTACATGTTCTCGCCCCAAACCGGACCCACGGGCATCAGCCTGAAGCGCGGTGAAGCCGCCTTCATCTATATCAACGCCAAAGGTTTCGTGCCCTCCACCAAGGTGGAAGCCATGACCACCGAAGGACTCAATGTGGTAGGTCCGCGTCAGCGTCTCGAACCCGGCCTGAACATGGTGGTGGCCGACAACGACAGCCACCTGTTCATTGTCTACACCATCACCGACCCGCGCAAACTCCTCGCTTCGACTCCCGCCCTGCAAATCCACATTGAAGGCGGTCGCGTGAACGGTTATTTCGACATCACCCGCGGACACACCAACGCCGACTGGCTCGACATGGAGAAAACACTCTTCAAAGACCAGGTGATCCACATGAAGAACAAGTATTACCAGTTCAACATGGATCTCGCGGGCGTGAAAGAACAACTCAACCGCAGCGAATTTTCCAAGACTGATGTCGACGGCACGCCGATGGGCATCGAAGGCGTATTGAAGCGCTGGGATGAACTCGTGAAGTGCGAACGCGATCTCATGGGCATCGACCAGTATCTCGATCGCTTCAACTGCATGCTCTCTGCCTCTTCTTCGTCGAAGGGCAACCCCTATGCTTCGACCTACGGCACGTACTATCCCGGTGTGGGCGACTACCTGAACTATCAGCGCTTCACCCGCGGCACGGAGAACGACGAAGGTGCGCCCATCTGGGTGGTGGCTCACGAAACGGGTCACATTCACCAAAAGGCCATCAACATGGCCGGCGACACGGAAATGTCGGTCAACTTCTTCTCGCAGGTTTACCGCTGGTTGCAAGGCACGAACGTGGGTCGCGGACGTCCCCTCTCCAGCCCGATCGCCGACTTCCACCGCGGTGCTTTCCGTGACGAATACAACATTTGGACGCGCAGCCGTGTTTACTTCCAACTTTGGCTCTACTATCAGCTCCAGGGACACCATCCCAACTTCTATCCTGAGCTCTTCGCCAAGTTGCGCAAGGATCCCATGACCTACTCGACCAATGCCAGCGCACCCATCAGCGGACTGAAGAACTACCTCAAGTTTGCCATGTACGCCAGCGACGTCGCACAAGAAGACCTCTCTGAATTCTTCCAATTCTACGGTTTCTTCAAACCGGTGACGAAGCACAACACGGGCGACTACCACGACAACTGGTTCACCACCACGCAGGCCGACATCGACAAGGCCATTAAGTACATGGGCAAGTACCCGAAGGCACATCCCGGTATCTTCTTCATCGACGAACGCATCCGCAAGATCCAAGCAGAGGGCGTGGGCAGCAAGCCCGGCCAGATGCGTTTGGCCACCTCCGATGACGCCACCCCCGGCGACGCTCGCGAAGTGGGCGATGTGGGCATGGTGACCGACTTCCGCGACGACTTGGAGTGCGAAGCTTACAAGGTGACCGACAATAACGGCCGCATCACCGTCGACCGTAACAGCGGTAAGGGTGCCGTGGGCTTCAAAGTCTACGACAAGAATGGCAAGATGGTCTACGTTTCCAACACCTACAACTTCACCATCCCCTCGGCGATTGTCAACAAGGGCTACTTTGTGCTCTGCGCATTCGGCAACGGCAAGCAGCAGGTGCTCTCCGGCAAGGAGAATGTGCCCGCCAACTTCCTTGATCCCGCCAAGACCCTCACCGGTATCAACGGGGTGAAAGTTGACGCTGCTCCCGCGACCGACAAGGTTTACGATCTGTCGGGTCGTCCCGCAGTGAATGCGGAGCATGGTGTGCGCATTGAAAACGGCAAGGTCGTGATCAAGTAAATACACCGCCGTGCGACAAAGGTCGCACCCTCATAAATAAAGCTATTTGGATGGCTCCCCGCGCTCGTGAAGAGTGTGGGGAGTTTTTTTGTGGTGGCACGTCAAAGCGAATTTCGATGCGCGAAATTTGTTTTTTACGCCGAGAATTCGGAACTTTGTAAAGTAGTGAGCGCCAAAGGCGTTCAGAAATCGCAGTTCAGATTGCGCCGTATTCACACAAAAACTCTCGTCGAATGAAAAAGATGAGCTTCCTCCTCCTCGGCTTGCCGCTGCTTTTGGGCAGTTGTGCTGCGGCGGTCTCCAACGGATCGGCCGATGACGTGCGTGTCGGCATGACCGAAGCCCAGGTGAGACACCTGTTGGGGGCACCGCTTGCCCGAACGGTCACGCCCGACTCGGCCCGCTGGCACTATCAGTGGGGCGCCGATTGGCACAACCGTCGGAGTCGTTTGGAACTCTCGTTCCGCGACGGCCGCGTGGTGAATTTCCTGCTGAATGAGGAGCTCGCAGTGAGGCCCTATGCCGCGGGAAGCAGCGGCGCGTTGTCGTCACAAGTTGACGACGATGATTTTCTCGATTTACTTTTGTCGGTTCGCGCCGCGGCAACCGACATCAATCGTCTCGACGTGCTCGGCCATGCTTTGACCAACCGGCGTCTGAGCGGTCGGCAAGGGCGTGCGTTGCTTCGGCAGTTCAGCTTCGACAGCGATCGTTTGAAGGCGCTTTCGCTCATAGCTCCCTGTTTGGAGGGAAGTTATGATCGCGATCTCTTGCTCGACACGTTCACTTTTTCCGGCTACGTTTCGTCGGCACGTCAGTTGCTCGATGCGCAGCGTCGATGACGTATTACCTCTCATATTTATAGTAGTAAGCTTCATGCAAACCTCCACCATTTGTGCCGTGGCGACAGCGCCCGGCGGTGCCCTCGGCGTGGTGCGCGTGGCCGGTCCCGACGCCCTCGCCGTGACGGATCGTGTGTTTCGTGCACGCAGTGGGCGCCCGCTGGCCGAACGGCGTTCGCACACCTTGGCGTTCGGCCACCTTGTGGACCCCGCCGATGAGACCATTGTCGACGAAGTCTTGGTTTCCGTGTTTCGCGCCCCCCATTCTTACACCGGCGAAGAGGCCACCGAAATTTCTTGCCACGGGTCGACATACATTTTGCAACGCGTGGTGCAGCTGCTCTTGGCTGCGGGGGCCGAGCCGGCCGAACCGGGTGAATTCACACGTCGGGCGTTCCTGAACGGCAAAATGGACTTGTCGCAGGCGGAAGCCGTGGCCGACCTCATTGCTTCCTCGACGGCGGCGTCGCACCGCGTGGCGATGAGTCAGATGCGCGGACATTTCAGTCAGCGCTTGGCCGGCCTGCGCGATCAGTTATTGCATCTCACCTCTTTGCTCGAGCTGGAATTGGACTTTTCCGACCACGAGGACCTGGAATTTGCCGATCGCAGTGAGCTCGATGCCGTGGCGGCCGCCGTGGAGCGCGAGACCGCCCGACTGGCCGACTCGTTTGCGACGGGCAATGCGCTGCGCGAAGGATGGCCGGTGGCCATTGTCGGTGCAACCAATGCCGGCAAATCGACCTTGCTCAACGCATTGCTTCAGGACGATCGCGCCATCGTGAGCGACGTGCACGGTACGACCCGCGATGTGGTGGAAGACACCTTTGTGTTGGGCGGGGTGCTGTTTCGCTTCATCGACACGGCGGGACTGCGCGACACGACAGACCGCGTGGAGCAAATGGGCATCGAGCGCAGTCGACGGCAGTTGCAATTGGCGCGCACGGTGATTTTCGTGGTCGACGTGAATTGTGCAGAAGGCCAATTGGCCGCTCTGTCCGACGAAGTTTTCGGCGCGCGGACGGAAGGCCGGGTGATTGTTGCGGTCAACAAAGCGGATTGTTTGCGGCGCGACGGAGAGGATGACGCTTTGTCGTCGGCACGCCGCGCGGCGGTCGAAGCGGCAGTGCGCGAAGCGGCGCGTGCACGCAACGTCGACCCGCAGGTGCTTTTCCTTTCGGCCAGAGAGGGCGAGGGCGTGACGGAACTTTGCGAAACCTTGGTGGCGACGGCTGCTGCAGCGCAGGAGACGGAAGGCGATGTGGTGGTGACTAATGCGCGTCACTATGCGGCGCTTTCGGCGGCGCTCGACGATGTGCGTCGTGTGCGGCAAGGTTTGCAGTCCGGGCTTTCGGGCGACTTTGTGGCGCAAGACTTGCGGGAGTGCCTACACCACCTGGCCGAAATCACCGGTGGCGAAGTGACGACCGACGAAGTGCTCGGCACGATTTTCAAGAATTTCTGTGTCGGGAAGTGACCGACGGGCAGGCGTTCGACAGTTTGTTTCTCAATCCCCTCATCAACTCTCAATGAAAACCTTTCTTTTTGTGCTTGTCGCCTCATTCTTGTGTCCCTTTTTGTCGGAAAACGTCTCGGCCTCGAATGGAGAAGGGAGTGTCTACGTCTGCAATAGTAAGCAGGCCAAAGCTTATCATTCCAATTATGATTGTAGAGGACTGAATCGTTGCAAATACGATCCGGATTGTGTGAATCTGTCGGAGGCAAAACGGCGTGGGCTGCGCGCTTGTCGCATCTGTTATTGACCTTTTTCAATGGCATTCCCATACAAAACGGGCACTCCGATGAAGGAGTGCCCGTTTTGCGTGGAGCGAGTTAGACGCGCTATTGCATTTTCACCTCGTCGATCTTGACGATGCCGTTGACGATGGCGTAGATGGTGAGTCCGCTCACGGAATGGATGTCGAGTTTGCGAGAGATATTTTTGCGGTGCGTGAGGATCGTGTTGATGGAAAGGAAAAGCTCGGCTGCAATTTCCTTGTTGGTCAATCCTTTGACGATGTAGGCAATGATTTCCCGTTCCCGTTCGGAGAGGGTATTGGCTTCGTCGGTGTTGCCCGGCGTGTAGGTCTTGTTGGCGATGCGCTCTTCGAGCAATTGCACCGCGGGGAAGAACAAGGCTTCCTCCATTTCGCAGTGCGCACGTAGGTCGGCTTCGCAGTTGTAGATGCTGAAGAGCACGTTGCACAGCATGTCGCTCGAAGTTCCTTCGGCGGGAGTGTAGTATTTGATGATGATGTTTTTGAGTTCCTGCAGCTTCTTGTCCATGCCGTCATGGCTTTTGGAGTATTGCTGTATGCGAAACTCGGTGACGTTTTCTCCGGAGATGAGCCGATCGACGTAACCGAAGATCTGTCGATTCTCGTGTTCCATGTGCTTGCGCACCTCGTTCATGTATTCGTCGAAGAACTTCAAGATGAGGAACGCCACCTCGTTTTGTCGAGAGCAGTCGATGGCTTCGAGGAGTTTGCGCCGGATGTGTAGGAGTTGGAAGTCGAGGAAAAAGTCGTGGGCGGAACGTAAGTGGCGCATGAGGGTGGGCATGTGGATTTTGTCCACATAGAATTGCGCGACAGAGGGTCCCTCTTTCATGATATTGGCCACGGCCAAGAAAGTGTTGGTGTCTACCTTCGACGCCTCGCACACTTCTCTCACCGTGCGCTCGCCCACGCCGAGTTGGATGCCGAACCGGCTGATCATTTGGAGCAGTGAGGGTTGCGAAGCGATGACGTCGCTCATTTTGTCTTGCCCTGTATAATTGATTCCCATATCGTAAGTGGTCGAATAGTGGTTCGAATGCCGATCAGGCGGCGCAATGTGAGGCGTCGGTGACCGAGTTGCCGTTGCGTTCTCGTGGCGCCGTCGGGGGCACGGGAAGGGGCTGTTGTGCAGACGAGCTTTTGCCGCCACGTCCGCGCATTTATTGCAGAAAGTGACGGGAGCAAAAGCCATTGGCAGCTGTTCTGTCGGCAAAGATACGATATTTTTGTGAGTCAATGATCACCATAAATGGGTATTCATTCTTTCGTTTTAAGAATTTAGAACGATAAGAGGGAGACGAAATACCCACATGTAGTGATTGTTCCTCCGAGGTGAAGTGCGTAATTTTGCAGGTGAAAATCAAAGTGAGACAAGATGAAAATCAACGGATATGCGATGTCGCTCCTTTTGGGCATTGCGTTTACGAGTACAGCCGGCGCACAGTGTCCGATTAAGGATAGCATTATGGGTGTTGGCCGGAGTTTTGAAACTTATGATGCCCGTTCGACCGATCAGCGTGGGGAACGTCCCGATGCGATGACCGGTGCGACGGAACAACATCACGGCGCCGACGGGCAAGTAAATCCCGCCGGTGCGAAACTGTGTCCGATGGGCGGTGAGTACGAAGGTTTCCGCCGTTTCCGTCTCGGTGGTTACGGCGAAATGGTTTCCGCTTTCAAGGATTACGGCATGAACCGTTTCTACGGTCATCCGGAAGGCAGTCCGAAAGAATCACGTGCCACGATTTCTATCCCTCGCTTTGTTTTAGCCTTAGACTATAAGTTCTCGCTCAAATGGGTGCTCGGTGCCGAGATCGAATTCGAGTCCGGCGGTACGGG
>ENA-OWND01000567-OWND01000567.1-metagenome-genome-assembly--contig:-NODE-567-length-25787-cov-6.243938_pt1 | contig 25787 bp, 18 predicted proteins | sample MGYA00245342_ERZ651119 | MGnify/ENA primary metagenome ERZ651119 (study PRJEB26857, sample SAMEA4031756) | metagenome | biome: human; feature: oral; material: saliva | place: Philippines | collected 2014... | reverse complement strand
GAGCCGATTTTTTTACCCCCACTTCCCTTAATTTTTCACTGCATCATGCAACTTTCCGCCCGTCTCAACCGTCTTGCGCCCTCCGCCACCCTGGCCATGTCGCAAAAGAGCGCCGAACTCAAAGCACAAGGCGTCGACATCATCAATCTCAGCGTCGGAGAACCGGATTTCAACACCCCCGATCACATCAAAGCCGCGGCCAAACAAGCCATCGACGACAACTGGTCGCGCTATAGCCCCGTGCCCGGCTATCTCGACCTGCGCGAAGCCATCTGCGGCAAGCTGCTTCGTGAGAACCACCTCGAATATACGCCCGCACAAATCGTAGTGGGCAACGGAGCCAAGCAAGCGGTTTGCAACGTGCTCCTTTCTGTGGTGGGCGAAGGCGACGAAGTCATCATCCCCGCCCCCTATTGGGTGAGCTACCCCGACATGGTGCGCCTGGCCGACGGCACCCCCGTGTTTGTGGAAGCCAAGATCGAGCAAAATTTCAAGATCACGCCCGCACAACTCGAGGCCGCCATCACCCCCCGCACCCGTGCTCTCATCCTTTGCAGCCCCTCCAACCCCACCGGCTCCGTCTATAGCGCCGAAGAAATGGAAGGACTGGCCGAAGTGCTCCGTCGCCACCCGCAAGTGCTCGTCATTGCCGACGAAATCTACGAGCACATCAACTATGTCGGCCAACATGCCTCGATCGCCACGTGCGCCGGCATGAAAGACCGCGTTGCCGTGATCAACGGCGTGTCGAAAGCCTACGCCATGACGGGGTGGCGCATCGGTTTCGTGGCTGCTCCGCTCGAACTCGCCAAGGCTGTTTCCAAGTTGCAGGGCCAATACACCTCGGGTGCCGGTTCCATTTCGCAAAAGGCTTCGGTCGCCGCGTTCAACGGCCCGCAAGAGCCGGTGGAAGAAATGCGCAAGGCCTTCGAGCGCCGCAAGAACCTCATCGTGCAACTCGCCCGCGAAATCCCCGGTTTCGAGGTCAACGATCCCGAAGGCGCCTTTTATCTCTTCCCCAAGTGCTCGGCTTACTTCGGAAAGTCCGACGGCGAGACCACCATCCACACCTCTACCGATTTTGCCCTCTATTTGCTCAACACGGCCCACGTGGCTTGCGTGGGAGGTGACTCCTTTGGCAGCCCCGAGTGCTTCCGCATGAGCTATGCCACGAGCGATGAGAACATCGTTGAGGCGATGCGCCGCATCAAAGCCGCTTGTGAACGGCTGAAATAAGGAGCTGCCCGTCGCAGGGCTCCCGCTTCATTCATCCCATCGACGTGGGAGAGCTTCATCGCTCTCCCACGTTTTTTTTGTCTCCTCCGCAGGGTGGGGGAGCGTGGGGGAGAGGAGTGGCAAAGCGCTCTATCGGAGCCGAACCCCTCGGCCCGTTCTTCTCCGGCGAGTCCCTGCCCTGCTCGCATGCATCGAGAGAATGGGGTGTTGTTTCCCGAGCATCCGCAGGGAAGTGCGAGAACCTAATTATTTCTTCCTCAACAATATGGCAACGCATGCCGCGGAAGCCCTTCAATGCGATGCGTTGTGCATCTGCGAGAGGCGAATTATGTTAGATAGCAGGGTTGATTCCTCTCTTCGAGTGCGCAAATTAGCTATTTCATAGTCGTTCCTCAAACCTTGTCTGCTCTTCAAAGTGCTGAACATCATCTATTGTATGAGTTAATACTGAACCAAATTCTATTAGGTCAAAGATAAAAGCCTGTATTTACGTATTATATAAGTAAATAAGTAGATGATTCATTTGATACGATCAATTGATTCATTGGAAAACAGATAAATAAGTGGATTTAGTTGGATATATAGAGCTAGAACAAAGCAGATAAAATTCATTAGTTCAGGATATAATACGTTTTGTTCGTGATTTGTATTCTCATGATCCAATATTCCTTCTGATAATCAAGCATTTTATGTGTTAGCCTCCCACCTGATTTTGAAAGCCCCCGTGTTTTATCAAAAAGGCGGAGGTTTTTCGCACGTAGCTCCCGTGTTTTGTTTGAAGCAAAGGAGATTATGTTTGGTAGTTGCGCACGTTCTACACCTGTTCGCCCATAGCCGGCTGTTTTCGGGGCCGTAACGTACGGGGCGGGGCTCATTTGTTTGCGGGGGAGGGGAGTGTGAGGCAATGCCAAGCGCACCATCGGAGAAACGGGGAATGGACGACCGAAAAGTGCACAAGCGTAAGGAAAAACACCGATGGGAGTAAAAAAATATTGAGAATGATGCACTGGTAATGTGCAAAATGATTACATTTGCAGTCGATTTGAAAGCAGATTGCGCGAAGTTGGACTTGCAATGTGTCGATTGTCTATTATTTGCCCGTTGCCAGTCGCACCCTTCGCCCTATTTATTCTCCCTCTCTTATGAGTTATCTCATTCCCCTTCGTCACTATCGTCCGTTGCTCGACATGAACGCCACCGAGCAAGGCATTAAAGTCATCAAAGAATTCTTTGCCGATAACCTTTCCACCGCGCTTCGCCTCCGTCGTGTCACGGCTCCGCTGTTTGTGTTGCGCGGTTTGGGCATCAACGACGACCTCAGCGGCAAAGAGCGCGCTGTGAATTTCCCCATCAAGGATCTGGGCGATGCCCGGGCCGAAGTGGTCCACTCGTTGGCCAAGTGGAAGCGTCTCACCCTCGCCGAATACGATGTGCAACCCGGCTACGGCATTTACACCGACATGAACGCCATTCGCGCCGACGAGGAGTTGGGCAACTTGCATTCGCTCTATGTCGACCAGTGGGACTGGGAGCGCGTGATTCGCCCCGAAGATCGCACCGTGGAATTCCTCCAAGATGTGGTTCGTTCGATCTATGCCGCCATGCAGCGCACCGAATATCTGGTGTGCGAGCGTTTCCCGCAGTTGCAGCCGCAGTTGCCCGAAGAGATCACCTTCATCCATGCCGAAACGTTGCGCCAACTCTATCCCACGCTCACACCCAAGGAGCGTGAAGACGCCATCGTGCGCGAGAAGGGCGCCGTGTTCATCATCGGCATCGGAGGTCCGCTCGGCGACGGTGAGCCGCACGATTTGCGTGCCCCCGACTACGACGACTATTCCACGCCCTCATCGCTCGGTCTGCCCGGTTTGAACGGCGATTTGCTGGTGTGGAATCACGTGCTCGGTCGCGCTTTCGAACTCTCGTCGATGGGCATCCGTGTCGATCGCGAAGCCCTGGAACGGCAGTTGCGCGAAAGCGGACAGGAGGAGCGTCGCACGCTCTATTTCCACAAGCGTCTGCTCGAAGGCTCGCTCCCCCTGAGTGTGGGCGGCGGCATCGGGCAAAGTCGCCTCTGCATGTATTACCTGCAAAAAGCGCATATTGGTGAAATCCAGGCCTCCATTTGGCCCGACGACATGCGTCAATCCTGTGCCGAAATGGGCATCACCTTGATTTGACGGCGCGTCCCCTTGCTTTCGCGCCGAAGGCCAAGCGCCTCCACCCCGATTCGTTCGGCAGTGGAGGCGTTTGTTTTTTTTGTGCCGTCGCCGATGCGGGGCAAAGGGGTGGGGCGGTGGGCGAGCCCCGTGCGATTTTCGCTTCCGTCGGGCGCATCTCGAGAGATAAACGCAGGCGATGTTCTGATTTGTTTGCCGACGTTGTGAGAAATGCGTAAATTTGCATTTCCATTCTTTCGTTCGCATAGGCTTTCCCTACGCGCCAATTCCCTTTGCATGCACACGTTTCGTTTTCGTCCTCGCATTCTTCACGACCTTCGTCACTATCGTCGTTCCGACCTCTCGGCCGATCTGTTGTCCGGGCTGGTGGTCGGCATTGTTGCCCTCCCGCTGGCCATCGCGTTCGCCATCGCCGCCTCGCCCGGTGGGGATGTGCAGCACACCATCGGCCCCGGCGTGGGGATTCTCACCGCCATTGTGGCCGGCGTAGTCATCTCGGCTTTGGGCGGAAGTCGCGTGCAAATCGGCGGACCCACCGGTGCTTTCATCGTCATCATCTACGGGGTGGTGGAGCGCTTCGGCCTGTCGGGACTGCTGGTGGCCACGATCATGGCCGGTATCTTCCTGGTGCTGCTTGGGGTGTTCCGCTTGGGCAGCGTGATCAAGTTCATTCCCTATCCCATCGTGGTGGGGTTCACCTCGGGCATCGCCCTCACCATCTTCACCACGCAGGTCAAAGACTTTTTGGGACTGCACATTGCGGGCGCCGTCCCCGCGGGCTTTGTCGACAAATGGGTGTGCTATTTCCGACACATCGCTACGGTGGATTGGGCCGTGCTGGCGGTTGCCGTCGTCACGGTACTTCTCATCGTCGGCACGCAGAAGGTGGCCAAGCGGGTGCCCGGTTCGTTGGTTGCCATCGTTGTGACCACGGTCGTTGTGGCCCTGACCAATGCACAAGGTCTCACGCACATTCCCACCATCGGCGACCGTTTCGGGCGCATCACCGCCTCGCTTCCCCCCGTCACCGCCTGGGATCTCGATTGGCACGGCCTGTTCACCGCTCCCGACGGCAGTTTCACCTTCTCGACCTTCGGCACCTTGTTGCCCACTGCCTTGGTCATCGCGGTGCTCGGCGCCATTGAGAGTCTGCTTTCCGCTACCGTCGCCGACGGCGTGACGGGCGATCGCCACGACTCCAACCAGGAATTGGTGGGACAAGGGCTGGCCAACATCGTCTCGCCCCTCTTCGGCGGCATTCCCGCCACGGGCGCCATCGCGCGCACCATGACCAATATCAACAACGGCGGCCGCACGTGCCTGGCCGGTCTGGTGCACGCGGCCGTTCTCCTCCTTATTTTCCTCGTGGCCATGCCTTTGGCCGCCTATATCCCCATGGCCTGTTTGGCCGGCGTGCTCGTTGTGGTGAGTTACAACATGAGTCAGTGGCGCACCTTCGCCGAACTCACCCATCACCCCAAGAGCGACGTCACGGTGCTGCTCATCACCTTTGTGCTCACGGTGGTGTTCGATCTCACTGTGGCCATCGAAGTGGGACTCATCATGGCTTGCCTGCTCTTCATGCGGCGCATGGCCGAAGCCACCCACCTTTCCATCCTCACCCGCGAGATCGATCCGAATGCCGATCCCGAGAGCGACATCGAGTTGCACGAGGAGGCCCTCGCCATCCCCGACGGGGTGGAGGTTTACGAGATCAACGGACCGTTTTTCTTCGGCATCGCCAACTGCTTCGAGGAAATGACGGCCGAGATGCAAGACCATCCGGCCATTCGGGTCATTCGCATGCGCAAAGTGCCCTTTATCGATTCCACGGGTGTGCACAATCTCGAATCGCTTTGCCGAATGAGTCGGCGCGACGGCACGCGCATCGTGCTTTCGGGCGTGCGGCCCGAGGTGCGCCGCGTGTTGGAGGGCACCGGTTTCCCGGCGCTCATCGGCGAAGAGAACATTTGTTCGCACATCAGCATTGCGTTGGAACGCGCCGCGGCACTGGTGCGCGAACGTCGCGGGGCCGACGCTTGACTGCGCCGGAGTGACCGACCGCCGACCGAAAGCGTGAGGCCGTGTGACGAGAATTTTGTTTGCTATTATAGTGATCGTGCGCGTACGCGCGATCATATTATATAGACTTGCCGCTCACCTGGGTCGAAGCGCCCGTGCGTTGCTGCTTCCCTGCCGCTCGGTGTGCCCGGTGCGGGGGGGCGGAGGACGAGTCGGCTCGGAACGCGACTTTTCACCGCAGTCGGTGCGAAAAAACGCGTGTTAATTCGCGCCTGACGGGCCAAAAGGGGCGATTAACGGGTATTTATCGTCGGTTTGCACAAATAAGCAAGTGCAGACTTCGCTTTATTGCTGAGATTGTCGTACTTTTGCTTTAGAAACAGCTCGTCTGTCATCGTGCCGTCGGAAATGCGGCCTTTTTAACTTCGAAAGAACTACCCGTCATGGCTATCCACACTCTGAGATTTGCCACTCTGCGTTTGATGCTCGTCATTCTGCTGAGTTTTGCCTTCGGCATTGCCGCTTCCGCAGCGCCGAAGGGCGGAGGTTCGCGCTTTGTTCTCGTCATCGACGCCGGACACGGCGGGAAGGACAACGGGGCGTCGGGTAGAATATCGAAAGAGAAAAACATCAACCTCAGTGTTGCACTGGCCTTCGGGCGCCTGGTGGAAAACAACTGCCCCGACGTGAAGGTGATTTACACGCGCAAAAGCGATGTGTTCGTCACACTTCAGGGACGTGCCGACATCGCCAATCGCAACAAAGCCAATCTTTTTGTGTCGATCCACACCAATTCCATGCCCCCCGGCGTGACGGCGCCGACCGGTACGGAGACGTACACCGTCGGCATGCACTCCGGCAAGGAAAACCTCGCTGTGGCCAAGCGAGAGAACAGTGTGATCACGCAAGAAGCCAATTATCGCACGGTTTACAAGAACTTCGATCCCAACAAGTCGGAGAGTTACATCATCTTTGAGTTCATGCAGGATCGCAATATGAAGCAGAGTGTGGAGTTTGCACGCCACATTCAATCGGCTTATGGCGATCAGGGACGCAAAAATAAAGGGGTGCACCAGGCCGGTTTCCTGGTGCTCCGTGCCACTGCGATGCCTTCGGTGCTCACGGAGGTGGGTTTCATCTCGAATCCCGAAGAAGAACGCTTCCTCAATTCGAAAGAAGGGGTGCAAAAGCTGGCTCGCGCGCTCTATCAAGGCTTCTGTGCCTATCGTCGACGGGCTTATGCCGCGAATGATCCCGTAGAAGCGGACGAATCGAACGCCACCGACCGGCAGATGGCGGCTGTGCGCGACGAAGTGAACGATGCCACGCCGGTGCGTGTGCCGCCAGTCGGTGAGAATTTCGCCGCAACAACGGTAGAGGCACGGGTTGTGCCGATTGCCACGCGCCCTTTCGGCGTAGGCAAGCGCCCCGTGATGAATCCCTCGCCGAACCGGCAACCGCCGACGGTGCCGGTTGTTCCATCGCCCCCCATTTCGCGTGAAACCGCTGCCGTTCGCCCGGCAGCAGATCGACCCAAGCCGACAACGAAGGCCGAAGAGCATGTCATCCCGCTCTTGGCCGATGCCGTGCCTCCGGCGCATCCCACCAAAAATGCCACCACCACAGCCCCGAACGGTCGCACCGCCACTGCTACCGATGCGGGGCTTCACCGCATAGATACGGCGCGTGACCATAATGCCGCCGGGAGCACCACGGAAATTGTGACGGTGCTCGCAACAGACGGACGAAACCGACAGACGGCTGCGCAAACGCAACCGCCGGTGAACGAAAAACCGCTGACCATCGTGGTGATTCCTCCGGATGTGGCGCGCCGTGCTGCCGCCGATGCGTTGGCCGCAGCGCAGGCTCCCGTGCGCCCCGCCGAACCGCCGGCCGAGAAAGCGGTGGTGCCCATCGAGGTGAAACCCACCCCGACCCCGTCGCACAAAGCTGCGCCCGCTCCGGCGCCTTCGCCCACTCGCGGACATGCGGTGCCCGATGTTGCTTCGACGAAACCCAAGAGTGCGCAGTCGCACCGCGCCGAACCGCCGATGGCCTCCGCCGCCAAACCCTCTGCCTCCGCGCAGACCAAAACGAAGGAAGCGAAGAAGGCGCAGGAGAAAGGGCCGGACGAGAAAAAGGCGGAGCCGCGAGCGAACAGCCGTGACAAAGAGGCGCCGAAAGCTGAGAAGAAAACCGACAAGACGTCGCAAAAGGATAACAAAGCGGAGACGAAATCGGGCAAGGCGGACACCAAAACAGCGAAGACCGAGGGGCCGTCTGCAACGCCCGAAGCCAAACCGACGAAGAAGGGAAAAACTACGCCTGCTTCGGCCACAACGGCTTCGCGCATCACCTTCAAAGTGCAGCTTTTCACCTCTGACAAGCAGTTGGCGCCCAACGACGCACGACTGAAGGGCTTGTCGCCCGTGAGTTTCTACCACATCGGCCCGCTCTACCGCTACACATACGGCAGTTCGCCCGACTATGCCGAAATAAAGAAGACCCTCAAGAAGGTCACCCCGCAATTTCCCAACGCCTTCATCGTGGCTTTCGACGGCGATAAGCGCGTCGATGATCTACAAACGGCCATTCGGCAATCGCAAGCCAAGTAGGAAGTCGCGATATTTCGCCGCCATGCACTGAAAATTGCATGCTAACTCCTGACTACACATAAACGCAAAACTATTCCCTCATGAAAATCTCCAGCGAGATTAAAATTGCCCTCACTGCCATCGCGGCCGGAGTTCTCCTCTTCTTGGGTATCAATTTCCTCAAGGGCATCAACGTGTTCAAGTCGAGCAATTCTTATTATGTCCGTTTCGCGGATGCCAAGGGATTGACGGTCTCGAGCAAGGTGTTCGCCAACGGTTACCCCGTGGGTACGGTGCGCGAAATCGAATACAACTATGACAACAACAACGGGGTCGTGGTGCGCGTCGAGTTGAACGAGAATATGTCTGTGCCCCGCGGCACACGCGGCGAATTGGTCGAAGCGTTGATGGGCGGAGTGACGATGAACCTGCTCTTGGGCCCGAACCCCACAGACCACATCGCGCCTTTTGACACCATCAGCGGGGCGGCAGCCGCCACGTTGATGGGCGATGCCGGAAAGATGATGCCCGACGTGCAGCGCATGTTGCCCAAGTTAGACAGCATTCTCACCAACCTCAACCGCCTCTCCGGCGATCCTGCGCTGCAAAAGACGCTGACGAACGCCGCGGCCATCAGTGAGAATCTGAAAACCACCACTGCGCAACTCGATCGGCTCATGGCACGTGACGTTCCGCAGCTGATGGCGCACCTGAATCGCACCGGCGCGAACGCCGAACGCCTTTCCGGCAATCTGGCCAAGGTGGATGTGCAGCAAACGATGGACCGTGTGAATGCGACACTCACCAGTGCACAACAGCTTTCCGGACAACTGAACACCGTGGTGGGCGATTTGAATCAGAAACTCAACTCGCGCGACAATAACCTCGGTGCTTTCCTTTCTGATCGTGAGCTCTACGACCGCCTGAACCGCACGGCCACGAGCGCCGATTCGCTACTCATCGACTTGAAGTCCCATCCGAAACGGTATGTGCACTTCTCTATTTTCGGCCGCAAGGGCAATTGACCTTCAAAACAGCGACGACATCCGAAGCAGATGCCGTCGCTGTTTTGCTTTTCGGGAATGAGAAAGGCGACCTCGCCCATAGGGTGAGCACGAAGTGGGAGGAGAGGGTGCTTTGTCGCGTGAGCTGTGCGGCAGCTTGCCCTACTTCGATGGCAGCGCCGGAGGTGAAATGCACGGTAAGCGCCGAGCGCAGACACACAACGCAAGGGGAGAAGGTGCCGCGTGCCCGACAAAATAAAATTTCGCGCGAAAAAAACGCGGAATTATTTGGCTGTTCCAATGAGAGTGCGTACTTTTGCATCGTCTTCGAGAGGGCATCTTGAAGATCCTTAGATTGGGGTATGGTGTAATTGGCAACACTACAGATTCTGGTCCTGTCTTTCCTGGTTCGAGTCCGGGTACCCCAACGATTTCAAGCGATGATTCTCGTGAATCATCGCTTTTTTGTTTCACCCCACTGCAGCAGTTCGCACAGAACGGCGCAAAATCCTCATTTTATGGTATTGTGGAAACCTCGCGAAGCGCGTACTTTTGCAGTAAGAATGCTATAGTTTTACGCTTATGAAATTCAATTCCTTGCTCACGGCCGGCGTGTTTGCCCTCGCTCTGTTGGGTACGTTGCCCGTGATGACCGCCTGCGAAGACGGTGAGAAAGAAGAAAAACTCGTCACTGTGGAGGCTTCCGGAAGCTTCAACACGAAGCTGACGATGGAAATCAAGAACGGTCCCGCTTTCCACGCGGAGGTACCCTCCACCAATGTCATCGTTTCGCCCGAAACGCCCGAGACGGTTCAACTGAAGTTCGGCGCGGCGAGTGTCGATGTCCAAGCACAGGGCGCACCGCTCAACGGTGCCGACGTGCAAGCGTTTACCATCAAAGGCGTACGCGCCAAGAAAGAGGCCGACGGCAGCTTCACCTTCACCGGTACGCCGCATTTCACCACGCTCATGCGCCTCGGTATGGGCAAGGCCCCGCGCCAGTCGGCCCAATTCAAAGAATACACGGCCAACGAAAGTAAGGTGGAAGGAACGCTCAAAGACGGTGTTTTGCACCTCAACGTCACGTTCAAGCCCGGCTCGATGCCCTTCCCGCTTTCGTTCACCTACGACGGCAAGCGCCAATGAGCGCCCGGCGTCGCCTGCTCTCCCTCCTTTGCCTGCCGATGCTCCTTCTCGGAGTGTCGGCATGCGAGGGTATCTTGAGCGGGATCTACGACCACCCGTCGACCGACGGCGCTACGCATGAAGGTTTCACCACGCACGATGCCGAAAGACGGATCGAACGGCTGTATGTCGACGTGGTGAGCTACAAAGATTGGGTCTATGTGGATTTGCATCGCCGCCGGACCGAGCGCACCGTGGCCCCTTCCGCCCTCACCGGCGCGTGGGACGGCCGATCGGGCGTGAGCTATCACCAGGTGGAGCTGCCCTCGACGTTTCATTTCCGCGAATTGCTCAAAACCGATTCCATCGCCGCGCCCGCCGAATGGGATTTGGTGCTCCACCATTACGACGTCGGCACCCACGGCGGCGCAGCTTTCGAAACCCCATTCACCCGCCTCGAAGATCTTCCTCGCGAGGGCGCCGACCGCACAGCCCTCTTGCGCGCGACCTTCGTCGCCGACACGTGGAGCGAACACCGCTGTTACGAAGATCTGACCGGCATCTACAATTATTATATAGGATACAGAAATGCGCGCACCAACGAGGTGTTGAGCCGATGGATGGACATGAACGTGAGCAATCCGCCCCCCACCTATGCGATGAGTGGCCGTGTTTACCTGCTCCGGATGGCCGACGGCACGCACGCCGCGCTGCTTTTCCGCAATTACATGAATGCCGCCGGCGCCAAAGGCTTCGTCACCCTCGATTACATCTATCCTTATTAGCAACCCCTCCCCTCAATGGGCTCCGGCCCACGCTTCTGCTCGTTCATGACTGTCTTCCGCCCGCTGTATCTCCCGCTTTTGCTCTGTGGCCTCGGCACCTCGCTCTCGGCTGCGGCGCAACGGCTTGCGTCGCCCGAGGGTTGGCGCACCGATACGCTGCTCAATACGGCCGTTGTGACGGGCACGCGCACGCCGCGCACCGTGGCTGACAGTCCCGTGCAGACCCGCGTGATCACGGCTGAGGACATTCGCCGCGCCGACGCCAACAACGTGCAGGATGTGCTCACGCACGAATTGCCCGGTCTCGAATTCACTCAAGCGCTGAGTGGCAATGTGAATTTCAATTTGAGCGGTTTTTCCGGACAGGGCGTGCTTTTTCTCGTCAACGGGGAGCGCCTGGCCGGCGAAACGATGGACAATGTCGATTTCGAGCGCATCAACTTGGCCGATGTCGAACGCATCGAAATCATTCGCGGAGCCGCTTCTGCGCTCTACGGCAGTAATGCCGCCGGCGGGGTGATCAACATTATCACGCGCCAACAAATTTCGCGACCCTACGAACTCCGATGGGAAATGCGCAACGGCCGCCACGACGACTCGCGACAAAACCTCTTCTTCGCCACCGGCCGCCGACGTTTCACCCAACTTTTCGCCCTCAGTCGCACCGCAGTCGACGAATATCGCTTGCACAATCCCGCCGATGTGAGCCGCTATACCAAATACTCGCTCAACCGCGTCCCCGCCGGACATAGTTTTCAAGCTCGCGAACGCCTGGTCTTTTGCCCCGACGACCGCTGGACGCTCACCGGCAACGTGGGCTATTATTTCCGCCAGCGCGATTTCGATCCCGGCGAGCGCAACCGTTATCGCGATTTCACCGGAGGCGCCAAGGCCGAATGGAACGGCGAAGAAGGAGCGCGCGGGGAGTTGGCCTATCGTTTCGACCAGTACGACAAAAGCGACTTCTATCCCACCACCGGCCTCGACGTGCGCGATTATAGCAACGTGCAGCACACCCTGCGCGCCCTGTTTTCCGCCGCCCCGCTGACATTGTGGGATGCCGGCCGGCAATTGGAACTGACGGTCGGTGCCGATTTCGGTCGCGACTACCTGCTCAGCTACCAGTTTCGCGGTCGATCGCACCGCCAAATCATGGCCGACGCCTATTTTCAGGCCGATGCCCGTCTCGGTGCTCACTGGGAAGCCGTGGCCACAGCGCGCTACGATTATTTCAGCGCGGGCCATCACGGACGTCCCACCACCAAACTTACCGCCCGCTACCGCAACGGCACATTTACCCTTCGCGCCGCCTACGGACAAGGCTTCCGAGCGCCCACGCTCAAGGAGAAATACATGAATTTCTTCCTCAACGACATCTTCATCATCCGCGGACACGAACATTTGCGCCCGGAGGTGAGCCACAACTGGCAACTTTCGGCCGACTGGACGCACGGCGGCACAGAATTGTCGGGAAGTGTGAGCTACAATGCCGTGCACGACCGCATCACGACGGCCGAACCCACTGCCGAACGCGACGCCGTGTCGGGTCTTCCCTTCGTGGACTATGTCAATGTGCCCCGTCTCGCGGTATGGAGTGCGCAGTTGGGCGTTAACCATCGCCGGCGTGTGGCAGGTGGCACCCTGAGCGGCATGCTGCAATACGCCTTTACTCACGAACAAACGCCGGCCGGCAGTACACTCACCCCCTACATGCCTTCGCGGCCCCACAGCGCCACTGCCCGTCTGGCCTACGACCGGCGCTACTCGCCCGACTATGCCGTAGGGATGCAGCTGAGCGGACGTTTCCTCTCGCCGCTTTCCGGCACCGAATACAACACCGTGACCGGCGCATCCCGCACCCTTCGCTATCCGGCCTATGTGATTTTGCGCCTTACCCTCACACAGCAAATCGGCAGTGCGGTGAGACTCCAACTCACGGCCGACAATTTGCTCAACTATCGCCCGCACATCTATTATTATAATGCGCCGCTCACCGATGGGCTCAACCTTTCCGTCGGCATGACACTCCACCTCGACCGCCTTTTCTGAAGGCGGTCGCTGTCGTTTCTCCGGTCGGCGCATTGGCTACCGCGCCTCCTGCTTCCACCTTGTGCCGTGCAGCTTTTGAAAAAACACTTGCGACCCAAAAATAAAGGTCGAAATGACATTCTGTCCGAAAAATGTTGTAAATTCGCCGTGAATACGCTCTCTTAAAACGCAGCTTCCGGCAGCGATTCCGGCCGGGAGTGTACGCTCAACGACAACAGTATGGATACTGAACTTCACGAACAACGCAACGAACGCCGGCGCATCAAGGTGATTGACTGCGCCACCCAACTTTTTCGGTCGAAGGGGGTGAGAGAGGTGACCATGGACGACATTGCCGGCGCGCTTCGCATCTCGAAACGCACCCTCTATCAAATGTTTCGTGGGAAAGAAGAATTGGTCTTGGCCTGTGTGAAAGCCGAAGTCGAAGCCGATCGACGCCGACGCCTAGAAATAGAAAATGACACCGCCGACGCGCTCGAACGCCTCTTCCGTAACATAGAGTACAAGCTCGTTGATCTTCGGAATGCGCACTCCGACTACGCGAAAGATGTCCGCCGATACGCTTCCGTCCGCACCTTCACCGCGGCTTGCCGCGAGGACCTGCTCGGCGTGTTCCGCAATATCCTGCAATTGGGATGCGCGCAGGGCACCATCCGTCCCGACATTCATTTCGAACAAACCACACAGGGATTGCTCTACCTCGTAGACGGCGTGGCCGAGTACGGTCAGTTTGCCGAAATCAGTGTGCTCGATTTTGTTTTCAACATCCTGCTCGTGTACGTCCGCGGTTGTGCAACCGACAAAGGCCGAGCAAGCATCGACGAGTTCATCAAAAAACACCGCTTCTGATCCCACACCTCCCTTTTTCCACCTTCGAATACGCAAATACCAGTATATGAAACATTTCCCGCTCCGCTTATTCGCCTTGCTCCTCTGCCTTCTGGGTCTCCCCACCGGAGCAGGCCGACTCTTTGCGCAGGCCGCCAACCCCGCGCCCGACAAAGTCTATCGCATCGCTTGGCACAACAACCGCGCCCTCTTCATCACCGAAAACGATGAAGGCGCCCTCGTGGTCAGCGAACGCAACAATGCGCTGAAACAGTTCTGGACCTTCACCCCCGTGTCCGGACAGCCCGACACGTACTACGTGCGCAACACGGCCTCCAAGCGTTACATCGCTTCGTGCAACCTCACGCCCGGCGGCGCTTCGCGCATTCGCACCACACCCACGCCCACACCCTATCACGTGGCGCGCAACCCGCAGGCCAAAGCAGCGGGAGCGTGGTATTTCTCCTCCACCGACTGCGACAACTTCGACAAACCCGCACTCAGTCCGCGCGGATTGAACAAAGACGGCGCCTCGTCGAACGTCATCACCTGGCCGGCCGGCAACAACAACGTCGGCTCCTACTGGTGGCTCGAAGCCACCGACGATCGCTATGAGCTGCGCCCCTTCAGTCTGGGCAGCCAAGCACCTTACGCTGTGGTCAATGCCGACGGCAAAACCCTCCGACAGCAAGCCGACGGCCGACTCGTTTGGAGCGAAAGCACCAAAGTGGATGCCGATGCCTGGTACTTCGAACGCCAGGGTGCTGAAGGCTACCGCATGGTGCACGCTGCCGACGGCCGCATGCTCAACGCCGGCGCGACTTACACCGTCGAGGAAGGAGCGAACGGCGCCTATCGTTTGGTCAATGCCGAAGGAGCGCTCACCATCGATGGCTACAGCGATTTCCGATTCCGCGTGCTTCGTTCTGCGCTCGCCCGCCGTTTGCAAATCTATGACCTGCCTTGTGTGGCCGCCGACGCCACGCGCTTGCTCAGTCTCCGGGTCATCGACGACAAAACCGGCCAGCCGTTGAAATTCGATGCACAAAACGGGGGAGCGCAGGGCTACACGCTCTTCACCCGCAGCCGCGCCGCAGTCACTCGCGGCGACACCGTCGCACTCGAGGCCAAACTCAATCGCCTGCCCGCAGCCGGTGCCACAGCCTTCCTCTATTTCGACTGGGATCACGACGGCATCTTCGAAGTGGTTCGCCCGCTCAACCTTTCCACCGCGATGCAAACCACCTTTGCCGTGCCCAAAAACGCACCGTTGGGCAGCAGCCGCATGCGCTTGCGCATCACGCTCAACGGCCTCACCGATGCCGACGACGAAACAGCAGGCCTTGTCTTCGATGGCGTACTGAACGTGGTCGAACCCACCGCCGTTTCCGCTGTGAGAGTGGCACCGCGCACCGCCGCCACCTACGATCTTGCCGGTCGTCGAGTGACGCAACCCGCCGTCACCGGACTCTACATCCACAACGGCAATCCCACCATTCTCCAACGTCCCTAAGCATTCACCACATATCATGAATAAAACCTACACCCTCCTCGGACTCAGTGCCCTTGCCGCCTTCTCCGCCCATGCGCAGCAGCGTCCCAACATCATCTACATCATGTGTGACGACATGGGCTACGGCGATCTCGGTTGCTACGGACAGCAATACATCTCTACCCCGCGCATCGACCGCATGGCCGCTGAAGGCATGCGTTTCACGCAAGCCTATGCCGGTAGCCCCGTCTCCGCACCTTCGCGCGCCACACTCATGACCGGACAGCACAGCGGACACACCCACGTGCGTGGCAACAAAGAATATTGGCGCGACAAGAGCGTGCCCAATCTCTACGGCAAGAATGCCGACTTCCAAGACGGATGGGCCGGACAGGAACCCTATGACGTGAACCACAAGATTCTGCCCGAAATCCTCAAAGCCAACGGCTACACCACCGGCATGTTCGGCAAATGGGCCGGAGGCTACGAATCGTCTGTCTCCACGCCCGACAAGCGCGGCATCGACGAATACTTTGGATACATCTGTCAGTTCGAGGCCCACGCTTATTATCCCAACTTCCTCAACGCCTTCAGCCGTTCGGCAGGCGACACCAAGACACACCGCGTTGTCCTCGAGGAAAACATCAAGCACGGCATGCCCACCGAGGCCGACTACACCCAGCGCCCGCAATACTCCGCCGACCTCATCCACAACAAGGCGATGGAATGGCTCGACAAGCAGAGCAGCGCACAGCCCTTCCTCGGCATCTTCACTTACACGCTCCCGCACGCCGAACTCGCGCAGCCCGAAGATAGCATCCTCCTCGCCTACAAGAACCATTTCTGCCAAGAGCACAAGTTCGCAGGCCAGTTTGGCAACCGCTACCACGGCACCGAAATTGCCCATGCGCAGTTTGCGGCCATGATCACCCGACTCGACACCTACGTCGGGCAGATTCTCGACAAACTCAAGGAGAAGGGCCTGGACCAAAACACCATCGTGATCTTCACCTCCGACAACGGTCCTCACGAGGAGGGTGGAGCCGATCCCACCTTCTTCAACCGCGACGGACTCCTCAAGGGACTCAAACGTTCCACCCACGAAGGCGGTATCCGCATCCCCTTCATTGTGCGCTGGCCCGGAAAAGTCAAGTCCGGCGAAGTCTCTGACTTGCAGTTTGCCTTCTACGATCTCCTGCCCACCTTCTGTGACGTGGCAGGCATTCGCGACTTCCCACAGGCTTATAAGCACAACGAGCGCGACGTCTACGACGGCATCTCCATTTATCCCACCCTCACCGGCAACGACGAGGCACAACAGCACCACGATGCCCTCTACTGGGAATTCCACGAAACCGATATGCTCGGTGTCCGCATGGGCGATTGGAAATTGGTGGTCGAGCGCGGCAAATGCCGACTCTACGACCTGGCCAACGACCTCCACGAAGACCACGACGTGGCGGCTGCACACCCCGACATCGTGAAGAAAATGGTGGATGTCATCTATCGCGAACACACCAAGCCCGACTTCCCGATGTTCAACGTCACACTCCCTCCCAAAATGTGACGTCGTGGGGAGCACCTCCGCTCCCTCTTGCAATCTTATCCTCCGCTTTCCGCCGACTGCCTCAATCAGTCGGCGGTTTTTTTCGCCGCCTCGTCACGGCGAGTGGTGCCGTCCTCAATCGTCGCGTGCTGTTGCCCCTCCTGTTCTCGTCTCGTTTCCGTCCGCACTCGAGGTGCTCCGATCGGATCGGTCGGCTGATGCGTGGCCATCCTCCGGTGCAAGCACATGGACGGAATTCCATCCCTTTTTTCGGTCGATTCACTCACCGTGCCCACTCGTTTTGCCCCGAAAGCAGACGCGAACAGTAACTCCGCAAAGCGCAAATTGGAGCAAAAACGCATTTTCTCGCTGCAAAATTTGGTGGAAACAAAAACTTGTTGTACTTTTGCAATCGCAAACGGGACAGGATCCGGTAAAACGGAAATCTAATCTTGTTCTCGATTGTTGGAGATCCGCTAGCTCAGCTGGTAGAGCAATACACTTTTAATGTATGGGTCTTGGGTTCGAGTCCCAAGCGGATCACGATGATCTGTACATCAGACATAATGTAAGGTTTTACGCACGGTACGTTTTCGTATCGTGCGTTTTTTTGGGCTTCATCCGAGATTCGAGTGATAAACTCACCAGACAGCATATTCCCCAGTAGGTCAATTTCGATGATCTCACAGATAAAAAGATGTCGAGCATACAGAAAAAATCAACAGTAGACACAGACAAAAGCTGAGGTTTGAAACACCAAAAGAAGAGTTTTTCAAGCGAATAGCCTAATTTGCACTTGCCGGTTGACTCTACGCTCATCCGACGGCATTACAGTCCAAGATAACAAAATAGGCAAAAAATCGGCAGTGTTGTAAAGATTTTGTCTTTTCCTTTTGTTGTCTCTAGAAAAAAAACTAACTTCGCCTCGTAGATTAGCGTTTTGCGCTAAAACTTCTTCCTTGGGAAGAGTTCTCTATTGCTCGCAATTCTGCAACACGATTCTGCATCTTCTCACTGCAAAGTGCATTTCCTGGCTACTTTCTCTCTCCCAAACACCAGAGTCAGCAAGTTTCTGCACCCTCTATCTAGTCCAAACCAGTCCAAATACCACAATTCTCACTTGATTTCAATATGGACTAAAATGGACAAGTTGGGTTCACAAAGAAAACTGCAAATTTGCACAGCGAACCAGCGAAACGAGCTGTCAAGCACACTCTACTCGCGAATACTATTAACCGGTATCGGGGCACCGATACCAATATGTCATATTATGACGAAGACTACTATCCCGCGCCTTATGCCCTCGTTGACGGAGATAGAGGGGAGGTTCTAGCTGTTATAGACTGGGAGATATTCAAGTACGATAGCTTGGACGTAAAAGACAGCATCTACTATCTCATTGATAGTGCAGGCGGCAGAGAATAATTTGAATATTGGTTAAGCACATGGAAAGGACTTGCCGGAAGAGTCCTCGAAGACGGTATCTTTGACAAAGAGAATGTGCTGAAGTTCGGTTAATCCAACTCAATTCTAACACTCACCTCAATACTTGTTTTCAGCTCACATCTTTGTGAGCTGAGAATGAGGTAAAAAAACAGTATACTAAAATGGGAAGACTCAAAATCACAGCGAACACTAGATCCGCTAGACGAACATTTGAATACAGGGATAAACATCAAACCATATTCTATGGTTCTCCTGGCTGTGCTCTGGATATGGCTATTCGTAAAGCCATCAGAGAATGGGGTGAGCAAAAAGAAATAGACGAAAAAGACTTTCAGCTCTTTCACACAACGTTCCATCCTGCAACCACCTACGACGATTTCGTAAGTTCCGAAAAGACGCACACCCACAAGAATATCACCACCCTAGAATACAACTTAAAAGTCTTTATGAAAGCCTACAGAGCGTGCGACAAAGACACCCCTGTCATTCTTATCATCAAAGACATTCATCGTGGTGATGTTCCTAAGATTTTTGGCGAGTTCTACAGCCTGCTCGATCGAAAAAATGGAGAATCCGAAGATTGCGTAGAAACAGACCATAATTTAGCAGTTGCACTTAATCCGGGTGCTTTTGGTATCTCCAAAACATCGATATCTCTCCCCAGAAATTTCTATATCTGGGCAACAATGACCACTGGAGAAGAACCAGCCTTCCCCATGGATTATGCCTTCCAACGCAAATGGTATTGGGAATACGTCCCCATCAACATCGAAAATAGTGACAATTTCGACATTGAAATAGGCGGAAATTCATATCAATGGTACGACATTCTCAAAGCCATCAATGACGTCATTTTCCGCTACACTCATTCTGAAGAACAACTGCTAGGAGAGTTCTTTATCGACGCCGACAAAAACTACTATATATGGAAGTCATCTGATTTTAAGAACTTCGTGATGCGCCATTTGTGGTACACCTTCTGCAAGGACAATTATGGCACGGACAAGAACTTCTTCCGCTACCAAGACCATCAGTTCAAAGGCGCCACAGTAGAGTTCACTTTCCAACAACTCTTCACTTCAAAAGGTGACAGCATTCTAGAAAAGTTCTTGGACTTCATCGGGTGTTCGCATACCTAACAAGCTGAAATCAGTTATAGGTTCAATCAATAAGCTAATGGAATAATTGTTGTCCTACAACAAGGCTCTCTATGTTGTTTCATCGCATCAATTTGATGCACAATTCAAACCATTATGTCAACGACAAATGCAACAAATGGGGAAAAGAAAATCACTTCTTTCTCTGATGTAGTCATAGAAGCGTTGGGCGTTTATGTCTATGCCCTCGTAGATCCAAGAGATAACAAAATCTTCTATGTGGGAAAAGGCACAGGAAATCGTGTTTTTCAACATGCGCAAGAAGCAAAAGCTTCGGACCCTACTCAAGTAGCATCTGAAAAGATTCAACAAATACTTGATATCCTGAATGAAGATAAAGACGTGAAATGCTTCATCCTTCGTCATCACCTGGAAGCAAAGAATGCGGATGAGGTTGGTTTCACCATAGAATCTACCATTATTGACTTGTTGAACAGTGGTCTCGTATCAGTAGATTTCAACCTCACGAATGGCCAAACAGGACATCAACAACACGAGTATGGCATCATGACTGTGGACGATATTATTCAAAAGTACGATCCACTTCCTGAGTTGAAAAGACGTCGTGGCGACGAACTTGTTGCGGTGAAATTGAACAAAGTGTACCGCAAAGATATAACTCCTGATGAACTCTATGAAGGCACTCGCAGAAGCTGGGTGATGAGCCTTGATAGAGCAAAGAAAGTCACTCACGTTTTGGGGACCTATCTCGGTCGCGTTGTAAGTGTACTCAAAGTGACACGCGCTGAAAAAGATGCGGATAATCCCAAACGAGTGATATTCACGGGTGAATTGATGGATGACAAGGATTATCTAAACAAGAGCGTAGCCGAATACACAAAATGCCAAAATCCGGTGACTTATCTTGAAAAGATTGATGAATTGCAAGAGAAGGCTGTCTGCGTGAGCCTTGCACAAAGCTACGAACTCGCAATGTCAAAGAATGATTCACTGAGTTTGTATGATGCAGTTCGCGGTAATTGGATGATGGATTTTGAGCGAGCAAAAACAATGAATCTCGTGCTTGGAGTCTATAAGAATGAGGTTGTAGCCGTGTTGAAAGTGGAGAGTTGCTCACAAGTTGAAAACGGACGTGTAGCCTTCACGGGTAAATTGCTTGAAAACTCCAAATACCTTGGCGTTGCAACTGGACAACTATTTTATGGTAGCGCTGTCCGCTATCTGGACACAGATAAGCTGATTTAGGCTACAATGTCTATTCTAAATACCTGAGTTCGGTCTAAGAGATTCTCCTTTCTCTTAGACCGAACTCAGGTACAGTCTTCGCTTCGTACAATTAGTTTAATTAAAATCCCAGTTTAGAACTCCTCGTTATCATTTTCTCGCTTAGAGTGAGGAAGAAAGTGGAGAAACAAAAAGTCTCGCCTTATGACAAAATCTCTTTTTCATCTTCGACAGTTCCGTCTACTACTCCTATTCCTGCTGTGCGCATTGTTTTCTCTTCCGCTAAGTGCGAGGAAAGAAGCTTATGTCGTGAAGAGTTGGGGCACCCTCACCTTCTACTATGATAAAAACCGTTATTCGAATGGTGATGATACTTGGGGTATCGATGAAAAGTCTGATTATTATAGTCCTGCCTGGGCGGGAACAGACGATTTCCCTAACGAGTGGATAAAAAAGGTAGTGTTTGATGCTTCGTTCAAGGATTTCAGACCTATCACCACGGAACGCTGGTTCTATTACCTCTCAGCCCTTACTACTATTGAAGGACTTGAAAATCTCAACACCTCTGCAGTGACGGATATGAGAGGTATGTTCGCTGGTTGCTATAGTTTGACGTCTCTGAATCTCTCCAACTTCAACACCTCTGCGGTAACGGATATGAGTATGATGTTCTCTGGTTGCTCTAGGTTGACGTCTTTGAATATTTCTAGTTTCAACACCTCTAAGGTGACGAAAATGAGCGATATGTTTGAGGGTTGTTCTGGTTTGAAGGAACTCAACGTTTCCAACTTCAATACCTCTAAGGTGACGAGTATGGCAGGGATGTTCTCTCGTTGCTCTGGTTTGACGTCTCTGAACCTTTCCAACTTCAACACCTCTAAGGTGACGGATATGAGTGGGATGTTCTCTGGTTGCTCTGGTTTGACGGAACTCAACGTTTCCAACTTCAACACATCTGCGGTGAAAAATATGAGTGGGATGTTCTCTAGTTGCTATAGTTTGAAGAGAATACTCAACACCAAGACATGGCGATGTGAAAAGTCGCAAGATATGTTCTCTGGTTGCACACAACTGAAGGGTGCGGTGAAGTATGACAGAAGCAAGAATGATATCACGATGGCAAATCCCGATACGGGTTATTTTGCTGATTCAAATCCAAGAGCCTATGTGCAACAGAGCGAAGATCAACAAACACTCACTTTCTACTATGATGTTAATCGAGCATTTCGTAGCGGTAAAACTTGGGGTATCAATGAGAAGTCAAGTAGTTCAACACCTGTCTGGGCTGGAATATACTCCACTGCTAACAAGGCAGTCACAAAGGTGGTGTTTGACGCTTCTTTCAAGGATTTCAGACCTACCACCACGGAAGGCTGGTTCTATCACCTCTCAGCCCTTACCACTATTGAAGGGCTTGAAAACCTCAACACCTCTGCGGTGACGGATATGAGCGCGATGTTCTTTCATTGCTCTAGTTTGACATCTCTGAACCTCTCCAACTTCAATACCTCTGCGGTGACAGACATGAGCGCGATGTTCTATGGTTGCTCTGGTTTGACGGAACTCAACGTCTCTAATTTCAACACCTCTAAGGTGACAGTTATGACCGTGATGTTCGATGAATGCAGGAGTTTGACGTCTCTAAATATCTCCAATTTCAACACCTCTGCAGTGACACATATGAACTCGATGTTCTCTGGTTGCTCTAGTTTGAAAGAACTTGATGTTTCCTCCTTCAACACCTCTGCGGTAAAAAATATGAGCTTGATGTTCGCTGGTTGCTCTAGTTTGAGGACAATACTCAATGCCAATACATGGCGATGCGATAATTCCATAAACATGTTCGCTGGCTGCACTCAATTGATTGGATCTGTGAAGTTTGATTACAAAAAGTTGGATGACACGATGGCGAATCCCACAACGGGCTATTTCACGGATCCCAATGGGAAGGAAGCCTATGTGTTGCAAAGCGAAGACCAACACACACTTACCTTCTACTACGACAACAATCGTAAATTGCGTAGCGGTAAAGCTTGGTATATTGCTGAGAAGTCAAGTAGTTCAACCCCTATCTGGGCCGGAACATATGAACATCCTAATAATGTGGTCACCAAAGTCGTGTTTGATGCTTCGTTCAAGGATTTCAGACCTTCCACTACGAGCTCTTGGTTTTATAATCTAAAAGCACTCACCACTATCGAAGGCCTTCAAAACCTCAACACCTCTGCGGTGACAAATATGGGGAATATGTTCTATGGTTGCTCTGGTTTGAAGGACCTCGACGTTTCCAATTTCAACACCTCTGCGGTGACAAATATGAGGAATATGTTCTCCGGTTGCTATGGTTTGACGTCTCTCAACGTCTCTAATTTCAACACCTATGCGGTGACGAGTATGCACGCGATGTTCTCCGGTTGCTCTGGTTTGACGGAACTTCACGTTTCCAACTTCTACACCCCTAAGGTGACAGATATGAGCGAGATGTTCTACGGCTGCTCTGGTTTAACGTCTCTCAACGTTTCCCGTTTCAACACCTCTGCAGTGAAAAATATAAGTGAGATGTTTACTAATTGCTCTGGTTTGAAGACAATAATTAATCCCGATATATGGCGATGCGATAATTCTCGAAACATGTTCTATGGCTGCACTCAATTGAAAGGTGCGGTGAAGTACGATGCTAGCAAGTTGGATGTCACGATGGCGAATCCCACAACGGGTTATTTCACTGTTCCCAATAGAGAATACCCAAAAGCCTATGTGTTGCAAAGCGAAGACCAACACACACTTACCTTCTACTACGACAACAATCGTAAATTTCGTAGCGGTAAAACTTGGGATATCGATGAGAAGTCAAGTAGTTCAAAACCTGTCTGGACTGGAACACATGGATCTCCTAATAATGTGGTCACCAAAGTAGTGTTTGATGCTTCGTTTAAGGACTTCCGCCCTACTACTACGAACTCTTGGTTTTCTTATCTCAAAGCACTCACCACTATCGAAGGCCTTGAAAACCTCAACACCTCTGCGGTGACGAATATGAGCGAGATGTTCAAAGGTTGCTCTGGTTTGAAGGAACTCAACGTTTCCAATTTCAACACCTCTGCAGTGACGAATATGAGCTTGATGTTCTCTGGTTGCTCTGGTTTGAAGGAACTCAACGTTTCCAACTTCAATACCTCTAAGGTGACGAATATGAGCAAGATGTTTTCTGGTTGCTCTGGTTTGAAGACAATACTCAATCCCAATACGTGGCAATGTGAGCAATCTCAGGATATGTTTGAAGGTTGCACTCAACTGAAAGGTGCGGTGAAGTACGATGCTAGCAAGTTAGATGTCACGATGGCGAATCCCACAACGGGATATTTCTCCCAGAAGCTGCCAACTGCTATAGGGCGAGTGGCCTTTGATGACAACAATGCCACACAGATATACAATCTTCAAGGGAAGCGCGTGAATGCCAACCAACGACATCTCCCTGCCGGTTTCTACATTGTCAATGGAAAGAAGGTTTATCTAAACGAGAAACCTTAGCATTGTCAAAGAATATTGTAGTTTTGCACTTGCCGGTTGACTCTACCTTTATACAAGTAATCCACATCATAATACCATTATTATGATGTGGATTCTTTTATTATAGTACCCTTAAAACATAGTCTATGCTTAGCGCTAAGAATATGATGATGAGAAGAGTATTGTACTCTCTGAATAGGTTTCTATACTGCGATGAGGTGTATTCTTTTCCTTTCTCCTTTTCAAATGTAATGCGCTTGATGATCATAGTCAAAAGGCCGATGAGGAATAAAAATAGATAGATGTACTCTTTCATTGGGTAGCAAGACATGTTGAGGTTAATAACGTGATGTCTTTCGGAGCAAAAATACAAACAAGGGTTGAGAGGACAAATTGCTGTTGGGGAAAAGTTTTTTACGAAAAAGCAAGGATGAATCCGATAAGGGTGGGGCAGTCTCTTTGGTTGACCTCGTATCATTTGACAGTTGCTGCACAGCCCAACTTTCTATACAAACTTCGACCTAACAGCTCTATAATAGATGTACGCGTACGCACGCGCGCGCGTCCAGTAATTTTATGTTTTTGCCTTCACCTCTTCACCTTTTGGGTATAAGGTGTTGATTAAGTGTGCGTTACGGGTGAAGGTTTCACCCTTTTGCCTTCACCTGTTTTTTGCAATCGGTGTGGTGCAACGTGTTGTTTTTCAGCTTGTTGCGGTGAAGGTGAAGGTGAAGGAAGGCTTTGCCTTCACCCTCAACCGTCTGATACACAGTTTATTGCGGGGTGAGGTGAAGGGTGAAGGCGAAAATGGAAAATTCGCTGAGTGCGCATGCGCGTATATACGCGTAGGCGCGTGTCCTGCGCGAAGGGTGAAAGGGATTTTGTGCTGGGTAGGGAGGTTTGAGATAAAACAAGGGAGGAAGTCACGAAAAGTGGAGACGTTTAGAGAGAAAGTCGGCTTGTATTTTTCGAGTGGAGTGGGGGAGGGAGAGAAAAATAATTTCTCTTGCTTACTTGTGCTTGGTTTTCTCTGTGTAGTACGCTTGCTTTTGGATCTTGTCCTTTGGCTTTTCCGTAATGGCCTTGTGTTTTTTCGTCCTTGTGCTTGTATTTGGGTAGAACCTTCCTCGTTTTGATTTTGCTCCGTCTGTGGTTAGATGAAAAAACGCCTTCTTTCTCTTTTTCCTCGCCTGCAACAGTCGAAATTTGGGCGAACTCCAAACAAAAGTACCCCGTCAAACTGATTTTTTCGGCGTAAAATGAGATTTCGGGCGATAAAATCCAGTGAGGAGAAGAAGGAAATGCCCCGAAAAGTTTGGTTTTTGCCCCAAAACCGGCCGAATCGGACGAAAAAGGGCGGTTTTTGGGGGGAGAAATCACAGGGAGGGGATCAAGCGAAAAAACGGACTTTACTGCCGATTTTGTAATGCTATGAAGTAGCAAAATGGGGCGAAATGAATTTTTCTCGCATTTTTTTTCGTGGAAGTCTTGCAGGGAATGCAGAAATGCCCTACCTTTGCACTCGCAATCGGGAAGCAACGCTCTTGCAAGAGAGAGTTACGCTCCGAACGCAACGAGGCAGCGAAAGCGCTGCTGTGATCTTTGAAAGTCTTACATAACAGATTGTA
>ENA-OWND01000566-OWND01000566.1-metagenome-genome-assembly--contig:-NODE-566-length-25803-cov-9.457162_pt1 | contig 25803 bp, 14 predicted proteins | sample MGYA00245342_ERZ651119 | MGnify/ENA primary metagenome ERZ651119 (study PRJEB26857, sample SAMEA4031756) | metagenome | biome: human; feature: oral; material: saliva | place: Philippines | collected 2014... | reverse complement strand
GTCGACGACGAGGATGCGCGAACTCATATCACGATAGTGTCACGAAATCGTCACGAACGCAGGAGACTCGCGCAGCCATCCCTCAATTTCTCCCCGAGATAAGGTTTCGCACAAGTTGCGCATATGGCAGGATGGACACCGTAGAAGCACCATCAACACGGAGGCATCAATGAGTTCCCCCTGGACCTCTCCCGATCCGTCCGCCCCCTACCAGGGATGGACGCCGCAGCCCCAGTCCGGCGCACCGACGCCCCAGCAGGGCTACGGGGCCCAGCCGGGCTACGGAGCCCAGCAGGGATACACGGCCCCCCAGGCCCCCCAGGGATACGGAGCCCAGCAGGGCTACACCGCACCCCAGGCCCCCCAGGGATACGGAGCCCAGCCCTCCTACGGCGCACAGCCGGGCTACAACGCCCAGCCCGGGGCATCCGGCTACTCCACCACCAACCGGTGGGGGTGGCAGTCCAAGCCCGGCATCATCCCCTTGCGCCCTCTCACGATCGGCGACCTGTTCAGCGGCGCCTTCGAGGCGATCCGCTCCAACCCGAAGGTTCTCTTCGGCTTCACCGTCGGCATCATGCTGTTCGTGTCGCTCATTGCCAGTGTGTCGATCCTGCTTTCGGGCCTCGGATACGAGTCCGTCGCCAATACTGACTACGATCCCCAGGCACTCCAGCAATCGTTGGAGGATCGGTCCAACGTTCTCCTCCTGCAAATGATTTCGAACTTGGTGCAATGGATCGTCACGTTCGCGGGAACGAGCATCCTCACGGGCCTGCTGGCCGCGACTGTCTCCCAGATGACGGTCGGCAGGAATCTGACGTTGAGCGAGGCGTGGGCGATGACGCGCAAGCGACTCGGATCGCTCCTTGGCTCCTTCGCGTTGACCGCGGTCATCACGATGATCCCGGTCGTCCTCTGGATCGTCGCCGTCTTCGCCTCACTCGCCGCGTTGATGGGTGGCAACGATGATTTGTGGTGGCTCGTTCTTGTCGCCTTCGTTGCTATTATCCCCGTCTTTATCCTCGTCTATTTCTTCCAGATCAAGCTGCTGTTCGCTCCCATCTGCGCGGTGCTGGAGGAGATCGGTCCCGTCGCTTCGCTGAAGCGTTCCTGGTCGCTCGTCAAGGGTGAGTTCTGGCCGACTCTCGGCCGCTTCCTGCTGCTGAACCTCGTCGTCGGCTTCATCGGCGGATTCATTGGATTCGTCATTGGCCTCATCGGCGGCCTGGCCTCCTTCGCGGCGACGTCCGACCCCTCAAGCCCGGTCGGCTCTGCCATCGCCATGTTCTTCGTTATGCTCGGCTCCTCGCTGTTGCTGCCGTTCTCTGCATCGTTCGAGACGCTCATGTACACGGATCTGCGTATCCGTAAGGAGAACTTCGCCTCGGTCCTGGCACAGGCAGGCGCTCAGCAGCAGTGATCGGCCTGCTCTCCTGCGATGCTCCGCTGACCCCCGATGAGGGGGAGGCGCACGAGTGGATCGTTGAGGAACTCTCTCACAGCGAGTACGCCAATGTTCCCAACCCCATCGCGCGCTGGCTCGCGTCGCTCATTGACTGGTTCTGGGAGGCCCTGTCCTGGAAGGGGCAGGGCACTCCCCCGGTCTCCCTGATCTTTATGATCGTGGGAATTATCGCGGTTGCCGCAATCCTCATTGCGCTCATCCTCAACCCGATCCGCCTCGCCAAGCGCGTCTCTCCCACCGTGTTCGAGGAGGAGGCCAGCGAAACGGAGGCCCAGGCCTCGTTCGACGAGGCCGTGGCAGCCCAGGACTGGGACCTGGCCTACGTGTGGGCGTACCGTCTCATGGTTTTGGGCCTGGACGCTCAGGACGTCGTCACCTCCACGCCCGGATTGACGGCGCGCGAGGCGGCGCACGCTGCGACGCGAGTCGCGCCCATGTTCGGCCCCCAGCTCGATCAGTTTGCACAGGCCTTTGACCAGGTTCGCTACGGCCGCTCCGGCGTTTCATCCGATCAGGTTGAGGCGTTGCGCCGCTTCACCCCGGACCTCCTGCGTGCATGTCGCGATGCGGAGGTGGCATCGTGAAAGCCACACAGGTCGCTGTTGTCACTCCGACGGCCCGCGAGCGCTTCGCCGCGGCACGCCCGATGATCATCATCGTCGTATTCTCGCTGCTGCTCGTGGTTGCAGCGTCCATCCTGCCCACGGCTGGGTACAACAACGCCCCCGTCGGTATTCGGAATAAGGGGGGCGATGGGGCGCGCGCCCTCGCCCAGGTGCTGGGCGACCACGGCATTTCCGTGCGTGACGTGAACGCACAGCAGGCCGCGTCGGTCGACGAGAATACGACTCTCGTCGTTATCTTCCCGTCGCGTATGACCGATGAGATGGCGAAGGCTATCGAGACGCGCACGAACGTCGTCTACGTGGGCCTCGAGGAGGATCACGGGTCATACTCCATCTACCTTCAGGGCTTGCGATCCGGTCGCACATACAGCAGCAAGACGTGGCTCACCCCCGGTTGCACGTCCGACATTGCGAGCCGTACCCAGCATCTGCAGGCCTCGGACTACGTACTGTCCGGCCCGGCCGACGGATGGAATCTGTGCTTCTCCGACGACGGCAGGAACTACGCGTACGCCGAGCGCTCCGACTCTGGCCGATTCCGCGCTCTGATCCCCGACTCCCTGCGCCTGCGCAACCGCGCGATCTCCGAGGGAGGAAATGCCGCGCTGGCAATCAACGCGATCGGCCGGACCCCGAAGGTCGCCTGGTATTCGCCGACGCGCACCGACACTCCGACGGGCACGTCGACGCAGGAGCTGCTCACCTCCCCGTACCTCATGCCCGCGTTCCTCATGGTCATCGCCGCCTGCCTGCTGGCGGGCCTCGCGCGTGGTCGCAGGCTCGGCCCCCTCACCTCCGAACGCCTCCCCATCGAGGTCCCGGCCTCCGAGACGCTTATCGGCAAGGCCCGCCTCATGCGTTCCCAGCGCGCCTACGAGCACGCCGCGCAGGCACTGCGCAGCTCCACGGCCTCGCGCATCGCGACCGCCCTGGGCGTTGCGCACACCGCCGACCGGGAGGCCCTCACTCACGCGATGGAACAGCGAGGCCTGCCCGCCTCGCGCTGCTCCGCCCTCCTGTGGGGTCCGCCCCCAACCTCCGAAAAGGCGCTCATCCGCCTCGCCAATGACCTCGATGCTCTCGAAAAGGAGATTCGCCATGACTAGCCCGATCCCCGGCCCCGCGCCCGAGGGCATGCCCCAGCCCGGCCCCATCCCCGCCGCGCCGCCGAACGGCTACGCTCCGCAGGGCGCGCCGGCCCCCTACGCGCCCCAGGTGCAGGTCGCCCCGCAGGACGCCCGCGCCTCGTTCTCTGCGCCCACCGGCGAGGGGTGGTCGGGCCGCGCGCTCAATGAGACCGAGAAGCGTACCCAGGAGGCGCTCCTTGCCCTGAAGGCAGAGATCGGCAAGGCGGTCGTCGGCCAGGACGCCGCAATCAGCGGCCTCATCGTCGCTCTTGTCGCGGGCGGTCACGCGCTCCTCGAAGGCGTGCCCGGCGTTGCCAAGACGCTGCTTGTGCGCACCCTGTCGCGCGCCCTCGACGTGGACATGGCGCGTATCCAGTTCACCCCCGACCTCATGCCCGCCGATATCACCGGCTCGATGGTGTGGGACGCCGGCCAGTCCGAGTTCGTCTTCCGTGAGGGCCCCGTCTTCACGAACCTGCTGCTCGCGGACGAGATCAACCGTACGCCTCCGAAGACCCAGTCCGCCCTCCTCGAGTCGATGGAAGAGCACACCGTCTCGATCGACGGCGAGACTCGTCAGCTCCCCGAGCCGTTCATGGTGATTGCGACGCAGAACCCTGTTGAGTACGAGGGCACCTACCCGCTGCCCGAGGCCCAGCTGGACCGCTTCCTCATGAAGACCTCGATCGGCTACCCCTCGCGCGCCGCCATGATCGACGTCCTCGACGGCTCGGCCGCGCCCGACCGCTCGAAGAACCTGCGTCCCCTCGTGAGCGGCAAGGACATCGTCGCCTGGTCGGCCCTGGCCTCGGGAAACCACACGGACCGCGCCGTCCTCGACTACGTGGCCGCCCTCGCGGAGGCAACCCGCGAGGACGAGTCCTCGCTGCTGGGCGTGTCCACCCGTGGCGCCATCGGCATGGTGCGCTGCGCCCGCGTGTGGGCGGCCGCGCAGGGGCGTAACTTCGTCCTGCCCGACGACATCAAGGCCCTGGCCGTGCCCGTGTGGGCGCACCGCATTATCGTCGACCCGGACGCCGCGTTCTCGGGCGCGACCTCCGAGGGCGTCATCCAGCGTGCCCTGACCTCGGTGCCCGCCCCGGCGGTGGGCGCGTAACGCGCCGATCTGCGACCGCGATGGAAGGGACGCGCAGGGAACACTCGACGATGGTCTCGCCCCGCAGGGCGCAGGCCTCCCGTCCGCATCCCCTCAAGGCCCTGGCGAGCGCGGTGACGCCCACCGGGTGGGCGCTCGTCGTGCTCATCGCGGTGTCCCTCATCCTGGCGGCGACGCTGGAGTGGGTCGAGGCCCTGGCGTGCGCGCTCGCCGGCGTCGTCGCCCTGGTCCTGGCCGCCACCCGCGTCGCCTGGAAGTCCCCGCACGTCGTGTCGATTCGCGTGCCGAACGAGCGCATCGTCGCAGGCCAGACGGCCGTCGGCGAGATTTTGGTGCGCAACGAGCGTGCCCGCCCGGTGCGCTCGGGCATCATCGAGCTCCCGATCGGTTCGGGCACGGGCGAATTCGTGGTGCCGCCGCTGGGCTCCCACGAGAAGTGGGACGAGATGTTCCTGATCTCCTCTCGTCACCGCGGCCTCATTCACGTCGGCCCAGCCCGCGCCGTGCGCTCCGACGCCCTGGGCCTGCTGCGCCGCGTGCGCGTGTGGGACGAGCCCGTCATCCTGCACGTGCACCCGCGCACGGTGCGCGTGCCTTTCGACGCGACCGGCTTCCAGCTGGACGTCGAGGGCGTGTCCACCGGCAAGCTGTCCAGCTCCGACGTGTCCTTCCACGCGCTGCGCGACTACGAGCCGGGCGACGATCGACGCGCCGTTCACTGGCAGTCCACGGCCCGCCTCGGCAAGCTCATCGTGCGCCAGTACGAGGAGACGCACCGCTCTCACCACGTCATCGTGCTGGACACCTCCCGCGACGCGTGGGACTACGACTCCTTCGAGACGGCCGTGTCGGTCGCGGGCTCGCTGGGCCTGGCGAACCTGCGCGAATCCCGCCCGGTGTCGGTGACGACGACGGAGACGTGGCTGCCCTCGACGGTCGCGATGCGGCTCCTGGACTCTCTGTCCGAGGTCTCGGCGCGCTCCTTCGGTGACCTGGCCCTGCGCGTGCGCGAGGCCGTGGCGCAGCGCCCCGGTGTCTCCGCCCTCACGCTCATCGTCGGTCCTCAGACCACTGATTCGGACGCCGCGCACCTGGCCCGCCTGGCGCCCATCGACGTGCCCGTTTCCATCATTCGCATCGGCGCTGATCGGGCGCGCGGACGCCGCGACCTCGGCCGAGGCGTCCTCCTCGACTGTTCGACCCTGGATGACCTGCCGCGCATCATCGTCGCCGGGGGCCTCGCATGAGTAATTCCACCAACACGAAGCCCCGCGCTCAGCGCATCGACTCCCAGGCCGAGGCCGTGGCGGCCCCGCCCGTCAAGACCGCGCCGCACGCGCAGGCGGAGCCTATCCAGCCGCCCCCGCCCCCCGCCTCGGGGTCGGGTGCCGAGAAGCACGCGCCCAAGCCGAGGACCACGCGCAATCGCCTGCTCACGATCACTCAGCGCTTCGCGACCTATCGCACGCGCATGCCGCTGTGGTCGCTGCTGGTCCTCGCCCTCCTCTTTGTCGGCCCGGTCGCCGCGTTCGAGCCCGTCTTCGGCGGGGGAGTGGGGGCGATCGCCGCGGGCGCCGGCGTGGCGTGCGGCCTGGGAATCGCCGCCGCGTCGACCAGGTGGCGGTGGGACGCGGTCACGACCGTCCTGGCTGTCCTGGCGACCTACTTCCTGCTGGGCAGCGCCGCGGCCCTGCGCTCCGAGGCCCTCTTCGGCGTCCTGCCCACCGGTAAGACGCTGCAGGTCATGGTCCTGGGGTCCTTCCGCGCGTGGAAGGACCTGCTGACGCTCACCGCGCCGGTGTCCGCCTACTCGGGCCCCGCCCTCGTGCCGTGGATGAGTGGCCTCGTGCTGGCGGCCCTCGCCGGCCTGATCACCGCCCGCGCGGGTCGCGCGATCCTGGGTTCCATTCCCCTGGTGCTCATGGCCGTCGTTTCCGTCTTCTTTGGCCTGTCTGAGCACCCGCTGCCCGTGTGGGCGGTCCTGGCGTGGTGGGGGACGTTGGCCGCCTGGTGGGCCGCCGCCGCCCAGTATCAGCGCATCACGCTGGGCCAGGACGTCCTGGTCGGGCGCTCGGGCGCGCGCGGCTCCGAGAACACCCTCGGACGCCAGTCCCGCTCGACCGTGTATGTGGGGACCCGCATCGTCGGCGCCCTCCTCATGATCGCTATCTCCGTGGGCGTGGCTTTACCGGCAGCGTCCTGGCTGGGGTCGGGGGGCGCGCGCGTCGTGGGCCGCGACCTCGTGGAGCCGCCGCTGGACATCCAGGACTACCCCTCGCCCATGGCCTCGTTCCGCCACTACACGACCGACCTGAAGGACGAGACCCTCCTGACCGTGTCGGATCTGCCCGAAAACCAGCGCGTGCGCATCGCCGCGATGGACGTGTACAACGGCACGACCTTCGGCATGTCCGAGACGAGGGGAGACGGCCACACCGGCTACATTCCCGTCGAGACGACCATCCCCGGCCGCGAGGCGGGCGGCGAGGTCGTCGAGGTGTCCACGATCGGCCTGTCGGGGCCGTGGGTTCCCGTCCTGGGCACGCCCTCGCAGATCACGTTCTCCGGCCCCGACGCGGACGCGCAGAAGGACGGGCTGTTCTTCGACCTGTGGTCCAACGCGGCGCTGACGACCGGACCCGCCGGAACCATGACCTACTCCGTCGAGGCGACGTTCACGGACCCCGTCCGCGACGAGGACCTGGAGTCGCTGGCGGTCATGCCCAACACGGTCCGGGACACGAACGTCCCCGAGGGGATCGCCACGAAGACCTCGGAGCTCACGCAGAACGCGACGACGTCCCTCGCGGCGGCCCGCGCCATCGAGCACTACCTGTCGACGAACGGCTTCTACCTCAACGAGAACACGCAGTTCTCGCGTCCGGGCGTGCGCACCGACCGCCTGGAGCGGATGCTGTCCGGGGACGAGAACCTGATCGGCGACGACCAGCAGTACACGGCCCTCATGGCGCTCATGCTCCACCAGATGGGCATCAACGCCCGCGTCGTCATGGGCGCCTACCCGGAGGGCGGCTCCCAGGGCGGCGCCGCCTCCCTGCGTGGCTCCGACATTCGCGCGTGGGTCGAGGTCGAGTTCGCGGGCGGCATCTGGGCCGTCTTCGATCCGACGCCGCCGCGCGACCACACGCCGCAGACGCAGGTCCCCAAGCCTCGCTCCGTGCCGCGCCCGCAGGTCCTCCAGCCGCCGGAGCCCCCGGAGGCGCCCGCCGAGCTGCCTCCCACGACGCGCGACCAGAACGCGGATCCGACCAAGGAACCCGAGGATCCCTTCCCGTGGGGTGTCGTCGTCGGCATCGCTGGCGGATTCCTGCTGCTCCTGCTGCCGCCGCTCGCGGTCTTGGCCTACAAGGCGGGGCGTCGTCGCCGCCGGCGCCGCTCGGCCGCGGTCAGCGCCCTGATCGGCTCGTGGGACGAGGTCGTGGACTTGGCGGCCGACTCGGGCCTGAGCATTGAGGTGGGTCGCACCCGCCAGGAGACGGCCTGGTCGCTGGCCTCGCAGTGGGATCTCGGCGAGCACCCGGGCGACCCCTTCGCCCTGGTGACGGGCGAGGTGCGCCACGGGGACGACGGGTCGATTGACTCCGTCGAGTTCGACGAGGCATCGGCCTCCTCGGGCCGTTACGTGATCGACGGGTGGAGCCGCTTCGGCGACGATGTTCCCGCGCCGGTCGTGATCGCGCGCTACGCGGACGTCGCGGACTTCGCGTCCCACGGCGCCTCCCGCGACCGTGCGCGCGACGCGTGGGTGCAGGTGGGCGAGCTGCGTGCGCAGGTGGCCAAGCGTTCCGGTTTCTTCGCGCGGGTGCGTCGCGCGCTGTCCCTGCGTAGCCTGCGCATGCGCCGCAAGCTGCGCCTGAGCGCGTCCATCGCGCGCACGATGCACGAGGAGAAGAAGCAGTGAGCCCAGCTGTGGCCGGCATGCGCGGACCCGACATCCCCGGTTTCCGGTGGGTGCGCCCGCTGGGGCAGGGCGGTTTCGCCGACGTGTTCTTGTACCGTCAGGAGCTGCCCAGCCGCGACGTGGCGATCAAGGTGGTGCGCGCCCAGGGCGATGAACGCGGCACGCAGGAGCTGCACCGCGAGGCCGACGCGATGACGCTGCTGGCGGGGCACCCGTCGGTGGTGGAGCTGCACGGCGTGGGGACGACGTCCGACGGGCGCGCCTACCTGGTCATGGAGTACTGCCCGGTCGCGGATCTGCTCACGCAGGTCCGAGCACGCCCGATGTCGCTGGAGACGGCGCTGGACACGATGATCAAGGTGTGTGGCGTCGTCGAGATGTTCCACCGCCAGGGCTACGTGCACCGCGACATCAAGCCGTCGAATATCATGCTGGACGCATACGGGAAGCCGGTGCTCGCGGATTTTGGTGTGGCCTCGAAGGTGGGTCGCCTGGAGGTCGGCGCGTTTGACGGCTTCTCGGTGCTGTGGGCGCCGCCGGAGCAGCAGGACGTGAATTCCCCGGCCTCGCCCTTGCAGGATGTGTGGGCGCTCGCCTCGACGACGTGGACGTTTATCACGGGTCGCAGCCCCTTCGAGGATCCGATCGGCGATAATTCGGCGGCGTCGATCGCTAATCGCGTGCAGCGGGGGCGTATGCGGGGCCTTGGGCGCGCGGATGCGCCGGCGGAGCTGGAGCGCGTGTTGCGCGCGGCGATGGCGGTTGATCCGCAGGAGCGCACGCCCTCGGCGATGGAGTTCGGGCAGGGTCTGCAGCGCGTCCAACAGGAGCTGGGCCTGCCCCGCACAGAGATGGAGATCAAGGAGAAGCGCTCCAAGGCCTCGGCCGCGCCCGCCGCCGGGGACCAGAAGACGCGCCTGCGCGGCGCGCCGGTCATCGACCCGGATAAGACTCGCCTGCGCTCGTCCCCGTATTCCTTCGAGGGTGGGGCCGGCTCGGGCGGCGTCGAGGCCGTGGCTGATTCGTGGAAGATTGAGCGTTCCTCGGACGCGGACGAGGCCTCGGAGGGTCGCGTGGTCGAGGAGTCCTCCTCGTCGAAGCGCGGGATCAGCCCGGTGGCGGGTGTGATCTTGGCGCTGCTGGCCGCGGTGATCGCCGCCGGCCTGGCGGTGGGCATGCTGCGCGGGGAGGGGTCCTTCACGCGCATCGCTCCCGCGCAGGAGACGACGAGCGCCTCGACGAGGCCGGAGGACGCGCTCGGCGCGGCCCCGCCGCAGGTGACGAACCTCTCGGGGGAGTACGCCGACGGCACGGTGACGTGGACGTGGAGCGCGCCGCAGGGCGCCGCCCCGGCCGACCTCACCTACACGTATGAGTCCTCGGGCGCGGGCGGAAGCGCGAGCGGCAGCGTCGAGACGACGACCGTGAGCGTGGACGGGGCCAGCGGCGAGAACTGCATGCAGATCACGACGGTGTCGCGTTCGTCTGGACGAATGTCGGATCCGGTGCGCCAGTGCACGGTCGTTCCCTGACCGCGCGTGTGGCGCCTCACGGGGTGTGGAGCGGGGGTCGTACCCCCCTTTGTTTTGAGATAGGCTGTTGAGGACCCTGCGTTCGGGCGGGGCAGGTTGTTGGGAGAGTGGTGAGCATCGTGGCGAAAAGTGACCGCGCCGTGAAGGCGCTTCGTCGGGTGTCGCGTCGTCTTCCCGCGATCGGTGTGTTGCTGCTGGCGTCGATTCTCGTCGTCGTTGCACTCCTCCATCGCGGCATCGAGGTGACGGAGCTCGACGTGGACGACGGCGGCATCTGGGTGTCGAAGGGGTCAGACCTGTCTCTGGGCCACTTGAACTACGATGCGCTGACCTTCGACGGCTTCGTGTCGACGCCGAGCGCGCGGGTCTCCCTGGGCCAGGATGGGCGCACGGTGACGATCGGCGATGAGACGACTCACTCCGTGTCTTCCGTCGACGTGGCGGGCATGAAGCTGGGCGGTGCGATCACCGTGCCGGAGGGCTCGCAGGTCGCGCAGGGCGCAACGACGCTCGCGGTCCTCGACGCGTCGGCCGGATACCTGTGGGTGGGGGACGCGAACCGTCCCGACGCCCTGAAGTACGACGACACGGAGGCCATCGCCGACGGCCTGGCCGGGGGCGTCGTGACGGTGTCGATGAAGGGCACTGTCTACGCCTACGCGCCGCAGTACGCGACGCTGACGACGGTGGCGCGCGCGGGGGCGACCTGGTCGGTGTCAAAGTCCACGCTCAGCGGCATTTCCGCGGGTGACGACCTGTCGATCACCGCGGTCGGCGACAAGCCCGTCATTTACGACGCGACGACCAATACACTCGTGCTGCCCTCGGGGCGCACGCGCGCGCTCAACGGGGACGGGATCGCCCCGGGCGCGTCCCTGCAGATGGCGGGTCCGGCCTCGTCCTCGGTGCTCCTGGCGACCGCCGATTCTCTCGTGAGCGTTCCGCTGGACGGCGGCGCCCCCACCGTGACGCCGGCGCAGGAGGGGTCGAGCGTCGGCGGCGTCCCCGCGCCCCCGGCCTTCCACCAGGGCTGCGCGTACGGCGCGTGGGGCACCTCGGGTGCGGCGATCCGCGTGTGCGAGAGCGGCACCCAGCGTTATTCGAACGTCGAGAACCTGGCCACGTCGAAGCAGCCGGTCTTCCGCGTCAACCGCACCCGCATCGTCCTCAACGACGTCGAAGCGGGCACCGTGTGGCTGCCCGATCGCGACATGATCATGGTCGACAACTGGGATCAGGACAACCCGGACGCCAACGAGGTCGAGTCGGACGAATCCAACCCCGACCTGCTCGAGCAGATCAGCGACCCGCAGCGCAACGAGAAGAACACGCCCCCCACGGCCGTCGACGACGACTTCGGCGTGCGCCCCGGAAAGTCCACGCTCCTGCCCGTTTTGCAGAACGACTCCGATTCCGACGGTGACGTGCTCACCGCGGAGGCGACCTCGCAGCCTTCCTTCGGCTCCGTCGTCGTCACGCGCGGCGGGCGCGCCCTGCAGATCACGGGCGTCGGCGACGACGCGCAGGGGACGAGTTCCTTCACCTATTCCGCCTCCGACGGCCTGGCCTCGGCCACCGCGAACGTCTCCCTGCGCGTGCACCCGTGGAGCGAGAACGTCGGCCCCAAGCGCGTCCACGACGCCAACGTCAAGCTCGGCGCGGGCGCGCAGATCGAATACAACGTCCTGGCCGACTGGATCGACCCGGACGGCGACCAGATCTTCCTGGAGAGGGCCGAGGGCTCCGAGGGCCTGTCGGTTCAGTTCTCCGAGGACGGCACCCTGTCGATCCGCGACATCGGCGCCAGCACGGGCGCCCACACGGTGTCCGTGTACGTGTCCGACGGCTGGCTGACCACGGAGGGTGAGCTGACCGTCCTCGTCCAGGAGCCCGGCAACATCGCGCCGATCGCGAACGCCGACTTCTACGTCGCGCGCGTGGGCGAACCCCTGGTGGTCGCGCCGCTGGCGAACGACACGGACCCCAACGGCGACGTCCTGACGCTCACGAAGGTCTCGACCGCACCCGCGTCGACGACGCTGGTGCCCGACCTGGAGCTGGGCGTCGTGACCTTCACGGGCTCGCAGGTGGGCTCCTACGAGTTCACCTACACCGTCAGCGACGGGCCCGAGGCCGTCGTCGGCGTCGTGCGCGTGGACGTCGTCTCCGGCGACGAGCACGCGGCTCCCGTCGCCGAGGACGATATCGCGATCCTGCCCAGCGGCGGCTCCGCCCTGGTCGCGCCCCTGGCCAACGACACGGATCCCTCCGGCGGCGTCCTCGTCGTCCAGTCCATCGAGGTCGACTCTGACGCGGGCATCGAGGTGGCCCTCATCGACCGTCACCTCCTGCGCGTGACCGCGCCCGCCGGCCTCGACGACGTCGCGCGCTTTACCTACACGGTGTCCAACGGGTCGGGCGCGGCCACGGCCTCGGTGGCCGTCATTCCGACGCGCGCGAAGGACGATCGCGCTCCGCTCGAGCTGCAAGACGACTCGGCGAAGGTGCGCGTGGGTGACATCGCCTCCATCCAGGTCCTCGCGAACGACCGTTCGCCCTCCGGCCTGCAGATGAGCGTGTCCTCGTCCCTGGCGGGCACGGTCGACTCCGAGTACGGACACGCCTTCGTGACCGGTAACCTGGTGCGTTTCGAGGCCGGGCAGAAGACGGGCCGCGTCGACGTGACCTACACGGTGACCGACAGCGCCGGCAACACGGCCAGCGCGACGGCGACCTTCAACGTCATCGGCGCCGAGCAGGCGAATTCCGCGCCCCAGCCCAAGGCTCTGACGGCGTGGGCGGCGGCCGGCCAGACGACGCGCATCCCGGTGCCCCTTACCGGCATTGACCCGGACGGCGACTCCGTGACCCTGGTGGGCATCGATCAGCCCCCGACGATGGGCACGGCGACGCTGGGCACCGAGTGGATCGAGTACACGCCGAACTCGGACGCTTCCGGCACGGACGTCTTCACCTACACGGTCGAGGACCGCCTGGGCCGCCAGGCGAAGGCGCGCGTGCGCGTGGGCGTGGCCCCGCCCTCGGAACTCAACCACAACCCGGTTGCGCTGCCCGACGTCGTCCAGGCGCGCCCGTCGCGCACCATCGAGGTCAACGTCTTGTCGAACGACGTCGACCCCGACGGCGACACCCTGAAGCTGCGCGAGGGATCCCTGGAGTCCTCGAACGGCCAGGTGCAGGCCTCGGTCGTGTCGGCCACCTCCGTGTCGCTGACGACGCCCGCCGAGGAGAATCCTTTCGTCGTCACCTACGTGGTCGAGGACGGCCGCGGCGGTTCCGCGACTGGTCAGTTGACGGTGAACGTCGCCGCGGACGCGCCGCTCATGTCGCCGATCGCGCGCGACGACCTCGTGTCGCTGTCCGACATGCCGCGCGACGGCGCCCCGGTCGAGGTCAGCGTGCTCGCCAACGACGAGGATCCGGATGGCGCCCTGTCGGAGCTGACGATCTCCTCGAGCGCCGACGGCGTGAGCGTGGATAACACGACGCACAAGGTGACGGTGACACCGCAGACGGATCGCCGCCTCGTGGTCTACTCGATCACGGACCAGGACGGGCTGTCCTCCTCGGCGGTCGTGTCGGTGCCCGGCGCGGAACGCAAGGTGCCCGCGGTGAACCCCTCGCGCGTGCCGATCCGCCTGAAGGCGGGGGAGACCAAGACCCTGTCCCTCGACGATTTCGTGATGGTCAAGCGCGACGCGCACGCCTACATTCGCGACGTGTCGACCGTGCGCGGGGGCGCCGGCCTGACGAACCTGACGGCCGACGAGACCTCCATTTCTTTCACCGTCGATTCGAGCTACGTGGGTAAAACCTTCGTGAACGTCGAGGTCTTCGACGGGCGCGAAGGGGACGATTCGGCGTCCTCGGCGTCGCTGACCCTGCCGATCCAGGTGGAGGCCACGCAGAACCACCCGCCGACGATCACGCCGACGGTGATCCGCGTCGCGTCGGGCGAAGAGACGTCCGTGAACCTGCCGCTGATGGTCTCCGACCCGGATACGCCCGACCCGTCGTCCTTCACCTACCGCGTGTCGGACATCCCCTCGGGGATCACGGTGCGTAATGAGTCGGAGACCCGCCTGGCGGTGAGCGCGGAGGCCGGTACGAGGCCGGGGTCCGCTGGCTCGCTGACGCTGAGCGTGGACGATGGCTCGGGTAGCCCGGTGAGCGCGAAGGTGCCGATCGAGGTCGTGGCCTCGACGCGCCCGCTCATCCAGACGTCGCTCGCGCAGATCGTCGCGGATGCGGGCAGCACCGTGAACGTGGATCTGACGCAGTACACGACGAACCCGTTCCCGGACACGCCGATCACGATTCAGCGGGCGACCGTTGAGGTTGGCGAGGGCACGGTGGACCCGCAGGGCACGGTCCTGGCGGTGAGCCCGCGCGCGGGCTTCCACGGGAACATGGTGATCGTCTATCGAGTGATCGATAAGACGCTGGACTCGTCGCGCGTGGTCGAGGGCCGCGTGTCGGTGACGGTGCGCGACCGCCCGGATCGCCCCGAGAACGTTCAGGTGACGCCCACGGGCGCGGGGCGCGCGAGCGTGTCCTTCACGCCCGGCTCCGATAACGGTGCGCGCATCACGCAGTACATGGTGACGAGCTCGCAGGGCGGGGGCGCGGTGTGTCAGCAGACCGTGTGTGAGGTGTCGGGCCTGACCAACGGCGCTCGACACAAGTTCACCGTCGTTGCCCGCAACGCCGTCGGCGATTCCGACCCGTCGGAGGCCTCGGCGGAGGTCCAGATCGACGCGACGCCGGCCAAGATGGCCGTGCCGACCCTGTCGGCGGGCGACGGTCAGGTCACCGTGACGTGGGGCGCCCCGGACAACGAGGGGTCCCCGATCACGAAGTATGAGATCGCGGTCAACGGCGGCGATGGCTCCAGCAAGCAGACGACGGCCGACGGCTCCGCTACGAAGGCGACAATCGGCGACCTGGAGAACGGCGTCAACTACTCGGTGTCGATCGTCGCCCGGAATGGCGCGGAGAAGCAGGCCGAGTGGTCCCTGCCGGCGAACGCGACCCCGCACGGCAAGCCGGATCCCGCCACTGGGATCACGCTGAGGCACGTGGGCTCGAGCGCCGACGGGTCGACGGGTTCCGTCGACGTCTCGTGGAAGCTTGGCCGCTCCGGCGGCACCAACTGGGGGGCGACGACCGTGACCGTGGACGGGCGGGATCCGATAACGGTCGACGGCTCGACTACCTCCGTCCACGTCGACGGCGTCACCCCCGGCAACTCGGTGTCCGTGACCGTGGATCTGTCTAACGCCGAGGGCGACCATTCGTCCTCGACTCAGAGCTTCTCGCTGTCGACCGTGCCCATGCCGATCGGCGCTCCGACGCTCGAGGGCACGGGCAAGCACGGCCAGCTGGTGGTCAGGAACCTGAACAAGGCGCCCGGTAACGGCTTCGCCGTCGGCGAGTTGAGCCTGCGCTACTCCTCGGATTCGGGCTCGTGTGTCAATGGTTCGGAGGCTCGCGACGGCATGATCATCGAGGGCAGCGGTATCGCTGCGCGCACCTACTACTTCTGCCAGGTGGGTCTGGCGACCTCGGGTGAGACGGTTGCGTCGACTCCCGTGCGCGCCGATGGACAGCCCATCGCGCCCCCGACCCTGCAGGGCGTGACGGTCTCGAAGGCCGGGCCCGGCGCGGTCCGCGTGAATGTGGCCGTCGCCGAGGCCTACCCGGCCATGACGGAGCTGACGGTGACGGTGGCTGGCCAGCAGGTCAACATGTTGGGCTCGCAATCCGTGGTGGTCAACAACCTCCCCGAGGGTGCGCAGGTGAGCGCCCACGTCGTTGCCAAGAATTCGCAGGGCGAGGCCTCGGCGGACTCCAACGGCATCACCACCGAGCTGGGCGTGTCCACCAAGTGGGTCGAGAACTGCAGCCCGGGCGTCGCCGGGCAGGTCCCCGGCCAGGCGTGCCACACCTTCAACCTGGTGGCCCCCGGCTTTACGCCGGGCGTGTCCGTCCAGCACGTGTGCCGCGTCTCCTCCGACGTTGATCCCGGCCACCCCCGCGAGGTCGTCGTGGGCGGCCCCGAGGTCGAGTCCGGTGTTCCGACGCGGGCCGGCTCTCAGGCCGAGCTGAACGGGGCGGTACGAGTGGAAAGCTGTGAGCCGGGCCGGTAGCGGCCGGGGCGTGAGAGGAACCGATCTGATGGGAGGAACGCCATGAAGCGTGTGAAGGCCGACATCGGCCTGACGGAACGACCGCGCGTCCTGCGGGCCGTCGCCTCGGCGCGTACCGCACTGGATCGTCGTCTCCGCGCGATCCCGGGAATGCGCTACGTGCTGGCCGCGTGCGGCATCGTCACCCCCTTCGGGTGGCTGGTGATCGCCTCGGCGATCGCGGGGCTGGTGGTCGCGGGAGTTGTGGGATGGGCCGAGGCCTTCGCGCTGGCCATCGCGTGCGTGGCCCTGCTGGTCATCGCGATCGTGCTCGTCGCCGCCCCCTCGCCCTACCGCGTGTCGCTGCGCCTGCCCCAGGAGAGGGTGACGGCCGGGCAGACGGCTCTGGGCGAGATCCGCGTCGTGAACGACACCTCCCGCCGCGGCGGCTCCGAGGTCATCGAGCTGCCCATCGGCGCCGGCGTCGCCGAGTTCGTCATCCCGGGCGTACCCTCTCACCGGACGTGGGACGAGTTCTTCTCTGTCGTGACCCGCCGCCGCGGCGTCATCGAGATCGGCCCGGCCCGCACCGTGCGCTCTGACGGCCTGGGCCTGCTGCGCCGCGTGCGTTCCTGGGATAACCCGGTGACCCTCTACGTCCATCCGCGCACGGTGCGCGTGCCTTTCGACGCGACCGGCTTCCAGGTCGACGTCGAGGGCGTGGTGACGGCGAAGCTGTCCAGCTCCGACGTGTCCTTCCACGCGCTGCGCGACTACGAGCCGGGCGACGATCGACGCGCCGTTCACTGGCAGTCCACGGCCCGCCTCGGCAAGCTCATCGTGCGCCAGTACGAGGAGACGCACCGCTCCCACCACCTGATCGTGCTCGACACGGCGCGCTCCTCCTGGGATCGTGACGCCTTCGAGGACGGGGTGTCGGTGGCCGCTTCCCTCGCCCTGGCGGGGATTTCCGCCTCGCGCACGGTGTCATTTGCCGCGGGCAAGCGGTGGATTCCGGCGACCGGGGCGGTCAGCATGCTCGACTCCCTGGCCTCACTGACGTACTCCGGGCGTTCGAACATCACGGCGCTCGTGCGCCGCGCCTTCGCCTCGTGCCCGTCGGCCTCCTACGTCAGCGTCATCGCGTCCTCCGCGGTCACGGACGAGGAGGCCGCGCACCTCGCGCAGGTCACTCCCCGGGACGTGACTGTGCAGATCCTGCGCATTAACCCGAAGCAGCGCGCGCGTCGGCGGAGCCTGGAGGGCGGCGTGCTTTTCGACTGTCCGTCGCTGCGCGAGCTGGCGCACTTGGTGGGTGATATCCGGTGACTGTTGATGCTCTTGGTCGCGCCAGGCCTCGCCTGCCGCTCCTGTCCTTCTTCGCGTTGGCCGTGCTCTTCGTGGGGCCGGTCCTCACGCACGAGGCCGTCTTCGGGTCGTTCGTCGGCCTGATCGCCGCCGGTTCGGGCGTCGCGGTCGGCCTGCTCATCGCGGCTGCCTCGACGCGCTGGTCGTGGGACACGCTTTCGACCCTCGCGGCGCTGCTCGTCGCCTACTTCCTGCTGGGCGGCCCGATCGCCCTGCCGTCGACCGTGCGCTGGGGCGTCGTGCCCACGACGGACACGCTGCTGACCCTCGTGCGCGGCTCGGTGAGCTCGTGGAAGGACCTCCTGACGTTGACGCCGCCGGCGGCCTCCTACGTGGGCCCCGCGCTGGTCCCGTGGATCACGGGCCTGCTGTGCGCGCTGATCTCCGGCCTCGTCTCGGTGCGGTGGGGGCGTCCGCTCCTGGGCATCATCCCCGTCGCCGCGATGGGCGTCGTGGGTCTGGCTTTCGGCCTGTCCGGGGTCGTGCCGCCCGTGTGGCCGTTCATGGTGTGGTTCGCGGGCGCGTTCCTGTGGCTCGCGTGGGCTTCTTCACACCAGCGCCTGTCGCTGGGGTTGGACGTGTCCGTCAATCGACGAGGCCGTGGCGGGGCGAGCGCTGCGACGGCCTCGACGCGCGGTCCTTCCCGTCAGGCGGTGTTCCGCTCCCGGCGGCTGTTGGCCTCGTCCCTGATGATCGCGCTGGCGGTGGGCGTGGCCCTGCCGGCGACGGCCTCGTGGGGGCCGGTGGGCCGACGGATCGTGGCCCGCGAGAAGGTGGAGCCGCCGTTTAACGTGCGTCAGTACCCGTCGCCGCTGTCGGCGTTCCGCCACTACAAGAAGGATCTGGCGGAGCAGACGGTCATGACGGTGCGTGGGCTGCCGGCGCGCACGCGCGTGCGCTTGGCGGCGTTGGACGTGTACGACGGGACGACCTTTACGATGAGCGCCCCGAAGAGCCAGGTGTCCACCTCGGTCGCGGCCCAGTCGGATGGACAGGCGTCGACGGTGAGCGTGCGTAACGGCTACGTGTCGGTTGGCTCGACGATTCCGCGTACTCGGTCGCAGGGCAGCGACGGCTCGTTCACGGCGACGATCGAGACCTCGGGCATTGTGGGCCCGTGGGTGCCGGTGGCCGGTGACGTCCGCTCGGTGACCTTCGGCGGGGAGAACGCTCGCGCGCAGCAGGAGGGCTTGCGCTTTGACATGTGGGCGGATGCGGCGCTGACGACGGGCCTGCCCGCCCAGCCGCAGACGGTGACGATCAACGCGGACTCGATCGTGACGCCGACGGATTCGCAGTTCGCGGGTGCGACGCCGGTGAAGTTCCATTCGGATACGGACGAGCCCTACCCGAGCGGCCTCGACACGTTCATGGCGAGCATCGTGGGTTCCGCGTCCTCGCCGATCGAGAAGGCGCGCGCGATCGAGCAGTACCTGCATAACGAGGGCTACTACCTGACGGAGAACACCGATCAGTCGCGCCCGGGTCATCACCTCAATCGACTGTCCGCGATGGTGTCGGATAGCGGCCAACTGATCGGCGACGACGAGCAGTATGCGGCCCTGATGGCCCTCATGCTGCACCAACTGGGTTGGAACGCGCGCGTCGTGATCGGCGCGTACCCGTCGGGCGAGTCGGCGGACGCGAGCACGCTCGTGGGCACCGACATGCACGTGTGGGTCGAGATGGAGTTCGAGGGCATCGGCTGGGCCGTGTTCGACCCGACGCCGGATAAGGACCGGGTGCCGCAGGACAACTCGGAAAAGAAGAAGAATTCGCCGCGTCCCCAGGTGCTTCAGCCGCCGGAGCCGCCCGAGGAGCCCGTGGAGTTGCCGCCGGTGAACCGCGACCAGGACGTGGCCGCGAAGGAACCGCCGGGGGCGGGCATCCCGTGGCTGCTGATCGGCACCGTGTCCGGTTCGCTGCTCCTGCTGCTTGCGCCCTTCGCGCTGATTGCTGCGCTCAAGGCCAGGCGAACTCGCGTGCGCCGCAAGGCCTCGCCCGGCGTGGCCCTGGTGGGTTCGTGGGACGAGGTCGTGGACATGGCGATTGACGCGGGCGTGCGCGTGCGCGCCGACCAGACCCGCCAGGAGGCGGCGTGGGCGCTGGCCTCGTTCTGGAAGCTTCGCGAGGGGCAGGAAGAGGGGGCTGAGGCGCAGCGCGTGGCGTCCCAGGCCTCGACGTCGGCGTTGATCCCGGGCTGGACGCTGTTCCGTGAGCGCGTGCCGATGACCGTGGCGATCGCTCGCCGCGCGGACGTCGCTGATTTCGCGGCGGCGACGGGCGGCCAGAAGGAAGCGGAGTCCGCGTGGTCGGACGTCGATCAGCTGAAGCGGTCCCTGGCGTCTTCCGCGAGCCTGTGGGTGCGCCTGCGGCGTCGCTTCTCGCTGCGTTCGCTGCTGCGCACGTGGAGGCGCCCGCCGGCGGCCGGGAAGGAGTCGGTACGAGGCGTGGGTTCCTTGCTGGAGGACGGCGAGGATGCGGATGGTCCGTTGGAGGATCCGTCGAGCGGGAGGAGTAGGCCGTGACGCGTGGAGCGGTTGTGGGCGCCGGCCCGCACATTGAGGGGTTCCGGTGGATTCGTGCCCTCGGGTCGGGCGGATTCGCGGACGTGCACCTGTACCATCAGCAGGTTCCGTCGCGTGACGTCGCGATCAAGGTTGCGCGCCCTAACGTGGAGGGCGGCAACGAGGCGATCAGGTACGAGGCCGACGCGATGGCTCGCGTGTCGAGCCACCCGGCCATCGTCAACCTGTACGGCGTGGGGTCGCTGCCCGACGGCCGCCAGTTCCTCATCATGGAGTACTGCCCGGTTGCGAATATCGCGGATCAGGTGCGGGCTCGCCCGATGGATCTGGCGTCGGCGCTGGACATGATGATCCGCATTTCGTCGGGCGTGGAGATGCTGCACCGGTCGGGCTACGTGCATCGGGACATTAAGCCCGGCAACATCATGCTGGACTCGTACAAGGCGCCGGTGTTGACGGATTTCGGCGTGAGTGCGCGCATCGGCGAGGGTGCGGGCGGCAGCGTCGACGGTTTTTCGGTGCTGTGGGCGCCGCCCGAGCAGCACGATGGGAACTCGGTCGCGGAGCCGTCTCAGGACGTGTGGGCGTTGGCGTCGTCGCTGTGGACGCTGCTGGTGGGCCGCAGCCCCTTCGAGGATCCGATTGGGGATAACACGACGGTTGCGGTCGCGATGCGCGTGCGTTCGGGGCGCCTGCGCGGGGTTGCGCGCGCGGACGTGCCCGAGGAGCTCGACGAGGTGCTGCGCGCGGCGATGAGCGTGGATCCGACGCGCAGGACCCGCTCCGCCCTGGCGTTTGCTCAGTCGCTCCAGGGTATTCAGCGCCTGGCGGGGCTTCCCGTGACGCCGATTGAGGTGCGCGATGCGCCACACATGCCTCGCCCCTCGGTGCCGGGACCGGCCTCCCCGGCTGGCTTCCCGGTTCCGGTGCCCTCCCAGGGGGAGGGGACGAGGCCTCGGGGCGCGTCGGCCGCGCAGGACGCGACGATCCGCTCGGGTGTGGGTTTTGATTTTTCGGAGTCCGGCGTCGTGCCGATCGCGGACTCGTGGCATCATCCGCGCAACCTGTCGACGGGCCGCGCGGCGGAGGCGTCCTTCGACGATGAGGAGGAGCGTGTCGTCCGGCGTCTGCCCGTTCCCGCGATCATTGCCCTCGTGCTGGTGGGCGCGGTCGTGGTGGCGGGCCTCGTCGTTGCGATGCTGACGGGCGGCGGGCACTCGGTGCGTATCGACCCTACGGAAGCGCCGACGGCGAGCCAGGAGGATCCGAGTAAGCTCACGGTGCCTCCGGCGGCTCCCACGGGCCTGAGCGGCCGTGTGGAGGGCGATTCGATCGTGTGGACGTGGACGGCGCCCGCCGATTCGAACTACACGAGTGACCAGCTGATGTTCCAGTACCGCCTGGAGCGTCCGGGCGAGGCGCCGCTGGGCGCGTCGAGCCCGGTCGCGTCCGTGACGCTGCCCGCGACGCGCGGCGGCGACAATTGTTTGACGGTGCGCACGGTCGTGGCGTCTTCGGGCTTGCAGTCCCAGTCGATCAACGCCTGCGTGGCGGTGAATTGAACGCCTAGCGGCCGCGGCCCGGCTTGCGCAGCCAGGAGACGACGACGAGGCACCCGAGGAACGTGACGCACGCGAAGGCGATGCCTGCGATGGTCAGGTCGGCGCGGGTGCGGGCCTCGGCGCCGGAGGAGCGTTCGGTGACGGGCAGGATGGGGGGAGTGTCGTTTCCGCTGGTGCCCGTCATGGGGTTGATGGGGCCGTCGACGTGGGCGTTTGCGGCGATGGTGACGGCCGCGTAGGGGTTGATCATGCCCCAGCCGATGGCGGTGGTCGATGCGATGGGGTTGGCGCGGCGTGCGGTGGCTTCGAGGCGCCACTTCCACATGGCCGGTGTCTCGTCGGGGTGCGCGGAGGCGACCAGCGCGGCGGCGCCCGCCGCGTAGGCGCTCGCGAAGGAGGAGCTGCCGGTGGTTTCGTTGTTGGCTTCGCCGGTCAGGCAGTCGCCGCCCGCGACGGCCGTGGTGAGCGCGGCAATGGAGGGGGCGGCGATGTCGACGTGGACGCCGGAGACTTGGCCGCCGTCGGGGACTCCGGCCGTGGCGCTGGTGACGGCGAGGACGTTGGGGATCGCGGCCGGGTAGCGCGGGACGGTGTCTTCGCCGTACTGCTGGACGATCTGGGAGTCGGCGTTGCCCGCCGATGCGACGACCAGGGAGCCGGCCGCGGTGGCGGCTGCGACGGCGGCGTCGAGGCGGGAGTCCGGGGTGGGCTGGGACTGCGGGACGACGATGATCTGGGCGCCTTGCGCGGCGGCCCATTCGATGCCCTGGGCGGTCTTGCCCGCGTCGAGGCCGGTGGGCCCCTGCTGGGGGTCCTCGTTGAAGGTGTCGTAGACGCGAACGGGCAGCAGGGCGACGCGCGGGGCGACGCCTTCGAGTGCGGACTGTTCGGGGAGCAGGCGCGAGGCGATGATGCCGGCGACCTGGGTGCCGTGACCGTAGGTGTCGGTGCGCCCGTCGCCGCCGTTGACCAGGTCGAGGCCGGGCAGGACGACTGAACCGGAGGGGAAACGGGCCGAGTCTGCGCCGCCGTCGGTGGCGGGGTTGACGGGGGTGAAGTGTTTGCTGGTGGGGCTGATGCCGGAGTCGACGATGGCGACGGTGACGTGTTCGCCCTTGGTGATGTCCCAGACGCGCTCGAGGTCGATGCGTTTGTCGGCGCTCTGCGGGTAGGAGCTGATGAATTCAGTGCTGGACAGGCAGCCGCCGGAGTTCTTGCTGGCCGTGGGGGTAGGGGTAGGGGTGGCCGTGGGGGTCGGCGTGTCGGCGTGGCTGGGCACGGCGGCGCTGACGGTGAGGCAGGCGCCGACGAGCAGGCAGGCGCCCGCGCGGAGGGCGCGACGGGCGCCGGTGGTGCGCGCGAGCGTCATGACTTGCCTCCGCTGGCAACCTCCCGGCGCGCGGCTCGGTTCGACAGCTCGACGCCGCTGGGGATCAGTTCGAGCCACTGTTCGGGCACGGTCTGGACGTAGTCGGTGCCCCAGCCGAGGCGCTGGAGGGTGTCCTTCTGGTCGTCGCCGAGGGAGTGGCGCAGGCCGAGGTCGGATACGAAGGTCAGGGGCGTCTCCGTTTGGCCGTTGGTGGATCCTTGGGCGAGGGTGCCGTAGCCGGATTTGACCAGGGCGGAGCCCGCCGAGTACGAGGCTGGGGTGGCGGCCGTCGGATCGAGGTTCCAGGTGGAGCGGCGCGCGCCTTCCTGGGACATGAAGGTCAGCGTGGCGTGGGCGGTGGTGGAGCTCTGTTGCGTGGTGACGGCGCCGGAGGAGTCGGACTTGCCCTGCTCGAGGGTGGCGCAGGGGACCTGGTCGCGCACGCGGACGACCTTGGGGTTGTCGTCGTCGGAGCCGGAGGTGGTGGAGTCGGAGTCGAAGGGGTAGAGGCCTTCGAGGGCCGCCCACTCCTTGGGGAAGGGGGAGGGCTCGACGTCGGTTTTGGCGATGGTGAAGGCCTGTGCGAAGGCGCCGGGCTGGATCGTCAGAGCGGTTTCGATGGTTCCGTTGGGGGCGAGGGGGCTGCCTTCGTAGAGGGCGGCGGCGAGGGGGGACAGCGGGTAGGCGTGGCCGGTGCTGACGAGCACGTAGTACGTGGTCGAGCCGGTGTCTTTGACCGCGATGATGCTGCCCTGGCGCAGGGAGTTGTTGTTCTGCGGGTAGGAATCCATGGGGCCGCCGGGATTCTCGACTGTCCAGGTGGCCAGGTCGGGTCCGTCGTCGAAGAGGGAGATCCAGTTCGGGTTGACGGAGATGGGGGAGGAGCCCAGGCGCAGGCGGGCGACGGTTTCTCCCGCGGCGGCGGGGATGCGGAACTTGGAGGAGCCGGAGACGATGTAGGAGTCGGTGCCTCCGACGGGGGCGACGTAGGCGCTGCGGGCGGCGCGCAGGCCGTTGCTCTTGAGCAGCGAGGAGTTGCCGATCCACGTGAAGGTGCGTTCGGCGATGGCGCAGCTCGTCCAGTCGGCGGTCATGTGGTTCTTGTCGGAGGGGACGTCCTCGGGCGCGTCGGCGATGCCCAGGGCTTGGCCTTGGCTGTACTTCGCCAGGTCGGTGTCGGAGATCTTCATGGTGCCGGTGGAGGAGTCGCCGAGGAGGCGCGCCGAGGTCCGGTTGGAGATCGGGTGCCACTGTCCGTCTTGGAGGTAGTAGCGGGCACCGGAGCTGGAGACGACGGCGAGGCCGGCGGATTGCTTGGTGTCGGCGCCGGGGTAGAGGAAGCGCAGGCCGACGCTCACGAGGAGCATGACGACGGCCAGGGCGGCTCCGATGACGAAAGGACGAGTCGGGGCCTGGGGTTCGACTTCTTTTCCTTCGGGCGAGCCTGCGACGAAGGAGGTGATCAGGCGTCGGCGGTTGTAGCGCTGGGCCTCGAGAATGTCCTTATTGGATGCCATTTACATTCCCCACATGTACAGAGCGAAGGGCGGCACGGCGATGATGACGAGCGTGCTGATCGTGTCGGCGGTGCGCGAGAGCCAGGGGCGGGTCTTCGGGGTGACGACGTTGGTGGCCAGCACGAGGAGGCTGCCTGTCAGGGAGGTGACGAGCACGAGGAGCAGCGAGGTGGCCGACTGGAGGGCGGCGGCGTAGGCGGCCCACGCGAGGACGGCCATGCCGGAGAGGACTCCGATGAGGACCTCGACGCGCGAGCGGATGGAGCGGGTGGAGAGCATGAGGGCCGCTCCGATCAGGGCGGACAGTGCGATGCCCTGGGAGGTGGAGCACAGGATGGGCGTGAGGATGACCAGCGCGAGGCAGGTGCCGAGTCGGATGGACACGGACATGGACACGCCCATGGAGACGGACTTGTCGATCTGGCGAGGGTCGATCTGGGCGGCCGCTGAGGGGCCGGTGACGCGCACGGGCGTCGAGGCCATGGCGAGCCACGGGATACTCAGGCAGGCGAGCAGGAGGAGCGCGGCGAGGAGGGCGGAGATGCGTTCGGGTTGAATGCCGAGGGCGCCGGACAGGAGGCCGAAGAGGCCGAGGGACACGCCGATGATGGCGGGTGTGAGGCCGCTGGCGCGGAGTCGGCCGGGCAGGACGAGGGAGCTGAGTGCCCCGATCGTGAGGGCGACGCCTGCGGCGAGTGCGCCGTAGGCGGTCCACGGGCCGGCTGGTAGTGCGCCGGCGATCGAGCAGGCGAGGAGGACGGGCGCGCAGTTCGCGAGCACCGCGACGGCGGGCTTGTCGAGCCTGCGTGCGACGACGGCGGCGGTGCCGGTCAGGAGGAGCGCGCCGACTGCGCCGATGATGGGGTAGGCGATGGTGCGGATCTCGTTCAGTGAGGACACGACGCCGGAGAGTGAGGAGCCTTGGGATGCGCCGGATAGGAGCAGGACGCCGGCGAGGCCGACGAAGAGTGCGGAAGCGTAGGCGGAGAGCTGGAGGGAGTCAAGGGGTGTCCACGGGTCGACCGTGTTCTCGACGGCACTTCCCACGGCCTCGACCAGGTCGTCGAAGCGTTGATCGTCGCGTCCCTGGCCGGCGCGCTCGAGGGTGAGGGAGGCGCCCGCGCGTACACCTTGGTCGCGCAGGCACAGGGACTGGTCGAGGACCTGTCCCGAAGAGGTTGACACCGTGAAGCCGGCGGATGCCCCGTAGACGTCCATGCGCCCGATGCTGCGCAGAATCGTGGGGATCAGCTCCGCCAGCGGAGACAGCTGCGGGACTGACAGGTCGACCGTTTGATCGTCGTAGGTGACCGTCAGTGGAGTGAGTGCAGTAGCGGTCTGCGTGCTCTGAACCATTGTCTCCTCCGGGTTGGGATGTTCATAGTCTGCCTGTTTGTGTTCGGCGGGGCAAACTGTCGGGCTCCTGGGACTTGGTAGAAGTTTGATGAGATTGTGTGGCGAAGGGTTAGACTTTTGGTGGGTTGTGTGGTTAGACTGGCGTTGCAAGTAGGGCGTTCC
>ENA-OWND01000564-OWND01000564.1-metagenome-genome-assembly--contig:-NODE-564-length-25815-cov-46.015411_pt1 | contig 25815 bp, 18 predicted proteins | sample MGYA00245342_ERZ651119 | MGnify/ENA primary metagenome ERZ651119 (study PRJEB26857, sample SAMEA4031756) | metagenome | biome: human; feature: oral; material: saliva | place: Philippines | collected 2014... | reverse complement strand
AGCGCAGGATGTTCGTGCAAGAGCAGCCTGTTCCTCCTTACGATAAGGGCGACCAATGGAGCAATGCGACTTATGAAGATAAGTACCGCAACGACCTGCTCGTATGTGTTCGTCCGAAAGCTGCAGGCGAAGAGTTTAGTATCGAGGATTGGCAAGCAGCGCAAGAGTTTACATCTAATAAGTTCAAGGCAGAGCTAAAAACGACCGCTGATAATATCACAGCGACGGTTACAAACTTAAAGAATGGACTTGTCGAGGTCGGCTTTGAACTTGACGGAGAAAAGAAAAGCTTCACTGTCACTGCAGAGAACTTCAAGGTCCAAACCCCTTCTGGAAAGGTTGCCTTAATGACCTCGGATGGAAAGGTTAACGCTGACTTAATCGAGGCGAAAAGTATCCGCACATCTCCGAGCAGTGATGGACTACATATTAACATGTATGAGGGTACATTCGATGTGCTGACGAAGGATAATAAGAAGGGCATCAGTATGACAGTGGATAAGGACGGCTTCCCTCATCTTATTTTTTTCGATAACGAGGGCAACGCTAAGTATGACTTGGGTTATACAGGCTTGAAGGAACTTGTGTCTGCTTATCAAGCTGCCTACTGGACTAAGCGGTCTCTTGTCAATGTGACAGATAAAGGCTTATCAGCTGTCTATCCTAAGACTGTTAAAGGTAAGGTGTGGCATGACTACCACGCAGCCCGACACTATGCTACAGGTAAGCTGGGGGACGACGGTGATAATGATGGTAAGACGTTCGACTCTGAGGATGTCGGATACCCTATTCCTGATGGATGGTATACTGCTGAAAACGAACAAGGCCAATACTTAGAAGGAGGAAATGAATCCATTAACGAAGAAAATCAGAACAAGCCTAAGGTACATGTATTTGGTGTGGCTATTTCCAAGGCAGAGAATGGAAGATTAGGTAAGGCACAGCATGTTTGGTTCTCAGTAACTAACGGTAGAGTCTCCTTCTGTGACCCTGATGGTAAGCCTATAGTTGTTACAGAGTCTCTTTTACAAAATTATCCATTTGACAAATATAAGGATAGAGTTTAACTAATATAAAACAAAATGAAGAAGATTTTAGATTGTATTTACAGGATTTTCGAGAGGTTCGCTACTATTGGTAGCGACAAGTTCTTACACCTCATTGCAGGTCTTATCGTAGCTTTCGTGCTTGGTAGGCTGTTTGCGCACGTTGAAGCGTGGGCGTTCCCTGCAATTACGGGTGTCTTGATGTTGATGACAGGTAAGGAGTGTGTTGATTATTACATCCGCAAGGAGCAGTTCGATTGGCTCGACGTAGTTGCTGGTCTGGTGGGTGCTGTTGTCGGAGTATTAATGTGCTTACTATGAATTACCTTGAACAATTTAAATACGTGATGTGTTCAATCATCAGTGGGATGCTGAGCTTATTCTTTCCTATACGGGACTTTATGTATGCTATGTTGATTGTGTTCGGTGTCAACTATATCTTTGGATTAGTTGCAGGGCTTAAGCATGGTGAGAAGTGGGAGTTAAGAAAGTCTATGGTCTTCTTTTACCATTGTGCGTTATTCTTTGTCATGACGGCTTCAATCTTCGTTACAGGTTATTTTCTTCATGCTGGCGATGAGACGCTCGGAGTTGTTAAAGCATTGTGCGGTGTGGCCATTTGGTTTTACTCTACGAATATCGTTCGTAACTGGCGGATGATGCTTATCGAGAATACTACAATGTGGAAAGTAGCCGGCTTTGTTTATTACGTTCTGACACTGAAAGCAATCGACAAAGTGCCGTTTCTTAGCGAGTATCTTAAGAGTTCGCACGTTGATGTAGATGATGATAAACCAAAGTTTGATTAGTTATGGCAAATTTCTCAATAGCGGAGCTGGTACAATCCAGCACCGCTGAACAACTCAAGATAAACAATAACCCTCCTTCTATTGTGAGGGTTCATCTGACAGAGACGATTACGCTCTTAGAGTGTATCCGTGCGGAGTGGGCGGAGTATTGCGAGCGTCACGACCTCGGTACTCCTGCTATCCGCATCACAAGCGGTTATCGCTCACCAGAACTGAACAAGGCAGTAGGCGGAGTAAAGAACTCTGCTCATGTCATGGGTTATGCTTCCGACCTGCAACCTGTCAATGGTAAGCAGGATGAGTTTGAACGCTTCTTTGCAACAGAGTTCTCTCGGATGGGGTATGCTTATGACCAAATCATAATCGAAAGCTCTAAATCCTCTCGCTGGGTGCATGTAGGCTATAAGCGTGCGGATGGAAAGCAAAGAAGGCAATGTTTCACATTAAAGGTGTAAGAGTATGGAAGATAAGGATATTAAGTACTACGTGTACACGATGTTAATCATCATTGGCTTACTTGCTCTTACGTCACTCTGCTTCACAAGCTGCTCGCATAGAGTGTATGTACCTGTGCAGTCTATCCGCACTGATACTATCTACATGTCAAGGAAAGACAGCGTACATATCAAGGATAGCCTTATCACTCGACAAGTGATAACCGTCCGTGATAGTGTCGCTATTCATGACAGCGTTGTAATCATCAAGGATGAGCAAGGCAACATCAAGGAACGGTTGATTGTCCGCTATCGTGACCACTGGCATGCAACTCAGGATGCTCTTACCCTCCTACGTCTGATTGACCACTACAAGGCGAGCAATGATAGCTTGCTTGCAACTATGAGGGAGCATATCGAGGTTCCTAAGGTCGTTGAGCGAGAGTTAAGCAGATGGGAGAAGATAAAGATGGATGTAGGTGGTTGGGCAATAGGCGCTATGTCAACAGTTCTGCTGGGTGTTATTGGATATATCGTTGTTTGGCTCTTGAAGAAATATAGGAAACTTTAATGTGTCAATCCTTGCAAATTCTTGAATAACTTGCAAGAAATTCTATAATGAAGTACATCAAGCTACATCTCACGGAGAGCCGTACGAAAGATAACCGTTTCGCACAAGCCTCTATCCGTGGCATTGAAGATAATACGGGTGAGAATTTTACGAGTTCTCACCCTAAACTCCTTCAAGACATCATTTGTCATGCGCTATCCCTTGCGCACGGTGTCGAGATAGAGGGCAACAATGGTTTTACTTATACCTTTCCTTTTAAGCTATCATAATTATGGCGATAGAAAAACTTTACTTAGAGCATAAACAGACAGGCGGACGACTGACCGCTGACGAGTTTAACAAGTTGCCCGAAAAGGTCAATGAACTCATCGACGCACAGAACTCTGAGGAGGAACGTGTGAAGAAGACGATTGCAAAGAACCGTCCTTCGCTTGGGCAGATTTCAAACGTAAATACTGAGGTCGACGAACTCACATCCGAGACATGTGTACTCGTATGGAATGGTGACCAGTGGGTCCCTATGAAACTGTCTGAACTCCCTATTGGGCAAGGTGGCGGTGGCGGTCAGCAGACTATTCTCTATTATCTCCGAGCCGTCAATCAGTCGCCATCTACCACGCTCTCTGCTTCTAAGTCAGCAGGTGAGTGTGCTATCAGGTTTATGTTCGTGTCACGCACAAAGGATGTTGGGCAGACTGATTTTATCGACACAGGAGAATGGGGTACTTACGAGATCTTCGCTAAGGCTGGCGATGGAACGTTCGTGTCCAAGGCTCGTGGTCGCTGTCAGTCGAACACAGTTACAACTGTTGATGTATTCAAGTTCTTAGAGAGTGGTCAAAATAACATCATGGTGAAGATTACAGGTGAGGTGACGGGGCAAACGTCTCCTGCCTTGGTCTATTCTATCACACTGTCTGCGCTCTTCCTTTCTATCTCTGAGTTCAACTGGTGGAAGGCATATCAAGGCGACATTGTGCTGCCATGCTACATCAGCGGTAACATCTCTAAGACGCTTCATGTGAAGATTACAGGTGAAGGCTACGAGCAGACGTATGAGCGTCAGTTCGGTACCGCAACTTACACATCTTCGCCAGTCGCTTACACCGTTCCATTCACGAATAAGACTGGTATCTTCCATCTGTCTGCTTGGCTATCGAATGAAGACAATACAGTCCAGACTACTCCAGTAGGTTATGATTTCATGGCCGTAGCTAATAACGAATCTGTGAAGATGGTAGTCGTTAACAATAAGGCAGAGAAACTGCTTAACTGGTATGAGAACAAGGTGTTGGAATACGCTGTATATGACGGTAAGGCGGTAACGACACCGCTGTCTATCTTGATGAAGAAGGACAACGAGGTGCTTCAAGAGAATGTATCAGAGAATACGCTGACACAAACCAAGATGCAATACACGCTTTCGCTTGAGGTCGAGACGATTGATAACTCTGATTTCACAGCATTAATCGGTTTCAGAACTCACCCAACAGACGAGGTGCGCTTGCGTGATGCAATTCCTTTCCCTGTTGATAACTCGCAAGGCTATTCAGCTACAGCAGGAGCGGTGTTCTATCTGAATGCAAAGAACAGAAACAACACCGATACCGACCGTAACGTCCTCCGCAATCTTATCAATACCGAGCATATCGGTGCAGAGTGGCAGAACGTAGCCTTCTCACGTGACGGATGGGTGACGGATGATGAAGGCGCACGCACATTGCGACTGCTCGCAGGTTCTCGCCTTACTATCGATTACAAGCCTTTTGAGAAGGAGGCAGCGCAATCTGGTAAGACAATCGAAATTGACTATCAGATTAACAATACCTCTGATTACGATGCGGAGTGTATCTCTATCGCTATGCCTTATCAGAAGGGTTATATCGGATTGAAGGTGAAGCCGTCTTCTATTATGTTCGCTACTCGTAGCGAGCGCAATCCTGATGTGCAAGCGATGAATACAGACGATGGTGTGCGTATTCGCCTGGCACTCGTAATTAGTCCTAAGAAGTACACGTATGTACTCAATGGAAACACGTATTACCTTAACCTCGTCTACCTCTACATTGACGGCATTGAAGCTCGTAAGTTCGCCTATTTGCTTACCGACTCTATGCAGATAGGTTCAGGCGGTGGTATCGTTATCGGTTCTGATAAGGCTGATGTCGATTTGTATTCTATTCGCATCTACGATAGTGCAATGGACGCTGCAAACGTGCATCAAGATTACATCAATGCACTTGCAACCGTAGGAGAAAAGAGTGCTGAAAAGTTGGACAACGACATCTATGATACCCTCGGTACCACGGTCGATTTTGACAAGGTCCGTGGCAAGGTAAATGTCTTTACTTTCGATAAGCCATTGCCGGCTTATGAATATGGAAAGTCTTATCGTCCAAAGGGTACGCTTGAGATATATCCTAAGGATGGCAATGCGAACCTTAACCGCTTGACGATTACCAATCTTCAGCTGCAAGGTCAAGGTACATCTTCTATGCTTTACTACCTATGGAATTGGAAGGCAAAGGTAGCTAAGGACACGACTATCGTCTATGAGGACGGTCAGACTACACAGAAGAAATTTGAACTGTTTAAGAACCTGCCTAAAATCTCCAAGCTGACAGCGAAGAAGAATATCGCTTCTTCTATGCAATACCATAAGTTAGGTTCTGTAAACTCATATACCGACCTATGGAAGGCGGTAGGATTAACTAACGAGGGTATCGAGCAGGATAGCGAAGCACGTGTCTCTATTTATCAAGAGACATTCGTGGGATTTGAGAAACAGACGGCAGAAGACGGTACTGTTACATATAAGTTCGTCGGTCTGTTTACACTCGGACCAGATAAGGGAGATGCAGCAACCTTCGGATATGATAAGGACCTTTTCCCTGACCTCTTATCTATAGAAGGTTCTGATAACTCGCCACGCTTGACACTATTTCAAGTGCCTTGGGACAAACGACGCATCCGTTACAATACGGAGGAGGAAGCATACCAGTACCAAGTCTCAGAACTCTCTTGGGAGAACTGTTGGGACTTGGATTACGCTGACCTCCCTGCTGATGATAAGACTACAGCAGATAATGAGACCCGCCAGCGAGCAGAGCAACTCGTTGAGTCGTACATCACTGCTTACAATATTGTGTATTCGTGCAATACATTTATCGAGCCTTTCAACGGTACGCTTGACGAGTTAAACGCTGACCCACATTCGACGCACATTGAGTATTGGATTGCGAAGGAAGGCGACCCGAACCAATACAACCTATACTATTACGATAGCTTGTATAAGCGGTTCTGCCCATCTACGCTTGATAGCGGTGTGTCGATAGTTAATCTTCGTCAGCAGTTAGTTGGAGATAAGTACGGATTGACAGAGGAAACATTCACATCGATTAGTGATGTCGCTAAACTCAATGAGTTATTCAAGGCAGCACGTATTCAGAAGTTCCGTGCCGAGCAGCCACAGGACTGGGATATCATGGACCTTCTTTTTCATCAACTATACGTAGAAACAATAGCAGCAACGGATAACTGTGCAAAGAATACTTATCCGTATAACTTTAACAAAGAATAGAAATGGCAAAGAGTAAATGGAAATTTAGACAGGATGACCTTGACACAATTATAACGACCATCAATCAAGGTTTAATGAAAAAGCCTTACTGGGTAGAGTTTCACGACACCTATGCTGACGGAACACCAGTATGGAATGGAGAGAAGTCCGTACTATGGAACTTAATGGAGCAAGCATACCCAGAGGAGCGTGCGCAGATGATGAGACGAATGATGTCTAAGATGGAGGAACTTGGAGGACTACAGAAAGGTACGCATCAGCAAAAACTCTTTGCTTACTTCGAGAGGTATTACTTCTCAGTAATTGATAATTTCTCATCTATGCTATACAATGAGGATGGCAAGTTCTACGAGAAGATGAAACTTGCAATGCTGCAAGGTAAGTACACTAACGACACCGATCCACTGGGTCAGTCGCTTGGTGATGGTAAGTCTCCTGAAATAGCATGGGTCAAGAAACGCATCCAATACCTTATGTCTAAGTATTCTTTTGGCGACTACGATGCTAAGACTGCTGAAGGTGCGATTACTGTTCGTACCTCCGCACAGGCGGATGCTACGACTAACTCTATCGTTCTGCGCCTGACACCAGCAATGAAGCTATATCCTACGATAGCATACGGTACCACAATCATGCGTGGTGCTCGCACAGATGCTGGTAAGGCTTGTGAGATAGTCGTAGATATTAACGGCACGTCCGACCAGCAGCTATCTGTCAAGTCAGCAGACTACCTGCTCGATATAGGCGATTGGTCATCATACGTCATCAATGGTGCGCTCTCTATTATCGGTAAGCGACTCAAGCGATTGAAACTCGGTGATGAGAATGAACAGAAGGTGAAGATACTTATCTCTTCGCTTACGCTCGGTAATACAACATCCTTAGAGGAGATAGATGTTCAGAACATCTCGACCCTTGGAGGTGCGCTCGATATGCGTAGTAACTTTCGTCTGCGTAAGTTCCTCGCTGGTGGCTCATCACTCACAGAGGCACACTTTGCTGATGGTGGTGCACTCGAGGAGGTTGATTATCCAGCTACTACCTCATACGTCGAGTTGAAAAACCTCGATAAACTTACGAACGAGCACTGCAATACAGAAGGTTGCGCACCGAACGTGATGAGCTACTTTGTCAGTGGTTGCGATAATCTTCAGCCAGTGAAGAAACTCATCGACATCATGGATGCACAAGTAGGACAAGTTCCTCATGCTCTGCGTTACGTGCGCTGTGTTGGCTTTAACGAGACGTTCACCGACGGGCGAGCCTTTGATAAACTCTCCCAGCTGGTAGATGGTACCTACCAAGGTATCGATGCGGAAGGTCAGTACGGAAATGACCCATATCCAGTGCTTGACGGTACAATCAACCTCTCCACAGGCGCATATCGTGACACCTACGATGCTTTGATGACGCACTATCCAAAGCTCAAGCTGAACATCGCTAAATGGTGGATTCGCTTTGAAGACCCAGAGGTGAAGCGAATTTGCGTTGAAAATTGGGATAAAGACGGTGACGGTGAGCTCTCTATGGAGGAAGCTGCTGCCGTTAGTTCCATCGGGACTATCTTCCAAGGCTTAGATAGGAAGGATGGCATATTAAACCTCTCTATGTTTAAAAACCTCCGTTCTATTAATCAAGTGAACTTTCGTTATATAGTACACCTTAAGAAATTAATATGCCCACCATCAGTGTCAAGGTATGATACTTGTTTCTTTGGGTCATCGATAGATACTATTATAGTTGAAAATATGGTTCAGCAGAGTTCCTTATTATGGGGACTCTCTTTTAAGAATTTTATCATCAAAAGTAAGAATCCCCCTAAACAAGGAATGATAGCTTCGTATGGATGGGGTGATAGAACAGGCTCAAGAATCTTTGTGCCAGACGAGAGCGTTAATCTATACAAGACAAGTACGTCATTCTCAGACATAGCAGAATATATCTATCCGCTTAGCGAGTATCACGAATGATACTCGCTCAAGGGCTTAATGCAATCAGCTTTATCCTTCCATCCATAGGCATGTTTATATTCTTCGACCAAATCATCAGGGACATAGATTGCGTTACCATTGTAGTAGAAATCCCACCCATATAATTTTCTAAAATCAACAACCTTTTTAGATCGAAAAATAAGTATCGCAGTTACATTTCTAAACGTAGATGATTCTATGATGCCTGTATATGTCTCAGGGAAATCAAGGACTTTAAGCAATATACAGTTGCTGAAGGTCTCATATAAATAAGGTGAGGATTTCATTTTTACAGGAAATATAACCTCTTTAAGATGGATACAATTTGAGAACATAACTTGCTGTAATGTGCAATCTTGAGGAAGCACAATCCTTACAAGATTCTTACAATTGTCAAAAGATACATTTTCTTTTATCTTCGTGAAGAAGCTGAAAGAAGAGAAGTCTTTAATCTTGGAGTTATTCTTGAACATAGTCCCGATGGGATTAAAACGGTGTTTAGATACTGTTTTAATCCCATCGGGACTATCTTTAGAGGCGGATCGTTTAAATCGCTGAAAGAACTTGGTATATTTGGAACTGTCGAGCTGAGTAATGGAGCCTTCCAAGAAACGACAGTAAAAGAGTCTATAGTTATACCTGAAGGTTGCACGAACGTAGCGACAGCAGCCTTTGAAAAAGCCACAGTAAGAACGATAGAACTACCTTCTACTGTATCTTTTCTCTTGGGTTCTTGTTTTCACGAAGCACGTATAGACAATCTGATTTTCCATGGAACTCAGCCTCCTCAAAAATATGGATATTGGGAGTTCTTAGGAGCAAAGATAAAACACATATATGTTCCTGATGAAAGTATAGAATCTTACCGTTCTGCTAATCTCGCACCATGGTTAGAATATGAACCGCTTAGTAAGTATCATTCGTGAAGTCCACTCATAGGGTGAATAATAGATGTTCCGCTTAATGGAGAAGGTTCGCTTGTAAAAGCCTTTTTATACACCTCTAAACTCTCGTCTGGGACATAGAACATGCACCCATTAGGTGTGCATGTATCGTAGGTTCCTGTTGTGTTAGAAAATGTCCAGTCGTGACTTGGAGGAGTCTTCCCATGAAAAACGACAATTGTTGCTGAGTTGAAACCTAACACATAACGACCAAGCGATGTAACGTTCTCAGGTATATCTATTCTTTTCGTATTGTAGAAGTATGAGCGAGGAGCTGACGATACAGACGGAAGGGATTTGATTGCTTTAAAATGTTTCAAGTCTGATAGGTTATCTGTTCTTATATTGTAGAATATAGTCCCGATGGGATTAAAACAGTATCTAAACACCGTTTTAATCCCATCGGTACTATCTTTGCAAATCGTACTATAAAAGGGTTTACTGAGCTTCAATATTTCACGTCACTAAGAAAAGAAAGAGAAACATTTAAAAGCACTACATTTGGGACTATTATACTCCCAGAAGGATTAACTACGGTTCCTCATTCAATGTTTCGCTACTGTCAAGGAGAGTGCGTTGTGCTGCCACCTTCAGTAATAGCTATAGATGAACTTTCATTTAACAATGCAAGAATAAAGAACTTAGTTCTCAAGGGCAGTAACTATATCGAAACAATAAATTATTGGGGCATCCTTTACGCAAGAATAGACACTCTTTATGTAGCTCCTCATTTAGTCGAAACTTACAAGCAAAGTACTAAATGGAATAGTCGAGCTATGCAAGGTTACTTAGGCGATATCCTACCCCTTAGTGAGTATCATCCTTGATACTCGCTGAGTGGTGCGAAACAGTTTCTAATATTCTTCCCTGAATGTAAACTCTTAAAACTATCCACTAACTTGTCTCTAACGTATATCTTAATATCTTTTGGATAATTTATTCTATAAAAAAGATAGATTAAATCAGGAATTTCAAAGGCATTCTTTTGTCTTAGAATTATCCTTTTAATTTTGTTAGAACCTATAAGAGCATTCGTAGCGAATATAATGTCCGTGCAATTTTCGTTCACATCTATCTCTTCTAATGAAGAACACCCACGAAAAGCGAATATATTATGTCTTATCTGCTGTGGGTATTTAATCCGTCGCAGCTTAGGACATGACTCAAAACTGGTTTGATGGATTTTATCTATATTGAATGCTTCTAAGTCTTTAGAAGGGTCAATGATATTACTTGCTTGGAACACAGTCCCGATGGAACCTTTACCTAAACGCTCTTCGTATCTCCTTGTTAATAGTTGTATCTTTCACCGCTGAATACACCTGCGTTGTCTTGATACTCTGATGACCTAATATGTGTTGTATAATAGGTAAGCTCACACCTTTACTCAGCAGCACAGTAGCGCACGTATGCCTGGCACAATGAAAAGTAATGTGCCTATGTATATTGAATCGCTTAAGCACACGCTTCAGTACCAGGTTACAGCGTGCGTTACAAGGTAGTTGAAAGAGTTTACCTGTAGTTGTCTTGTTCTCTTGCACCAGCGTAGCAGCCTTTCCTCCAAACATCTTAGAGATAGGTATTCTCACCTCGTGGTCAGTCTTCTGCATACGCATTATAACCCACTTGTTCCGATATATATTCTTGACGTGCTGCTTGCTTACCTGTATAATATCCGAGAATCGAAGACCAGAATAGACGCTGAATAGAAAACCTTTAATCACCTTTCTCTCCTCTTCTGTCAAGTCTTCTTTTACCTCCTTCTCCTCAATCCGTCTCAGTTCTCTCTCTGTCAGCGATTGCTTCTGTACATTCTCCGTCTTGATATGATACTTGCGAAAGGGATAGACTGTCATCAGTTCCTCATCGATAGCGAGATTGACGAATCGACGAAAAATCTTCATAAACTTTGCAATGGTGTTAATCGCATATCCAGCATTCTTTAGGAAGTTCTCGAAATCGCATATACATTTGTAATCAACCTGCGTAAAGGTCATATCTTCCTTAAATCGTCTTAGAACCGCTAATGCTGCCTTATGATTCGCAATCGTCCCAGCTGTATATGTTTCCTTATCAATCTCACCTTCCATCCAGTCGAGGAAAGAACGATCCTCCTTGTATGCAACCAGAGTAGGATTATCGACCAATTTGTTGACATCACCAATATGCTTGATGACGTATTGCCCATCTACTTGTATCTGTATTAATGCATTATGCCCTTTTAGTTCATTACTAAGCTCACGGAGGATGTTCTGTATATTCATAATTGTAGGAAAGATGGACTGTAGGACGAGAAATATCCACCCTACAGCCCTGCTTTTAATAGAATTAAAGCACTCCCTTGTAATTTAATAGCAGTTGATTAGCCTGCTGAATATCCTTGGGAGTGTATATATCTGTAATCAATATCGATGAATGTCGTGCCTGGTCTCTCACGGTAAGTATATCAGTGTTCGCACGCAGCATATTCGTGATACCTGTGTCTTTGAGACTGTAGAATTTGTATCGGTCTGTCAGATTTAAGTTCGTACGAATATAACGACTCCAGTAATCTCTGAACGCCTTTTCTGTTCGTCGCTCCTTTCCTGGTCTGAAATCATTACTAAAGAGAAAATACTGTCCTGGATTATCGAAGATGCGCAGGTCTATCATTAATTTAATGACATGATCAGGAAGCGTTAAGAGAGCATCGTTATGATTCTTTGCTATTGAACCGTGAAGATACAATGTTTTCTTTGCTATATTGAAATCTCCTACCTTAATATAACTCATCTCCTTTGGGCGCACGAATAAATAATGTAGAATGTAGCAAGCAAGCAGGTAGTGTTTGTTGTGCTCCATCAACCACCCCTTTATTCGCTCCAGGACGTCATCAGGAATAACATCGCGGTTCTTAAGCTGACCTCGACGCTGCACGATTGAAAAGTGTTCTGTAGGGTCTGAAGATATATAGCCTCGCTCCAATAGATACTTACAGAATGTCTTAATCCATGAGAGATAATTGTTTCTCGTTCGAAGCGTGTTGTTTCTATCGACAAAAACATATTCCAAGAATTGACCTACCATCTTGCTATCGAATTGATAAGTGTAATACAGGTTGACGTTCTGTTTTTTCTTCCACTCTTTCAGAATCTTAATCCTACTGCAATATGATACAACAGACTCTTCTCGCATGTTGTGTTCCTTAAGGAGTTTGAATAGATAAGCCTCGTACTTTGTGCACGCATCATCGAATGATGTGTACTCAAGAGGTTGTACGATCTCCACCCACGGGTTCCAACCTTGCATAAGTTTTTCAGTCAACCTTTTTATAAGGGCTTCTCCATACTCTCTCTGATTACGCTTACCTTTGACATGGTCGAGCATAAATTTCTTTGTACGAAACCTTCCTCTCTCTGGATCAAAGGCAGAAAGAGACACATAACATTCTGAGGCTTGATGAAACTTAGGTGTTTTCCATCCTACAATCTCATTAATAGCCGTTTGTCTGTTTTTTGAAGAAAAATTTTTATTTGACATTTCTCAACTTTTTGCGTGAAATGCCCTATTGAATACTGTTTTATCTAAATTGAGTAAAGTTCACCGACTTTTCACCGACCACTTTACCACCGACCACAGATATTAATCTGCAAATCAGTATCTTTGTCTTAAATTAGTCGGGATGACCAGACTCGAACTGGCGACCACTGGTCCCCCAGACCAGCATTCTAAACCTACTGAACTACATCCCGTATCTTTTAAGCAGTGCAAAATTAGTTACTTTCCACCATATTAGCAAACTTTTGGACTTCTTTTTCTCTATTCCCAAGTTTATTTTGTACTTTTGTCGTAGTATAAATCTGCACTAAATACACATGCAATACATCGTAAGTTGCCCCGAACATATTGATACTTCTATCATGCTTCCAGCATCAAAAAGTATCAGTAATCGTGCCCTTATTATCCAAGCACTCACAAAGGGAGGAATGATGCCTGAGAACTTATCTGATTGTGATGACACTGAGGTTATCATCCGTGGACTTGGTAAACAATCGGAAATCATAGACATCAAGGCGGCAGGAACGGCTATGCGCTTTATGACAGCCTACCTTAGTGCAACGGAAGGAGAACACACGATTACAGGAACGGAGCGTATGAAACACCGTCCAATTGGTATTCTTGTGGATGCACTGCGCTATTTAGGGGCAGAGATTGAGTATGTTGGTGAGGAAGGCTACCCTCCCCTCCGTATTAGAGGTAGGCAACTTGAGGGGGGAACATTGCAGATAGCGGGTGATGTTAGCTCACAGTATATCTCTGCTCTACTGATGATTGCACCTATTCTGACGAAAGGATTGGAACTAAAACTAACGGGTAACATTATCTCTCGACCCTATATAGACCTCACATTGCACCTTATGCATGAGTTTGGCGTAGCTGCCGAATGGTCTGACTTTGATACGATTAGAGTGAAGCCACAGCCCTATCAGCAACGAGCCTATACGATTGAAAGTGACTGGAGTGCTGCAAGTTATTGGTATGAGATACTTGCGCTGACAGATGACACCCAGTCAAAGGTAGCTTTACAAGGGTTGAAAGATGGGTCAAGACAAGGCGACTCGACGGTAAGATACATCTTCTCACTACTCGGAATAAAGACGAGTTTTAAGGAGAAAGACGTTAACGGAATGCCTGAAGCACTCTTAACCCGCCATTCACGTATGTTGAATAGAATGGACTATGACTTTACCAATCAACCAGACTTGGCTCAAACGCTCATTGCCGTATGTCCTGTATTAGGAATACCATTCCATTTTACAGGCTTAGGAACCCTGAAGATAAAGGAGACCGACCGTATTGAAGCCATGAAAAGAGAAATGGAAAAGTTGGGATATATCCTCCATGAGGAAGAGGGGACGGCATTATCATGGACTGGCGAGCGTTGTGAACCCATGACGCAGCCAACCATTGACACCTACGAAGACCATCGCATGGCTATGTCGTTTGCCCCATTGGCTATCAAGTTAGGCGAGATACGCATCAACAACCCAGAGGTTGTGTCTAAATCTTACCCTCATTACTGGGCCGATTTACGCAAAGCAGGATTCAAGATACAGCAAGTAGATTAAGCAACTCCTATCAGACTGTATCAAAGAAGCTAAAGAAAGCAAAGGAAGTAAAGAATGAGTATATTTCTTATTGGCATAGGAGCTCTATTTATATTAGCGATTATTGCAGCAATAGCGACAAAGTTCACTAAAAGAAAAGCAGGTGAACCTGATGTTATTATGCCCACCTCTGGTGACTGTTCTTCCTGTGATGGGACAGATGACAAATGTGAACAAGTATGTATGATGGAGGCTGCAACAAAAGATATAGAGTATTATGACGATGAAGAACTTGACCGTTTTCGTGGTAGACCATCTAACCAATACACTGATGCGGAGGTGGAAGAGTTTGCTACCGTACTCTATACTATGCAGCCCCATGAGGTGAAAGGCTGGAATAGAAGCCTTATCCTTCGAGAAATCAATCTACCAGATCAAATCAAGGATGAGGTGATAACAATGATAGAAGGTTAAGTTCGTTATCTGTACCTATCGTAGTTTGAAGGCGCTTACAATAGTACTGAACATCAAAGGAAACGTGAAGAAAAGAGTAATAAGACATATCATCCCCTCTTTGTTGGCATTCTGTGTACTAACAATTATTAGTTGCTCAACAAAGAATAACACTGCGCAAACGCGTTGGTGGCATGCCTTCAATACCCGTTATAACGTTTATTATAACGGTGCACAAGCCTATATTGACGGTTCATTGGAGAAGGAGAAGGGGAATAAAGATAACTTCACAGAGCTCATCCCACTCTATACTGTCGGTAACAAGAATAGTCGTGACTTAGGAAAGAGCAACTTTGACAGAGCTATAGAAAAGGCTGAAAAGGCTATTGCAAAGCATAGTATTAAGAAAAGACCAGAATGGACTAAGAGCAGACGGAAGACTGAGAAAGACATAGAATGGCTATCGCGTCGTGAGTATAATCCCTTCTTATGGAAGGCATGGATGCTCATGGGGCGTTCACAATTCCATAAAGGTGCCTTTGAGGAAGCGGCTGCCACCTTTGCTTATATGAGTCGTATCTACAAAGGACAACCTGCAATCTATGGCAAAGCAAGAGCTTGGTTAGCTAAGTGTTATATAGAACAAGACTGGCTCTATGACGCTGAGGATATCATTCGGAATATGCAACGCGACTCTTTAGATTGGCGAGCTGTGAAGGAGTGGGACTATACCTATTGTGATTACTACCTCCATTCGGGTGAGTTGGAAAAGGCTGTTCCCTATCTCCAAAAGGTTATCAAGCATGAAATGCGTAAGAAGCAGAAGGCTCGTGAGCTGTATTTACTCGGACAGCTGTTGGCCTCACTCGGTAGAAATGAGGATGCCTACAAAGCCTTCCAACGTGTTATTCGCACCAATCCTCCCTACGAATTAGAGTTCAATGCACGCATTGCTCAAACCGAGGTGACCGCTAAGGGACAGACAAGAAAGATGATTAGTAAACTCAAGCAGATGGCTGCTTCGGATAATAACAAGGAGTATCTTGACCAGGTGTATTATGCTATGGGCAACATACATCTTGCTGCTCAAGACACCCTTGCGGCCATTAATGCCTACGAGCAAGGTAATAAGAAGGCTACAAGAAACGGTATTGAGAAAGGCGTACTACTACTCCACCTCGGTGATCTCTACTGGGCTAAAGAGCGCTTTGGAGATGCTAAACGTTGCTATGACGAGGCTATCGGACTGCTTGACAAGGACCGAAAAGACTATGAACAACTCTCTGAACGTTCCAAGATATTGGATGAGTTAGCACCTTATACGGATGCTGTACAACTTCAAGACTCCCTTCAACATCTTGCTAAATGCTCTGAACAAGAACGGAATGCAGCCATTGACCGTGTCATCACAGCCCTCAAGAAGAAAGAGAAAGAGGAACGAGCACTACAAACAACACAGGACAATGGACAGCTACAAGACGTGTATGGCAACTTTGGGAACAATAACCTTGGAACACCTAAGCGTGTAAACAATAGACAACAACAAGGAAATACGTGGTATTTCTATAACCCTACGGCTGTTCAACAAGGTAAGATAACCTTCCAACAACTATGGGGTAAACGCGAGAACATTGATAACTGGCAACGTAGTAACCAAAGCGTTGTGGGGAGAATAGGTAGTACTAACATGCCTACTGACCTCACAGACCAACAAAGAGACTCTATCATGCGCGCTGAGGCACGCCTGGACTCTATCAATCAAACGACCGACTCGCTCAAAAACGACCCCCATAAACGTGAATACTATCTATCACAGATACCTTTCACAGCGGAACAGTTGGAGGCAAGTAACAAGATATTAGAAGACGGACTACATCATTCTGGTGTTATCTTTAAGGACAGACTCGACAACCTTCGATTAGCCGAAAAGGCCTTAAGGCGGGTGAGTGACAACTATCCCGACTATGATCAGATGGATGATGTGTACTATCATCTATACTTACTCTACATGCGCAAGAACGAACCACAGCTTGCTGAGAACTATGTTACACGTCTAAGTCAGAAGTTCCCAAAGAGTAAGTGGACCACACTCCTTACTGATCCTTACTATAAACAAAACCTTCGTTTCGGTGTACAGATAGAAGACTCCCTCTATGCGGCTACCTATGACGCCTTCAAACAAGGCCGATATAGTGAGGTAGCAGGTAATACTCGCATCTCTGAATCACGCTTCCCTATGGGTGCCAACAGGGATAAGTTCCTCTTCATTGGAGGCTTGGGAAAACTAAACAATGGCGACCCTACGGGCTGTGTCAACGACATGAAGGAGGTTGTGAAGAAATATCCAAGCAGTCGTATCAGCGAGATGGCGGGTATGATAGTCAATGGTGTACAAGCTGGGAAGAAGCTACGTGGAGGTAAGTTCGACCTTGACGACATCTGGAACTATCGTGCAAACGTAATGAACGATAGCGATAGCATACAGCAAGCTAAGTTCTCTTCAGAACGTGACATAGACTTTAAGTTCCTGTTAGTGTACCATCCTGACTCACTGAAAGAGAACAAGTTGCTATTCGAATTGGCACGTTTCAACTTCACAAACTTCCTTGTTCGTAACTTTGAGATAGAGGTAGAAGACCTCAATGGACTACATCAGATGCAGGTATCGGGCTTCCGCAGCTTCGATGAGGCTTATCAGTATGCACGTCAATTGTTTGCTTCCAAACTCGTTGTACAACAGATGGGGAAGTCGACTAAGGGGATTATCATCAGTGATAAAAACCTTAAACTAATAGGTACTACTTATAGTTATAAGGACTATGAGACGTTCTATGCAAAGCATTTTGCACCATTAGTTGTGACGCAAAGATACTTACTCAGTGAGCCTGCTGAGGTTGCAACACCACGTGAACGCGACCTACAACAGGAGATTGAACAGAAGCATGCAAATGACCCTGACCTCTATCCTGACACACAAGACGTACCTGTCGACAACACAATGACGATTCCTTTGGAGGATGCTAAGTCTACAAAGACGGAACAGAAGGTGAATGAACAGAATAACAACACCTTTGAAGTTCCTGTAGAGGAGAAGAAGTCTGCCGTAGAAGAGAAGAGGGAAACAACGAAACAGAAGCCTGTTGTTGAGGAGAAGAAGCCTCTACCAGAGGAGAAGAAGCCTGTCTTAGACGACAACAGTACTTACTTTATCCCAGACGAGGAACCTGTAAAGGACGTTACTCCTAAGGCACCAGCCAAGACTACGAGGTCAACGACTCCTGTGAAGCCTGTCATCCCGACAAAAGAGACAGCTCCCGTCACTCCGAGCAAGCAGTCTACTACTGTCGTGCCTACCAAGCCAACGTCTCCAGTAGCACCTGTAAAGACGACAAAACCAGTGGCTAAGGACAAGCAGGCTAAGCCTACCGTAACGAAGACGCAACAGCCTTCTACGCAGAAGCCACAGACCACTCCTGTGCAGAAGAAGAAGGTTTCAGATGACGGTCCGATTATCTATTTCGGCGATGACGTACCTCAACAAAACAAGACAAATAATAAGAATAATAAAAAGAATCAGCCCGTCCAGAACGATATCGAAGATGAATACTACGATTTGGAGGGCTTCTAAGGAAAGGAGATAACAGCTATGAGCAATGGATTGTTACTTTGGGTAGATGATGAAATAGAGTTGTTAAAGGCGCACATCATCTTCCTTGAGAAGAAAGGATACGATGTGGTGACGGTTAGCAATGGTGCTGACGCCATCGACCAATGCCAAACACAGACCTTCGACCTCGTTCTTTTGGACGAGCAGATGCCGGGCCTGTCTGGATTAGAGACTTTACAACGAATTAAGGAAATTCAACCTGCCACCCCTATCGTCATGGTTACGAAGAGTGAGGAGGAGGATATTATGAACCAAGCGATAGGTGCTAAGATAGCAGATTACCTTATCAAGCCTGTTAACCCTAATCAGATACTCCTTACACTGAAAAAGAATGTTCATCAGAAGGAGATTGTCACAGAGGTGACTCAAAGTGGTTACCAACAGAACTATCAGCAGATAGCTATGCAGATAGCCGACTGTCGCACATTCGACGACTGGAAGGACGTGTATAGAAAACTTGTTCATTGGGAACTGGAGTTGAGCAGTGCGGATAGTAACATGACTGAGATGCTGAAGATGCAGAAGGAGGAAGCTAACAACGGCTTTGCTAAGTACATCGCTAAAAACTATCTTGACTGGGTTGCCCCACAGGACAATAAACTAAGTAACAGCTTCTCTAAGCTGACAGGACATAAGAAGAAACCATCCAACAACAACGATAGTCGTCCGCTGCTCAGTACTGACATCTTCAAAAGTAAGGTTTTCCCACTCATAGACAAAGGTGAGAAAGTATTCCTCATCGTCATCGACAACTTCCGACTCGACCAGTGGCGTATTCTCTCAAAGGAGATTGGTGACATGTTTGATATCGATGAAGACCTCTACATGAGTATTCTCCCAACGGCCACACAGTATGCCCGCAACGCCATCTTTAGCGGTCTTATGCCGAAGCAGATAGCCACGATGTTCCCTGAGCTGTGGGTAGATGAGGACGAGGAAGAGGGTAAGAACCTTAACGAGGAACCGCTTATACAAACACAGATAGACCGTTATCGCCGTCACGACAAGTTCTCTTATCATAAGATTAACGACTCTACTGGTGCCGACAAGTTCATGCAGCAGTATAATAACCTTGCGCAGAACGATCTCAATGTACTTGTAGTAAACTTCGTCGACATGCTTTCTCATGCTCGTACAGAGATGAGAATGATACGTGAATTGGCAAGTAATGAGAGCGCATATCGCTCTATTACGCTTAGCTGGTTCCAACATAGCGTGTTAGCAGACGTATTCAAAGAGTTGGCACAGTCGGACTATAAGGTCATTATCACGACCGATCACGGGTCTATCCGCACCACCAATCCAGTAAAGATTATCGGTGATCGTAATACGAATACCAATCTGCGTTATAAGTTGGGGAAGAGCCTCAACTATGATGCACGGCAAGTATTCGCTATCAAGAATCCTCATCTTGCACAGCTCCCTGCGCCAAATCTCAGCACAAGCTACGTCTTTGCTACTGGCGACTCGTTCTTTGCTTATCCGAACAACTATAACTACTACGTTTCTTACTATAAGGATACATTCCAGCATGGAGGCATCTCTATGGAAGAGATGATTGTCCCATTGGTAACATTAAGTCCGAGGAAGCGGTAAGAGGGACCTCCCCCAGCCCTCCGAAGGAGGGGCGAGTCCCCTAAAATACACTTAAGACTGGGACAGAGGATATGTCTTATTAAAGACAAGCATACTGAATAGCATAAACATCGGTTGTATCGTAATTGTTCGCACATCGCAGTCTATAAGGAACACAGAAACCTATAGCTCAATCCAAAAGAACGAACGACTCACAACCAACTATCACATAAACAAAGTAAAAACAAAGCAATATGGAAATTACAATCAAAAGTCTCGATACCATCCATGAGGCTGCAAAAGAATTTGTCAAGGAGATGGGCGAAGGTAAAGTATTTGCTTTCTACGGAAAGATGGGAGCTGGTAAAACGACTTTCATCAAGGCTCTTTGCGAGGTCTTGGGCGTAGAAGATGTCATTACCTCTCCTACTTTCGCTATCATCAATGAATATACTGATGGTAAGGGCGACCCAATCTACCACTTTGACTTCTATCGCATCAAGAAGTTAGAAGAGGTGTATGACATGGGATATGAGGACTACTTCTATAGTGGTAACCTCTGTCTGCTTGAATGGCCAGAGCTTATTGAGGACATCCTACCAGAGAATGTCATCAAGGTCACGATTGAAGAGCAGCCTGATGGGACTCGTAAGCTGTCTTGCTAACGAAAGATAGCAGGTGAGAAGGAACCTTACAAGGGTATGAGATGTCTTTCCTTTCTTCGTGATTGATAGCTTCAAATGCGGAGAAAAGGAAGATATCTTGACGTATTGACGTCGAACGGTGATGCTATGCTCCACATGACTGCTCATAGAAATCACAGAGATACTCCCTTTGGAAATGCTCACAGAAGTCGAAAGGAGCTTTCTTGCCCACCAACAACACAAATAGAAAGAGGTCTATTCGTACACATGTAGAGCCTGAGAAGGCGTTTCATCCGACAGATACCACAGCGTTCGTCCACTATAGTTGGTCGCTATGCCCTGTGAAGTCGTGTACCAGAACAAGCCTCTCGGAGCTCTCCTTGTAGACAAGAGATTGTCTGGTTCCATGAGAAAATAGCACTGAGACACTACTACAAGGAGACTGACAAAGAGTGAGAAAACGCTAAACTTGCAGGCATATATTGTCAAGATATTTCAGAGACCACACTCCCCTCTATTCGGAAAGAGGCCAGGCTTGATAGAAGAAGACGCCCTTCAACGTTCGAGAACATGCCCTTCTTGATGCAAGAAGACGCCTCTCTTGGAGCAAGAAAGGCGTCTTCTTCGGTACAGCTTGTAACCTACTGACCTGCTGCATGTTACAAACTAAGTTTTAGGAAACATTCTTCTCCCATCTTGAGAATGTTTGGATTGATGCTGTATAAGGATTTTTTACTACATTACAGGCAATCCCGACTGAAGAGATATGCCTCATTTCATGTCCTATCAAGCTGCAATTAAGAGAGAAAAGATAACAAAAAAGGGCAAATCAAAGCGATTTGTCCTTTATTGTTTTGTATATAATAGGGTGTTATCTCTTATTCTGATTTAGTATCATCGTCCTCCGTAAAGTCAACATACTCGCCCTCGCTGTCTGGTATCACTTGTTTATGGCGTTCCTCTATAGGCCGATTATCGATGATAGTATTCTCTGTTGAGTTTGCTTCCTGCTGTTGGTAGTCGTAAGGATTGAACTGCCGACGCACACGAGTCACCTGCTTATAGAACCTGTAAGCCAACCATAAGATGAAGACCAAGAAGGCTATAAAGAGGAAAAAAGCAAACTTGAAAAGGAAAGCAAAAAATGTCATATCTTTGAAGTTATGCCCCTACTTTTGTGTAGAAGACTGTTGTACGATAGCTGATAATATCACATACCATGCGACGATGATAGCGAATGCCGAGATACCGAAGATGGCCACCAATGGACAACAGGTTATCAAAAAGATATACTTCACCTCATTACCCTTAAAGCCCCAGTGCTTGAACTTCAAAGCAAACATTGGTATCTCTGATACAAGCAGCCATGAACTGATAAGAATACCCGCTATGATAAAGTATAATACCCATGAATGGTTTTCTAACTTATCCCCTACTCCAACAATGAGTGACCCCCAGAAGAGTGCGTTGGCAGGTGTTGGCAATCCGATAAAACCTAAGGCTTGACGCTCGTCAAGATTGAACTTTGCAAGACGCAATGCCGAGAAAGCAGCCATGATAAAGGCTCCGTAAGGCAGATAGTCACGCAGTGGCTCAAGGAAAACAGGATAGGACATCACATGCAACATCGAGAAGATGATAGTAGATGGTGCCAAACCAAAGGTGATAACATCTGCTAAAGAGTCTAACTCCTTGCCGATTGGCGAACTAACATTAAGTAAACGAGCCACCATACCATCAAAGAAATCAAACACTGCACCTATGATAATAAACAGCAAAGCCATCTCTATGCTGTTACCAAAGGCAAGGCCAGTAGCAATACAACCTGAAATAAGATTGCAACAGGTGATGCTGTTAGGAATATGTTTCTTCATCTTTACTTATTATTAGGCTTCAACTTAGCAATAACCGTTTGGTCGCCTGTTGTCGCCTGACCCATCTTTACACATACCTCAGAGCCTACAGGCAGGAAGATATCAACACGACTACCCAACTTAATAAAGCCGAGATGCTCATCAATATAACAATCCTCACCAGGCTTAGCGTAGGTCACGATACGACGTGCCATCGCTCCTGCAATCTGACGACAGAGTACATCTGTGCCATCAGGAGTTGTGATAATAGTGTCAGCGTGCTCGTTCTCCTCACTTGCCTTAGGTAGCCAAGCTTTGTGATAATTACCATCAAAGTGCTGTACGGACTTTACCACTCCATCAACAGGGAACCAATTGGCATGCACATTCCACAGACTCATGAAGATGGATATCATCAATCGGCGATCATGGAAGTATTCATTCTCGTCTACTTCTTCAATGACAACGATATGTCCATCGGCTGGAGCCACGACAATACCATCTGTCTCCTCACTACCAAAGTATCGGATAGGACACCGATAGAAGTTTAGTACTATACCATAGACGGTACCGAAGACTACTGCAAATATCCAAAATGGTATCTTAGTTGGAACTGCAAACCAGAGAATCAAGGCGATCAGGACAAGAGCGATGCCTCCGTAGAGTAGCGTATTAGTCCCTTCGTGATGGATTCTAATCTTTTTGAGTTTCTTTTTTATTTTTCCCATGGTCGATAAACGACGTATTTGTTTTGTTGCAAAGGTACTTCTTTTTTGTCATTTCCACAAATTTTCACTCTCAATCTTTTGTTATGTCGCCTTTTCATAGTAACTTTACAGCTCAAAAACGCATAAGTTCAATGGAAGATTTCGTACATTTACACGTCCACACCAACTATTCTATTCTTGATGGTCTGTCGAAGGTCACACGTCTTGTTGATAAGGCTATTGCTGACGGAATGAGGGGTATGGCGATTACTGATCACGGTGTGATGTTTGGCATAAAAGAGTTTGCTGACTATTGTGCTAAGGTCAATAAAGGTAGGAAAGAGAAGGGTGAAGAGCCTTTCAAACCTATCTTTGGATGTGAGATGTACGTAGCCCGTCGTACTATGCACGATAAGGATAAGAGCATGCATGATAATTCTGGCTACCACCTTATCGTATTAGCGAAGAATTATACAGGTTATAAGAACCTTATCAAACTGGTATCCAATGCGTGGGTAGATGGTTATTACTATCGTCCTCGTACGGACCGTGAGCAGCTTGAGAAGTATCATGAAGGGTTGATTGTATGTACAGCTTGTATTGCAGGTGAGGTACCTAACAAGATTATCCATGATGATATCGAGGGTGCAAGAGAGGCTTGTGAGTGGTATCATCGTGTGTTTGGAGATGATTACTACCTTGAGCTACAGCGTCATGAAGTAAAGGATCCAACCTTGATGGCTAACCGTGAGGCTTATCCTCTACAGCAGAAAGCCAACAAAGTGCTCATGAAGTTTGCACAAGAATATGGTATAAAGTTAATATGTACCAACGACTGTCACTTTGAAGACAAGGAGACTGCCGAGGCTCATGACCATCTACTCTGCCTTTCAACGAACGAGGATTTGGACGATCCAAAGCGTATGCGCTACTCTAAACAAGAGTGGTTTAAGACGAAGGCGGAGATGAATGAGATCTTCTCTGATGTCCCTGAAGCAATGGCGAATACGTTGGAGATTCTTGACAAGGTAGAGACGTATAATATTAATCACGGTCCTATCATGCCGTTCTTCCCTATCCCAGAGGACTTTGGAACCGAAGAAGAATGGAGAGAGAAGTTCACTGAAGAAGACTTATACAAGGAGTTTACCACCGACGAGAACGGTGAGAACCCCCTAACAAAGGAAGAAGGACAGAAGGTTATCGACCGTTTAGGCGGCTATGAGAAGATATATCGCATTAAGTTCGAGGCCGACTATTTAGCTAAGTTAGCCTACGATGGTGCAAAGAAGCTATATGGCGACCCTCTATCAGATGAGGTTAAGAACCATATCCGATTTGAGTTACATGTGATGAAGACCATGGGTTTCCCTGGTTACTTCCTTATTGTGCAAGACTTCATCAATGCTGCACGACAGGAGTTAGACGTGATGGTGGGTCCTGGTCGTGGCTCTGCTGCAGGCTCCGTAGTGGCTTATTGCTTGGGAATAACGCAGATTGACCCGCTGAAATACGACCTTCTGTTTGAGCGTTTCCTCAATCCTGACCGTGTCAACCTACCTGATATTGATACTGACTTTGATGATGATGGGCGCGGACGTGTGCTGCAGTGGGTAATGGACAAGTATGGACACGAGAACTGTGCACATATCATTACCTACTCTACCATGGCTACAAAAAACTCTATCAAGGATGTGGCACGTGTAGAGAAACTACCGTTAGATGTGTCTAACGCTCTTTGTAAGGCTATTCCAGAGCGCTTACCTGATGGCATGAAGATGAACTTAACGAATGCTATCAAGTGTACCCCAGAGTTGCAGAACGCTGAGGTTAGCGAAGACGTAAGGGAGCGCAACACCATTAAATATGCCAAGATGTTGGAAGGAACAGTGCGTGGAACAGGTATCCATGCCTGTGGCTTCATTATATGTCGTAATCCTATTGATGAGTGGGTACCAATCTCTACGGCAACAGACCCAGACTTTCCAGAGAAGAAAGTACCTGTAACACAATATGACGGTCACGTGATTGAGTCTACAGGACTTATCAAGATGGACTTCCTCGGACTGAAGACTCTCTCCGAGTTAAAGGAGGCTTGCAAGGTTGTTAAGCAGACAACTGGCGACGTGATAGACCTTGAGAAGATTCCTATTGACGATGAATTAACCTACCAACTCTACCAACGTGGACAGACCATCGGTACGTTCCAGTTTGAGTCGGCAGGTATGCAGAAGTACCTTCGTGAGCTGCATCCAACCGTATTCGAGGACCTCATCGCCATGAATGCGCTCTATCGTCCGGGGCCAATGGACTATATCCCAGACTTTATCAAGCGTAAACACGACCCATCACTGGTGAAGTATGATATCCCATGTATGGAGAAGTACCTCAAAGACACCTACGGTATCACTGTCTATCAAGAGCAAGTAATGCTCTTGAGTCGCCAGTTAGCCAACTTTACACGTGGTGAGAGTG
>ENA-OWND01000559-OWND01000559.1-metagenome-genome-assembly--contig:-NODE-559-length-26021-cov-4.029154_pt1 | contig 26021 bp, 36 predicted proteins | sample MGYA00245342_ERZ651119 | MGnify/ENA primary metagenome ERZ651119 (study PRJEB26857, sample SAMEA4031756) | metagenome | biome: human; feature: oral; material: saliva | place: Philippines | collected 2014... | reverse complement strand
CTGGATCCGTGGGGATCGCGTACCCGATAGAACAGGAATCGAGGCTATATGCGATTTTTTCGGGATCTCAGACGTGGAGCTTTTGGGATCTGAAACGAAAGTCCGCACGTTCGCTTATTATAAAGACGATACGCTGCTCGCGTTTGGCACGATGGAAGAGATCGCGGAACAAACGGGCCGAAAGATCGAGTCATTGCGGAGCTTGCTTTGCAACTCGAAACGATTCAATAAGACAACGAAAACATACATGATCGAGCTCGAGGACGATAGACGGTATAGACTCAAATTTAAACAGTCGTTCACTATTGATGAGTTAAATCTAAAAGGAATTGGGTGGCTACTAGACAGTCCACTCGTAGAAGTAGAAGAGGTGGAAGAATGACGGAAATTAGGTTACAAAATCCATACGTAGACGACACTATCAAGGTGAGAGAAAGCTATGGACAAATTGCAAAAATGCTAGAATGGCTTGCGCAAGGCAATATAGACTATCTCCAACTAATTCAACTTGAACCAGAAGAAAGAATGATTACTATCAATCCTAAACACTTCGCCAAAATTGAATTTAAAGTCGAGGAGGATTTGCCGAATGAATAATCAGGAATTGATTGAGTATTGTGAGTCTTTGAAAGGTGATTTAAACAAGTTTATAAACGGAATTGATGTAAATAAGATTATCGCAAAAATCGAACAACTAGACGAACCAAAAGAAAAAGTCACGCTTCCCCGGCCAGTAGCAAACTGGATCTCTTGCGTGAGAGGCCGAAACAAAACTTTACTCTTCGCACTGGAAAACGCACCTATAGAAGTGAACTTGTGGTTTTGTGAAGATGAAAAGAATCAGCAAAATATCTTTGCTGACGCTTGGGTGAATGGCTATCATATCGAGAAAGAAAAACGATATATCGTAACAGTAAAAAATATTGGAAACGACTGTAAGTATCTGAAATGGAACAGCGTACAACGTTACTGGTATTTTGGCAATGGGAAAAACCTAGACGATATTCGCTTGTATCACACGCTAGAAAATCTGCAAAAAGGGGGCTTCGGGAATGTGTTTGTAAACCCGCTCTTTGTGATCGAGGAGGTGGAGTGATGAACAAGCAAGAGTTGATTGAACGAATAGAAGGCTTAAAAAATCTTTTTGGCAACGAATCAAAATATATCGAGATAGACGCGGTAATAGAACTTGCTTCTGAACTAGACGAACCGCAGAAACCAGTTGTACCGCAGTTTGTGGCGAATTGGTATGAGGACATTAAAGGCGAGTTTTATGCTGTTTTAGAACGGCTTGTACTCAACTATCAGAATAATACTGATATACCTATTTGTAAATGGTTTCTTGAAACCGAGGGTGCTTTAACAATTCTAATCAATATGCACCAATTCGGCTACACAGTCGAGAAAGAACCGAAGTACACAGTTAAGTTAAAAAATACAGATGATTACCTTGTGAAAACAGGCGCTGACGACTACCGTTTTTATAGCAACATTTACACACAGAACAGAAAACACACCCGCAAGGAGTTAGAAAGATCCGGATTCGGTTGGGTGTTTAATTGTCCGGGAATTGAAGTAAAGGAAGCGAAAGAATGAATCAAAAATTTAGAGCATGGGACAAGCGAGATAAAGAAATTTATTTAGTGGATGAAATTAATTGGAATAATGGGAAATTTGACTATATTGGGGACGCTATAACCTTCTACCGTGGGGCAGATGAAGTGGAACTTATGCTTTTCACAAATACAAAAGATAAAAATGATAAAGAAATCTTTGAAGGGGATGTTCTTCAGATTGATTACATTAAAGCTATTGTACGCTTTGGGCAATACCGCTACTATGACCATGAAGGGAAGAACGTTTTTACAGGTAACGGCTTTTACCTTGAATGTTTGAACGTCATGGATCCGGACTGTATTTCACCTTATGAAACGGATGTACTTGATAAAGCTGAAATTATCGGGAACATTTACGAAAATCCTGAATTGCTGGAGGTAACAGAATGACACGACCAAACAGATACCCGTATACTAAGAGTCAGTGGGAAGAGACAACTTTGACGCACTGCTTAGATAACACTTGTTTTAAGTTTAAAGCCAAACGAAATATAATTACAGGCGAGGTAAGAGAATGTCATTAAATAAAGCGAGAAAACGACTGATTAGAAAGCACCGTGGATATTACAATGGCCGTCTTTTAGGATTGAAAATAAAAACGGCTGATGATAAAAAATGGACAATACTTTCTCAAAGTGTGGAAGATTCTATCCCAGACCCAGATAGTATGATCATGGAGGCTGGAGTGATTGATACGAGCGTGCTACAAGGTAACGGTATCACTCTAGCAAATAAAGAAATAACAATCACTGCTACAATTTCCAAAAAAGGATTTAGGAAATTAAAAGGGATTTTGAGGTAGACTAATGATTTGGGACAAAAGAATGATACAGGTTAATGCCAAAGAGTATGAGGCAATCACGATAGATCTCGAAGATGATAATTGGGAGTATTTAAAAAACGGTGGAGAGCTTCTATTTCCTTGTAAGGAAATCAATCGAGTAATCGTGCTGAAACATCGATAAGGAGGAAATGATGAGTTTAGACAATGTGCGTATACCAATACGAGCTAACAGAACTTTATCTATCACTTCGATAAATAACAAATTAGAGATCGCTGTATTATCAAACATCGGGGAGAAATACGGCTATGATCCATTTTTTATTACTGAGAATTATTTTGATGATCTTTATGAATCGTGTCCTACTTTTTCGGACCTACGGGAATTAAAGAATATCATTGATCGTATTCTGGAAGTGGAGGATAAGCATGACTAAACTATTTTACACAATCCTCGCATCTGTATCACTGGTGTTTCTAATCGTGTGTATTAATTTAAACTCACGGATCAATGATTTAAATAATAAATGCCGTGATCTCGAATGGACGGTACAGGAACATGAGTTATCTATCCAGCGACTAGCAGAAAAGAATAATGCGCAGGATGTTATTTTAAATAAATTAAACAGTGAGTACCAGATGCGAGAACGACAACGGGCGGAGGAATTGAAAGAGGTGGCAGAAAGAAACGGAGTGGGTGGATAAAAATGATTAGAGCTAAACTATTTGAGAGTAAGAAGATAGGCAGTAAATTTATGACCGCTGCTGAACAAGTGGAAGATTTTATTAATCACAATTCGATTGATAAGGTTATCAGCACTGTCAGAATTCAGGATGAACAATATGAGGAACATTCGTATCTCAAACAAACTTATGTCACTGAACTACTATTGATCTATCGTGAGGGCAACGAATGAACATAGCAAGTAGACTATCTGCATTGAAGTATATTGATATCAAAATCAAATCGAAACGGCAGGAGATCGAAAACCTCAAGTCAGCTATTTTAAAGGGGCAGGTCTATTCGGATGAGCCAAAGGGTAGTAAGCGTGGGAATGCCACGGAAGATTTAAATATAAAAATCATTGACGGGGCAGAGAAGATCCGTGCAGAAATCAATCAGCTCATGGAAGAACGCACGCGCCTTATTAATGCCATCGAGGATTTAGATGACCCGCTGGAGAATATCGTGTTGAGATTAATGTACGTTAATGGCTATTCGTGGCAAGAAACTAAGAGAGAATTAAACTATTCTCATGCGACAATCCAAAGAGCGAGAGCGAAAGCGATTGAACATTTAGTTATTAAAGATGAACCAACATTTAACAAATGATACACACGACCTGATAATATAGTATACAGAAAGAGATTCGTAAGGCAGCAGAGACGTTCGCAAGCCTAATTGTTTTGTCTCCTTATTTAGTACCAATGATCTGCAATAGCTTTGTGGATCTCTTTTGTTATTTTAAAAGGTGATAATATGAGACCACAGAAGTTAACGATGTCAAGAGGTAAGCGAGTCTTATCTGACTATGGATCAAGGCAAGACGAATACGCTGAATACAATCGTATGCGATGGAAGTATGATCGTGAAGCCAAAGCATTTTATAATTCGAAAGAGTGGAAAGCATTATCTCGATTGGTTCTACTTGAGAATGATTATGTATGTGAATATTGTGGAGACGAAGCAACGATGAGTGATCATGTGATTCCATTGAAAGCTGATTGGAATCGAAGATTAGATAGAAGTAATCTAAAAGCAAGTTGCAAAAGATGCAATGATAGAAGAGCAATTCTCTATCGGAACAATCTATTATGATTGTCATTCGTGTCAACCAACCGAACCCGACTGCGGGTGTTGGGTGAACGAAGATAAAAAGAAATGGGGTTAATGTTCGGAATTTACCCCCATGATTTTATTAACGGGGCTATATGGTTCGGAATTTGAAGGACGCGGCCTCTTTTGTACGAAAAATTCCGTTTTTGAAAAGTCATTTGAGTAAAGGAGGTGTCAATATGGGACGCAAAATGAAGTTGGTTGCAACAACTAAAAGTCATTTGACGAAAGAAGAGAAGATCGCACGAAAGAAGATTGAGGACAAGGCTTCTGATGGTTTGGAAGCATTGCAGATCACACCACCAAAACATTTCGATGCAATCGCTAAAGCAGAATACAAACGTGTGATTAATGATCTGCGAAAGCTACCCCTTAGAAATTTAGACCGTGCGATTTTAGAAACGTATTGTACGTGGTATGCGGTCTATAAGGAAATTTCTCGTGGATTGCAGAAAGAGGGATATGTATACGAAACAAGCAGTGGTAAAGTTTTACCAAACAAAATGCTCTACAGTTTAGAACGTGCGACTACTAACTTGACCCGTGCAGCATCACAGCTTGGTTTAACCGTGGACAGTCGAATGAAGTTATACGTGCCACAAGTGGAAGAAAAGAAAACAAGTATATTTGATAAATTCGGAGGATAACACCTCCTTTTTATTTTAGGCCGTTGGTGTAATGGCAACACGACAAGTTCCAACCTTGTAGTTGTGGATTCGATTCCTACACGGTCTGTATTTTGCCAGAAAGGAGGATTGAAACAATCGTAGATAAGAAATATCAAGACGTAGCGTACAGATATGCTAAAGAAGTCGTGGATGGGAAACGTATTGTCAGCAAGAAAGTCTATAAGGCTTGCTTGCGACACTTGCGGGATTTGGAAAATATCCCTAATAGCGACTACGACTACTTCCCTGATATGGCGCAGAACCCGATTGATTTTATTGAAATCCTCCCAGATGTCAAAACTGGCAAACCTTACCCACTAGCAGAGTTTCAGAAGTTTATCATCGCTAGTTTATACGGATGGCGCAGAAAGTCAGATAAAACCATCAGACGATTCAGAAAAGCAATGATTTCACTAGCACGTAAGAATGGTAAGACTATTCTTGTTGCTGGTATTTTGCTCTATGAGTTTCTGTTTGGTCGTAATCCAGCAATGTCAAGACAATTATTTTGTACAGCAAATGACAAGACGCAAGCAAAGATAGCGTTCGAGATGGCACGTAAGCAGTTAGATGCTTTGAGGGCGCAGGATGAAGATGTGCGCAAGGCCACTAAACGAGTGCGTGAGGAATTAAGGAATCTAGTAGATGAATCTTATATACGACCACTTTCCCGTGATACAGGGGCAGTCGATGGATTTGAGCCTTATGTTGGTGTGTTGGATGAGTTTGCAGCATCTAAAACGAATGAAATGATCGAGCTACTTGAATCTGGTCAAGGGCAGTTGGACAATCCATTGATTTTGATTATCTCAACCGCTGGATTTGATTTGAATGTACCAATGCACACAATCGAGTATCCATATATCGAACGGATTTTAAATGACGAAATCACAGATGATGGATATTTTGCATTTATCGCTGAACAAGACAGCGAAGAAGAAATTAAAGATGAAGCTAATTGGATTAAGTCAAACCCTATCCTAGAAGTTGAAGCGCTCTATGATAACATGATTGATTATCTAAGAACACGTAGGAAAGTATCTCTTGAAACTGGCACGGTGAATGAAGTGCTGGTTAAGAACTTCAATATGTGGCGACAATCATCTGAAAGCTCATATATGGATAAAACGAGCTGGCAACAGGCTAAACTCGATGAAAAACCAAACACACGGAAACGCAGAGTGTGGATTGGTGTCGATGTTGGTAAGGTTAACGACTTATTTGCTATATCCACAATGGTACAGATGGATGACTATTGGTTTTGCGATAGTTTTTCATTCGTAGCTACGAAATACGGATTAGTGGCCAAAGAGAAGCGTGACGGTGTGTCCTATACCAACTTGGAACGTATGGGTGAATGTGAGATTACAACACTTGAAAGTGGTGTGATCGATGATGAACGTGTGCTTGAAAAGCTGGAAGAAATGATCTATATGAACGAGTGGGAATTACAAGCGATATGCTTTGACCCATATCAATTTAGCTCGTTGATCGCAATGATTGAAAAACGACATCCAGAATGGCCATTAATCGAAGTCAGACAGAACACAATGGTATTAAATATGCCGACAAGGCAACTACGAGATGAAGTGTTAAAAGGCACAATCAAGCACGCTGGAAATCAGCTACTTACTATGGCTATCAATAATGCGCGTGTCAAAGTCGATAATAACGGTATGCGTATTGATAAAGATAAGAATAGCAACAAGATTGACCCACTAGATGCACTACTAGATGCTTATGCAGTATGCTACCTTGAACCATTTGACGGGTCCGGCTACTGGACGAACGAGAAAATATTGGGAGGAGGTAGCCTATTTTGATCTTACTGAAATATATACACACAATCCTATTGCTGATCGGCATAGGGTTTTTAATTTACGGTCTATTTTTAGTCAATCCAGTGGTTGGATTTATCTCAACTGGATTGATCCTAATTATTTTAGCGATCTATATTGATCGAGGAGGTACGCAATGAAGAAACGAATCAAAAAGAAATACGAGCTACTGGAACGTATTGAGTATTTAGAGAATGACTTCTTTAAATTTACGCAAGACACAGTAGATGTCATTGAAGTTTTAGGAAATCGGATTAAACAACTCGAACGTAAGCATAAAAAACATTGATTTCAATGGATAGAAAGGAGGTGAGATTATATGAGTTTCTTTCAACCATTGGGATCAACCAAACCCTCTTATGATGATTACATTTCATCCGTGCTTTCTGGCAACTACTCCCCAGAATACACAGGAATTTCTGCATTAAAAAACAGCGATATCTTAACCGCAGTCACTATCATCGCTGGAGATATCGCACGATTCCCACTATTGAAGAAAGACTTTACTGGGAATATCGAACAAGATGAAGATTTGAACTATCTCTTGAATGTTAAATCGACTGGTAACGTGTCAGCAAGAACGTGGAAGTTTGCGATGACCGTCAATGCGATTCTAACAGGTAATTCATTCTCACGGATTCTACGTGATCCAAAAACTAGTAAGGCACTTCAATTTCAATTCTACAGGCCCTCAGAAACGACCGTGGAGGAAACAAACGACCACAAACTAATATATACCTTCCGTGACCGTTTAACGGGTAAGGCGATTGAATGTAAAGCAGAAGATGTCATTCATTGGAAGTTCTTTAGTCACGATACCATTTTGGGACGATCTCCATTGTTATCGCTTGGTAGTGAGATTAGTTTGCAAGAAGGTGGACTAAATACCTTGATTAAATTCTTCCGTGATGGATTTTCTAGCGGGATTATTAAATTAAAAGGTGCTCAGTTGAACGGCGAAGCACGTAAGAAAGCCCGTATGGACTTTGAAACGATGCGTGAGGGTTCGACTGGTGGCAGTCCTTTAGTATTTGACGATACACAGGAATATACACCACTCGAAATTGACACGAACGTTTTGCAGTTGATCACATCCAATAACTTTACGACTGCACAGATTGCGAAAGCCTTACGAGTACCTAGCTATAAGCTGGGAGTGAATAGCCCTAACCAATCAGTGGCACAGTTGGCTGAGGATTATGTCGCGAATGACTTGCCGTTTTATTTTGATGCTATCACAAGCGAACTTGCCCTCAAAGTATTGGGCGATGAAGAACGCAAGCTATTTAAGATCGAGTTTGACACTCGAAGCGTAACTGGTCGAAACGTAGACGAAATCACGAAGTTGATTATCAACCAAGTCATCACACCCAACGAGGGGCGCGTGGAACTTGGTAAAGAGCGTTCGTCTGATCCTAACATGGATCGTTACCAATCCAGCTTGAACTATGTCTTTTTGGATAAGAAAGAAGAGTACCAAGCAATGAAAGGGGGTGAGAATGAAAATGGCAAAGAGAATCAAGATGAAAGGTCCACTGATTCCGAATAATAGTCAAGAAGCCTACGACTACTTTGGTTTGGAAGCGGTAAGTGCTAAATCTATCACAGATGCCTTTCCAGAAGATAACAGCGACATCGTTTTGGAAGTTAATTCAAATGGTGGTCTTGTTACGGTCGGTAGCGAGATCTATACCGCTTTGAAAAGTTATTCTGGGAATGTGACTGTAGAAGTGACTGGAATGGCTGCGAGTGCTGCAAGTGTAGCGATTATGGGTGCTGATAAAGTTCTTATCAGTCCAACGGCACAGATCATGATCCACAAGGCGCTTTATGGTTATGTATCTGGCAATAGTGATGATCTGGATAAAGCATCTAATGCGCTAAAATCAAGCGATCGAGCTATCGTTAACGCTTATGTAGCTAAAACTGGCTTATCAGAAGAAGAAATTCTTGACATGATGAGAAATGAAACCTATATGTCAGCTAGTGAAGCGGTTGAAAAGGGTTTTGCGGATGAAGTGATGTCCTTTGATGATGTTGGAGCAGTAGCAAGTCTTGAAAATGGATTGTTACCGCAAGCGGTTATTGATGACTTTTACGCTAACCGTAGCAAGCGTAAGTCAGAAATTCAAAATATGCTACGAGAAATTGAAAAAGAAGAATTACTCAGAGGGCTTTAAGCTCTTTTTTTGATACCGAAAGGAGAAATAAAGGTATGTTTACAGAAAAAATGGAACAGATTAAAGCGCTGATTGCAAAAGCTAGCGCAGAAATCACTGCTAAGACAGAAGAATTGAAATCTGCTTTGAATGCTGAAGATCTTGAAAAAGCGCGTGCAATTCGCGTTGATATTGATGCTTTGAAATCTCAAAAAGAAGAAGCTGAAAACGACTTGAAGTCTTACGAGCTTGCAGAAGCTGGCAATGCTGAAAGCGAAGCTGGTAAAGCTCATAAAGTAAAAGCAGAAACTAAATCTTACCGTGAAGCAGTAAACGAGTACATCCGTACTAAGGGCGCGAAAGCTGATGCGCAATTAAAACTTGAGGGTAAAGACCTTCTTATCCCTATGAATGAAGCAGAAAATCCAACACAAGATGGATTGAAAAAAGCAAACACTGAAAAGGTAACTAGCAAGGAAATTGTTACTACTCCAATGCGAGAAGTTAAGACAGTCCTTGACCTTAAACAATTTGCGACTATTCACAAAGCATCCAAAGGTGAAGGCTCTTATCCAATCTTGAAGAAAGCTACATCTAAGATGGCCAGTGTTGAAGAATTGGAAAAGAACCCAGCTCTTGCTAAACCAGAATTTACAGGAGTTGATTGGAAAGTTAAGACTTATCGTGGAGCAATTCCATTGTCTCAAGAAGCCATTGACGATGCAGATGTTGACCTTTTGGCAATTGTTGCTGAGGCAGCACAACAAATCAAAGTCAACACTACTAACGATGCGATCGCTACTGTATTGAAAGACTTTGAAGCCAAGACTGCTGCTGATTTGGATGCAATCAAGGAAATCTTGAATGTGAACCTTGACCCGGCTTATAACGTGTCATTTGTTGTTTCTCAAACGTTCTACCAAAAATTGGATACTTTGAAAGACAAGAATGGTCGTTACCTTCTTCAAGATTCAATCGTTTCTGCATCTGGTAAAGTCTTCCTTGGTCACCCAGTATTCGTAGTATCAGACGAAGCGTTTGGAAATGCTGGTGAAGCTCATGCATTTATCGGTGACATCCAACGTGCTGTACTCTTTGCTGATCGTCAAGAGCTTGGATTGCGCTGGACTGACAACGAAATCTACGGTCAATACTTGCAAGCAGTTGTACGCTTCGATGTTAAAAAAGCAGATGCGAAAGCTGGCTACTTCGTAACTATGCCCTAATGTTCCCCCAGTAAGCGGGGGTGTCTCACGGTCTGCGGTCACTCTAGCAGTACCGACCGCAAGTAGCACCAAAGCTGACATCATGGCTTATCTCGATAGCAAAGGAATCACGTACAGTGCCTCACAAACCAAAGAGCAATTACTTGCATTGATTGGAGCGTGATCGTATGGCTGTAACGGATTTAGAAGATGTGAAACTATACTGTAAGATCGATTTCGACTTTGAGGACCGAATGCTTGAAGAAATGATTGAATCAGCAGAAGATGAAATCTGTTTTGCTATTGGAAATGATGTAACTCCTAAAGAACTAGCGAAATACGCTAAATTTTCGCTTGCAGTTAAAAAGCAAGTGAAAGAAGAATATGAGCATCGTGGCTTATCTGCTGACACACAACGTCACGGGCTGGCCAACGGTGTACTTAATATTATCCATCAACTACGCACACGGAGGGAACTCGATGATAACAAGAAAGATGAATCACAGAGTAACGTTCTTCCGTGAAATCGGAGGTCAAAACGAAGATGGTGAGGTTATCTCTCCATCTCGAAAAAACCTCTATACTTGCTGGGCAGAGGTCGCTAAGACTTCCTTAAAGGACTTCCAAGAGGGAGCGAACCAAACAGCCAACAAGAAAGCTAAAGGTATTGTTTCTTCGAGCGAGTTGAAAACCTTGTACATTCGTCATAATCCAGAACGACCATTTGATAGCTCAGATCATGTTGAATTTAACGGATTTGAGTATGATATCGTATCGGTCGATGTGGATGAATCATCATTTGACATGGATAAGATCAGCATTAAGAGGCGCACATGACAAAAGGTCTGGATCAGATTTTATCACGGCTTAACGAACTGCAGGTTAAAGCTCCAAAGGCTGCACGAGCAGCAGTAGGAGAAGGAGCGGATGAAGTCGAGAAGATTTTGAAAGTAAATACACCAGTTTACTTCGTACTTGATGGTGTCCATGCCAAAGATGATACGAAAGTCACAGGTTTTAAAGGTGGTGACCACGGTTTGATATCAAAAGATATAGGCTTTGGTCGTGCTACAGGCTGGCGGATACACTTTCCAGACGATGGTACGAAATACCAAAAAGCACAAGGTTTTGAAGAAAAGACAATTAACGAAGCAACACCAATTGTTAAGGAAATATACGCTACGAAAGTGAAGGAGGGATTGGGATTGTGACAGTAGAAACAATAGCTTATAAGTTATTAAGTAACAATGAAGAACTGAATAACTTACTCGATAAGCTACGAGGAAAGAAATTCGGTCTTGGATTTAAACAAGGAATCTTTACTTATGACATCCCAGAGCGCCCTACGAACGCTTTGAGCAAGGAGCTTGCTCCCTTTATGCGTATCTATCCAACTTACGAGAATGATGTTGAGTTTGCAGATGATAAAGCCATCTCGACCGAACACAGGATCACGATTAACTATTGGTGTTTAAATGCCAAGCAGTCTGAACAGATTGCTGAATTGATGGATAAGATTTTAGAAAGTAACGGTTTTGAACGTTATACAACGAATGAACTGCCAAGATACAGAGATAACGATATTGACTTACTGGTTAACGTAAGAAAGTATCGTTTTTTTGATTGGCAACTTGAAAAATTAAGAAACGAGGATTAATGAATGTCTAAAGTTAAATTTGGATTGCGTGGATTTGAATTTGGTGAAGTTACATCAGAAAACAAAGTCCCAACAACTATGAAATTGACTGGTATGAAATCTGCAAAGATTGATATCACGAACGAACTTGTAACGATTGCTGCCGATGATGGACCATACGTAGTATTGTCATCTGGTATCACAGGTACACAATTGGAAATCTCAGTGCTTGACTTGCCAACAGAAGCACGTAAAGTATTGTACGGAATCAAAGAAAAAGATGGTATGGAAGTCTACAACAAGAACCTCACTCCTAAAGATGTAGCTTGTTGTTTCCGTACATCTACAGAAGATGGTAAAGCTATCTGGATCGGTCTCCTTAAAGGTAAATTCTCATTGCCTGGCATGGAAATTGAAACCAAAGACGGTTCGCCAGCGCCTAAAGAAGACAGCGTAACAGGTAACTTTGTTGCCCGCGGTGACGATGAAAACGGTGATGTAATGATCATCGCTCGCGAAGATAACCCAGCATTCAGTTTGCAAAAATTCCGTGACGCCGTATTCCCAAAGTCGTAAGCGCCGCACCAGCTAGTGCTGTAGGCGCAGGATAACAACTTTTCTAAGCATGGAATCTATTTCCATGCTTTTTATTTTTATTTAAAGGAGTAGGAAATGTACACACTTAAGCTAAAAATCGGTGGAATTGATAAAGAATTTACCAAAGAATATATCAATGTAGAGGATAATCTCCTCGCAACTGAGCAAAACGTGCGACAATCAGCACTTATCCAAGACCCTAAGAAAGCGAATGATCCTAAAGAGAATCGCAAACTTAATGAAGCATATCTAAAGATGTTTGTCGATATGTTTGGCGGTCAGTTTAAAGTCGAAGATTTGAAGCAAGCAGATATCACGATTTTAAAAACACTCGAAAAAATCTATCTTGCAGCGCTTGGAATTAAAGAAGAAGTGATCGAAGACCTTGAGGGTGAAGACGAAAAAAAGGAATAAGTCCAGAAGAAGCGCGTGACAACCTCTTAATCTGGTTCCAAGAGCTGATGCAACAGGGGTACACGATCATTGAAATTAAACAGATGCGACTGTCTGACTTTGATTTAATGGTTAAGGCCTTTGAAACGAAGAAAGAAGAATCAGAGAAAGAGACCACGCTTGATAAAGCATTTCCGCTTTTATTTAGTTGACGGAAAGGAGGATAAATGTCTAATAATTTAGGTGAATTAGTAGCAACAGCATCGCTGGACATCCAACCATTTATTGGAAACACCAAACAATTAAGCTCATATATGCGTGGTCTGGATCGATCTTTGTCAGCGATGGAGAAATCCTTTAAGAATGTTGGGAAGGGCGGTAAAAACCTAACAGGGATGAAAACTGTGTTAGGTGAAACTGCGAACAGCATTAAAGCCTATGAGGGAATTTTAAAGCAACAGACAGATCACTATAATAATCTAAAATCTGAAATCGGTGATTTGAGTAAAGCAAGCGCAAAGAACAAGGAAGACTTGCTTGGTGCGCGTAATGCAATGTTGCAGACCGCTACGACTTTATCCGATTTGAGGGGGCGATATGCTGACCTCACTAAAGAAATTAATATCCAGTCCAGCAAATGGACACAAGTTGGTGATAGCTTGCATTCGTTCGGTTCGAAGATGCAGGGTATTGGCACTAAGATGCAAAGTGTTGGATCGACACTCACGAAAGGTCTTACTGTACCGCTACTTGCTGGGGCTGGGGTGGCAGTTAAGGCTGCGATTGATTATGAAACTGCGTTCGCTGGGGTAAAAAAAACAGTGGACGGAACTCCACAACAATTCGCACGGTTATCTAATAGCATTCGCGAAATGGCGAGAGAAATGCCTTCTAGCGCGGTTGAGATCGCAAATGTAGCAGAAGCTGCAGGACAATTAGGTGTACCTATTGGCGCGATCAAAGACTTTTCGAAAACCATGATCAATTTGGGAGTGTCTACTAACCTAAGCTCGGAAGAGGCTGCATCATCAATCGCTAAAATTGGGAACATCATGCAAGTGTCTGGAAAGGACCTTGGTACATGGTCTGGACACTTTGGGTCTGCCGTGGTAGATTTGGGTAAGTATGGTTGCCCAGTTACTAAGAAATTAGTAGCTTAAAATAACGGCCAAAATCGGTGAAAACTAAGTCTAAATAATAGCTTACTACTACAGAATGTGATATAATAGTAGTATGAAAAAGCTAACAAATGAAGAATATATCAAAAGGTTACAAAATAAGCACGGTAACGAATATACGTTACTAACACCTTATAAAACAATGAAAGAAGAAATCATTGTCAGACATGAGGGATGTGGTGAAATTTTAAGTACAACACCAGATAAGTTGTTAAGAGGTGGATGTATAAAATGTGGTTATAAAAAAATGAAAAAGGCTCAAAGAAAAACCCATGAGCAATTTTCGGAGGAGGTATCAACTTCTTACAACGGTATGTACCAATTGGTTGATACATACGTAAACAACACCACGAAATTAAAATTTTATCACAAAGAATGTGACTGCTACTTTTATGCAACTCCAAGAGATTTTTTGCAAGGAAAGGCAGGATGCCCAGCTTGTAAAAATAAGAGAATTTCAAAAAGTGTTACAAAGACACACGAATACTTTTTGGAACTTCTTGGTGACAGTTTAGGTGAAGAATATCAAATCCTTTCAAAGTATAAAAACGCAAGAACCAAGATGAAAGTAAAACATAATGTTTGCGGGCTTGAGTTCTTTTCAACTCCTCCTCATATTTTAGAGGGGAAAAGATGCCCCGAATGTTGGAAGAATGAGTTAAGCCTTGAAAGAAGAAAAACACACGATAGATTTTGTCGTGATCTTGGAGCAACTTGGTTTGATGACTACGAACTTCTTAATGAGTATAAATCTCAAAGAATAAAAGTTAAGGTAAAACACAAGCATTGTGGAAATGTTTTCGATGTTTTTCCAGACAGCCTTCTCGCAGGAAGTGGTTGTCCAAGGTGTAAAGAAAGTAGAGGAGAAAAGAAAGTATCTTGCCTTTTACAAGAAAAAGGATACAATTTTATCCCTCAATTTAAATTTTCCGATTGCATTTATAAGAGCAAGTTACCGTTTGATTTTGGTATATTGGATAAAGAAAAAAATGTAATTTTGTTAATTGAATATCAAGGGATACAACATTATAAACCTGTATCGGTCTTTGGTGGGCTAGAATCTTTTCTGGATCAGCAAAAAAGAGACTCAGTGAAAAGAGAATACGCAAAAGCGAAAGGTATCCCACTGGTTGAAATCAAATATGACGAAAACATTGAAGAAAGAATAAAAGAATTAGATAAGTTAATACCGAGGTAAATTGAGTGACTAAAGAAACTCAATCACCGTAGAGCATAGGAAGTGAACCTATGCTTTTTGTTTACTCAAAAAGCATAGAATATAATCTTCCCACGAGTGGCCGTCACCTTAACGAGTAATGTTGAAGGTGAAAATATATGCCGAACTCATAGGAAACTATGAGAAACAGAGGATAAAAAGCCTTTGTGATAACAAATGAACCATTTTGCCACGACAGAACGTGATATCGTTGAAATGACCAATCGTCTTGCAGCAGGCGGTAAACTTGCTGACTTGACCACACCAGAAATTTTGGGTCTTGCGACTGCTATGAGTAGCGTAGGTATTGAAGCAGAAGCAGGGGGAACTGCGATGAACCAGACCCTTACTGGTATCGGTAAAGCCGTATCTGGTGTAGGTAAGGGTGCGAAAGAAAAACTAGAAGTCATCGCACAAACTGCAGGTATGACCGCGGAACAATTTTCTACTGCATGGAAGCAGAAACCAGCGGAAGCCTTGCAAGCCTTTATTAAAGGCTTACAACGTGCGCACGATGAAGGCAAGAATATGGACGGAATCCTTGATGAGCTTGGTATGACAGGTATCAGACAAGGTAATATGCTGAAATCTCTTGCATCTGCATCAGACAAGATGAGTGAGGCAGTTAGTCGATCTAATACCGCTTGGAAAGAGAATAACGCACTTACTAACGAAGCTAACAAACGCTACGAGACAACAGAATCGCAATTAAAAATCTTTAAGAACAAGCTCACAGACATCGCTATTGAATTCGGTGGACCACTCTTAAAGGCGTTGAATAGCGGTTTGGATGCTGCGAAACCGTGGCTACAAACACTATCAGACATGGCTAAGAAATTTAGTGAAATGTCCACAGAGCAACAACAAAACATCATTGAATGGGGTGCTTTTGCTGCTGCAATTGGCCCAGCGATGAAAATATTAGGCGGTGGTGCAAGAATTATTAGTGGCTTTTCGAAGACTTTGGGTACAGTCGCTAGAGGAATTGGTAAATTTAGCGGTGTACTAAAATCTGTTTCTGAGGGTAATGGATTTATCAACAGCTTAAAAGGAATGGCTACCGGTATGACTGCTACTGGTACGGCTGCAGAGGGTGCGGCTGCAAGCACAGGATTATGGAGTACAGCAGTTGGCTTACTTGGTAATCCGTTAACATGGGGTGTAATCGCTGGCGGTGCTGCATTAGTTGGTATCGGTATCATTGCCCATGAGATTGCAGAAGCCAACGAACGTACTCAAACGTGGGGTACAAGCGTAAGTAAACTACAAGATCAAGAGCTAACGCAATTAAAATCTAAAGTCGATGAAGTACATCAAGCTACAATCAGCTTTGGCAAAGGTGGCGCAGAAGCCGTTGAGAATGTACGTGTAAGCGTGCAAGGATTGGCTGATGATATCCAAAAAGCGATCGACAAAGACCTTGAGAAAACATTGAAAGGTCTTGAGAAAATTGGCGCTGATGAATCTATCCAGAAACGCGCTGTCTCACAAGCAGAACAGCAAAAGAAAAACATCCAGTCGATGACAGATGAGATTGTACAGATTTATCAAAACGCATCTGATCAAAAGCGCAAGATCACTCGTGAAGAACAAGCGCTTATCTACGATTATGAGAATCAATTCATTGATAAACAATTATCACTACAGAAATATTCTGCCGATGAGCGCACCGCGATTGTAAAAGCCATGAATGGTCAAATTAGTGATCTGAATGAAACTCAATTACGCAAAGGTACAGGAGTTGTAGCTAAATGGCTCAAAGAGGAACAGAAACTCTACGATGAGCAAGTGACCGCCTTGAAAGATGCTCATGAAAAGGGAATCTATAGCCAATCTGAATATAACAAGGAATTGGAAAGATTGAACTCCCAACACAAGGCTAAAATGGAAGCATTTGGCCGTGAGTATGCTGCATTACAAAAAAAATGGAGTGAAAAAGTTCCACTCAATTTTGGTAATGATGAACAACGTAAGATGTACTTTGACCAGATGCGCAAGGACTGGGCAGAGCTAGGTCTTGACTACGATAAATTAATGTCCAAGGCAGATCAATTTGCTAACATCGTAGGTCGTTCGTCTGGTATGGTTGCTAAAAGCGTACAAAATATGTCACAGGAAACCAAAGATGCAAATCTTTTGTGGAACGGACTAGTATTTGATCCTAAGACGGGACAAGTTAAAACCAACGCGCAAGAGGAAGTAACTAAAGCGCTCCAAGCCGAAAATGGCTGGGAAAATATGCAATTTATTCTCAAACACGCAAACCTTGAAACCAACGCTAAGATGACAATCGGTCAAGCACTGGTTGAAGTTGGTAAGTGGGATAGTTTAACTCCTCAAGAAAAAGAGCTTGTTGTAGGTAACAACCAAGGAATGAAAGCCGTCCTTGATAGTAAGACCTTGCTTGAACAATATAACGCTATGCCAGCAGAAGTCAAAGAACTCTTGATGAAGAATACTGACTTTCTTTCATCTGGTGAACGTGCGACTGCGATCATTGAACGCTGGAATACACTGACACCAGAGCAGAAAGAGCTGATCTTGAAAGATGCAGCGAGTGATAAAGCTGAACGTGTACGACTAGCGGTTGATTCTCTCACTGGCATGGCCCACGTAGTCAATTTAGATGCAGAAGACAAAACAAAGAGCGCTATCGCTAGTGCAATGTCTAGTATTCTAACGCTACCGACTGATCACAAGACTGATCTGATCGCAACACCAGACGGTGTGACACTCGGAACTAACCAAGCGATGGGCGCTTTGGGATTGTACAACGGATTTGCAGTACCGACTAAGCCGTTAACAGTTGATCCTAGCAATGCGACAAATGGCGCGCAACAGGCTATCAATAAACAGCAAGAATGGAATAATACACCAAGCCCTGTAAAACCACAACTTGGCGATCCAACTGGTGCGATCACTGCCGCTCGACAAGCAATAAGCACTCAAAATGCTTGGAACGCGACACCGTCACCTACAAAAATAATCACCGCGGATGCTTCAGGAGCACAGATCGGAGCCATGGTTGCTAAAGGCGCGATCATGTCCATTCCAACATCATGGACAACCGTCATTACAACAATCCATAGGGAAGTCAAAGGACACGCTAAAGGTACGAATTTCCACGAGGGTGGACTTGCAATGGTCAATGACCAACGCGGTACGCTTTACAAGGAAATGGTCACTCTACCAACTGGCGAATCATTTATCCCAGAGGGTCGTAACGTGATCCTTGATCTTCCAAGAGGTTCGAAAGTCATGCGTGCAGGTTTGACAAAAAACTTTATGCGTGAATTAGGTATACCGAACTTTGCAGATGGTGTAGGTTGGAAACATTCGGAAGTAGCGAACGTTACACAACGAATTAAAAACGTTAACGAATGGAAACGGAACAATGAACAGCGTGATCTTGTACCGTTCATCCAAGAGTTGATTGATCAAGTGAAACGTGGTAACAATCGTGATGAACGACCAAACCAAAACTACACATTGAACGTACACGGAAATAGTACGGGCCAAGATTTGACACCAGAATTTATGAAACGCTTAATGCGCGAACTAGCATACTATACTAATCAGGAAGGAAGGGGATTGGCTTGACGACATTTACTTTTGATGGAAAGAAAAATACCGAATTCGGTCTACGAGTAGCAGAAGGCAAGAAGATCACTACTTCCAGTCTTGATGTGGAGCGCGTGACCGTAGCAGGGAGAGACGGTGACTTACTAATCAGTAATAACCGTCTTAATTCTGCTGAATTGAGTTTTCCCGTAAATTTTGTAAAAGAAAAAGGCTTGATTGCTACAGAAGTTTATAAAATTTCTGAATGGTTGAATGTGGCAGGGTATAAAGATTTAATAATCTCTTACGATCCAGATTTTATCTATCGTGCTGCATACCTTGAAACATTTAGTATCGAGGAAACCATGCGACAATTTGGTAAAACGACCATTAATTTTGTGTGCTACCCAGTAAAGTTCTACAAGCAAGGCCGTACTACTCAAACACTCTCGAACGGCGCGACAGTCAATGGTCTCGGCAATGTCAACGCTAAACCAATCATCACGCTTGTCGGATCGGGTGACTGTACGCTTACCATCAACGGTCGCAAGACCAAGTTAAGAGCCGTGCAGAACACGATCACGCTGGATATGCAAGCGAGACAAGTATTTAGTGGGAACTTGCCGGCATGGGATAAGGTCGTTAGAGCGCCACAATATCAAATGCCGTATTTGGACGCTGGTCGTAACTTGATAAGCTGGGACGGTGATTTTACGGTTAAAATGGCACCATATTGGGGGGTTAAGCTATGAGACCTATACTTTTTAATAAGAATGAGCAGTCATTTGATACGTACGGCCTCGGTGAGCTTAACGTAACCAAAGGTACGGTAACACGGGAACGCAATGGGAATTATACGCTATATGCTGAAATTCCCGTTAATGACCCGATGGTCTCAATACTTGAAAAAGAGATGAAGCTGAAAGCTGATGCTGGGCTAAGAACCAAAAATCAGACTTTCGAAATCTCACGGATCGTAAAGGATAGCAGCAACATTGTTAAAATCTACGGACAGCATATCAGCCATAAGCTAGAATACATGGCCCTACGAAATGCCACTGCATTCGCTGGATCGGCATATAGTGCCCTAGGTATCTGGAAGGGCGCGTTGATCGGTGACCTACGGTTTGATGTCTGGTCAGATATCCAGACCACTGGAAAAGGTGTGTTTGACATCTCCAAAATGGAGAATGCACGGCGGGCCCTTGGTGGTGTCGAGGGCTCTATCCTTGACACCTATGGCGGTGAATATGAGTTTGACAATACGACGGTCAGACTACATAAGCAGTTAGGCCGTACTGCTCCAACTGTTTTAGAGTATGGTCGTAATATCCTATCTGCTGAATCAGACGAAACGATTGAAAGCTCATATACCAGCGTGTTACCATTTGCGGCCTACACACCCGATAAGCCAGAGGGAGACACTAGCGATAGTCAGCCCGATCCCGTAACAGTCACGCTCCCAGAGGATTACGTAGACAGTAAGTACAAGGACCTATACGCACATCGCAGAATTAAGATCGTAGATTTTTCTAGCGAGTTTAAGAGTGACAGTAAGAACAAGGATATTCCCACGATTGAGAAACTGCGTAAGATGGCTACTGACTACATGGACCGCAACGCAATTGGTAAGCCTAAGTTCAATACCAAGATCGAGTATGCTGATCTAGCACGCACACTTGACTATGCGGATCGAGGCTGGATCGAAGAAGTCGAACTATGCGATATCGTGCCTGTCTATTATCCACAGATTGGGCTGACCGATGAAACTTTGGAAATAACCACGATCACTTACGATTTTGTAAACGAACGAAACGAAAGCGTAGAGTTTGGTGATATCGGTACAAACGTTAGAGCCACGATGCAGAATGGACTTGCTGGCAAGGTTGATGATATTGCCAAGGCTCAACAGGCGTTTGAGGACAGCTTGCCAGACTACTTGTTAAATGCGCAAGGCAACAAGGTCTGGTATAACCAACCAGACGACAAAGAGCACAAAGTCGGTGATATCTGGTTTGAAAAAAACGGTATCTATGATCGTATGTACGTTTGGAACGGTGAGATGTGGGAAAAACGCATTGATACCGAAGACATCGACAAGGTCAAAAAGGAAGTCGATAAACAACTAGAACAAGCCAAACAGTCAACGGCGATCGAAATTGCCAAAGCTGATGCAAAGGCACAAGAAGCGCTGGCCTTGGCTGGTACAATACCAGATATGCCCACGCTATCCGAGCAGATCAAAGCGCAGGTCATGAATAGCGAAGAGTTTAACCACTTGAGTGAGACTAGCAAGCTCTATGAGCGCGTGATCGGTCAGAGTGAGACAGATATGCCAGATAAGCTCTCACGGCTTGTTATGGGCAGTCAGATCTTCCAGACTGAGGTTGGACAGTATGTGAATACCAATGGCGCTAACTTGCTAAACGGTTCAAAAGGCCCATTTAAACCAGACAAAAAGCCAGCTAACTTTGATAACAATATTTTGTACAAAGACAGCACGTCTATTTATATGGAACAAGGCCAAGAGTACATCGTCAGTGCCAAAACAGACGGGAACTTTACGGCTATCCACAACGGTAGCGTAGAAAGCGATAATGTAGTCTTATGGCTGATGGATGATAAATACCAAAATTATCAAATTGTTTCCGACTTAAAAACTGGGACTACAGGAACCAAGATCACTTGGAATAAGCCGACGGGGACTTACCGTTTGCGTGTTAACACGTATCGCAAAGATCCAGATAAGCTAAAATCGGTTTGGGACGTCAAAATCAAAAAAGGGTCAATCAAGTCTGATTACACACTATCGCTAACTGACCAGCTCAAGGCTGATCCATTGATCGAAGCTACACGCACACAAATGAGCCTGCTTGCTGGATCATGGGCAGTCCGTAACCTTAACAGTAACGGTGATGTGCTGAACTCAATCAACGTACTGGCAGACGGCACGAACCGAATCGATGGACGATTAACGCATATCACAGGTCAGACCGTGATAGACGAAGCAGTCATTGATTCCGCGAATCTAAAGAAAGTTTCAGCTAGTAAAATTTCTGGTGGTGAAGCTGACTTCGCTAAAATCAACGTTGTCAATTTTGACGCTAAAAATGTGACGTCTGGGACATTTACAGGGCTCACGTTTAGAGGCGGTATGATCGAAGGGTTAAACGGCAAGATGAATATCGATCTGCAAAACAGTCAAATAAATATATTGGATAATGATGCAGGGATCAATCGGCAAAAAGAAGGATTCCCGTTGCAATTCATCCGAATGATAAACGATGACCAGATCACTAATCGCGGGGTTAAGAAATCGACTCTAACGATTATCGGTTCAAATCGTGACGGGACTGGATTGTCACATAACAGCGGTTTTGCTGGTTTTAGAACATACAACAGCGCTACTGATTCGCTTTCTGAAATTGTCGGAGATCAAGTGCTTATTATGAGTAATAATAGCAAACGTAGCCCGTGGATCTTTAAGGCAGCAGATTATACTGATAATCATCACAGATTGATACCGTCGAATGAAAACGGAACTAGACATTCGATCGGTCGAAGTGACAGACGATTAAGCGAGATCCACGTTGACGAAATTTATATAAATGGTGTACGTCTTAAGATGGCTCTTAAAGATATGCTGAACCGCATGGGCTATCGAGGCACAGGAAATTGGGGGGATAATGTAAATTGATGAACGAACAAACATATCAACGAACTTTAAACAAAATCAGCTTTAAACTAGCAAATTCGGAAATGGTATCAGCGCAATACGAAGCACTCTACGAAAAATCTCAAGAGCAATGCAAGCAAGCCAACGACTTGCTAGCTAAGTTTAACAAGGTTTTAGAGAGCGATCCAGCACTCAAAGAGTTGTTTGATGAGGCTTCTGCTAAAATCGAGGAGGTGAAAGTAGATGGAATTTAAGGTAGTAAACAAGTTTTTGCAAGAACAAAACAAGACCTTTGTCGCGATCCGTTGCCAAGATCCATACACGGCTTATGACCGTATTTTGGAAGGTAATCACATGGCAGAAACGGACGAGACTTTGATCCAAGCAGTCAAAAAAATGGTCCAGATCGAGAATGATCCATCTGGTGCAATGTCGTCTATGCAACAGCTTATTGATCTGACCTCGCAAAAAGCGACAGAGAATGAAACGATCGTCAAACGCATGGATAAGCTACAGGCAATCTTTATCGAGTATACAATCGCAAGCGGTCATATGCCTGTCAAAACCTATCAAGCGATTTCGGCATTACTCCCAGAGCTAAAAGCCAAGAAACGGTATTTGACGAATGATATCGTACAAGCTACTTATCCGTATGATACCAATCCAAAATACCCACAAGGCTCACCCGTTATTTTAAAATTTATCGACAATTTTAACTACAATAACGAGGGAGTACAGGCATTGCTACAACGTGGCGCAGTGTCGATCGTCATGCCACAATTTGAGGAGGTGAGCGAATGATGCATTTTACACCAGAGGACATTTCGATGGCCGTTGCGTTTCTCGGTGTCTTGCTTGGTATCTACGGCAATTTTAAGGGCAATATCGTGGCGCAGGAGAAACGTATGGTAATCTTGGAAAAAGATATCGAGACCATGCGTGACTTCCGTCTGACAGCCGTCAGACGGCTCGATAACCACGATGAACAGAATAAGTCTCTATTGATCCTCGCAGAGCAGGTTAAAGCCTTGAGCGAGGATATGAAGGAACTTAAAGCCCTTATCCAGAGCAAAAACTAAGGAGGTGATGTGATGTCGAGTATCATGACGAGTATTCGGCAGGTCGATGGTGGGAGTGTCATTAAATCGGGTGACACTTCTTCTGTTTTTAAGTTCGAGATCCTTGATGATGACTTTGTCAAAAAGGATCTCACAGGCACAGGTAAGCTGGTCATCTTTAACTCTAAAAATGTGATCTTGTACACAGATGTAACAGTCGAACACGGTAGCTTTAGCTTTAAATTTGACAAAGTGGTAGCTCCGGGATATTACAAGCTCGAGATCAAGCTAGACGGGTACGTGTTCCCGACAGGCGACTTTGAAATCCGTGTGCGTCCGTCATTCAATCCAGCAAACAGCGTACCGGAATCGACCGAAGACCCAAAATGAAAGCGTTGGCCGAAGAAGTACGGAAGCAATTGGGCAACGTTAAAACAGACGAGCTTCCAGACCTAGTAACAATATATAACCTAGCTAAAATTTGAAAGGAAATAAAAACATGGCAGAAAATAAACTTGAAGCAGTGGTAGTAGCAATTGGAACCGATATTAAAAATTTGCGTAAGGCAGTTAACGACAAGGAAGCAAGCTCAGGGATCACAGAGCAACAACTCAATGAAGCAATCCAGCGTGCCAAATCTGATATTTTGGGCGAAGGTGTCCCAGAGAATCTGGATACACTCAAAGAAATCGCAGACAAGATCGCTACTCTTAACGGCGACACAAGCGGAGCTATCGTGGCGAAGCTGACAGAGCTTGGTCTGAAGATTGACGCTGTAGCTGATGTTGACTATCTAGCAGCATATAATCAAGCGAAAGGAGAATAGTACGTGAACTTAATTGAAGCATTTAAGCAGATTGGACGAGACATTAAAGAGCTATTTAAGCGAACTGATGCAATTGAAAAGAAGGTTGATGGTCTAAACACAACCTCAGATGGTAGCGTTGACATGACTCAAATCAAGCAGGACATCAACGATTTAAAGAGCTTGAAATGGTTTAAAGCTTCTAACTCGTGGTCTAACTATGGTTCGGATAAACCTCACGTTTGGAAGGATTTAGAAGAAGCGACGGGCGATGTCGGAACTCCGTACATGAACTTGCCATTTTATTTCTTTAAAGATAAAGAAGGTGGCAGTATTAATCTATACGGTTTAGATAATCCACCCTTTTATATCGACCTAGAGACCAAGGAAGCTACTTGGACGGGCGATTACGAGTGGATCAACTCAATCACTGCCGAGAACCTGCTAGGCTTTGAATTAGCTCCCGTGCCAGAAGATGACTGGGAATCGTATAACGAGCTAAAAAATAAAGCAGAAGGCAACGAACGCAGGTTGGTCACTCGCACGTTTGGCGATACCAAGCAGCAAGGCTTGTGGTATGTTGATGATGAAGGGCACTTCCAACGCTTGGTTGATACCATTATCGAGCTTAAAAAGGAAATCGCAGAATTGAAAGGAAAACAAAATCATGAATAAAATTAACTGGTCTGTACGTTTTAGTGCAAAAAATAAAGCATTTTTGGGACGCTTGGCGCTTGCGGTTGCACTCCCTGTTTTGGCTTACTTCGGAATTAATTTCCAAGATTTGACAAGTTGGGGTGCAGTATATAGCTTGCTTGGCAAGTTTGCTTCAAACCCTTACTTAGTAGGTTTAACAATTGTTAACATTTTTAACATCATTCCTGATCCGACCACCAAGGGATTTGGCGACAGTAAACAGGCTTTGAAATATGTTGAGCCAAAACAAGACTAAACTAATAGTGTTTTTGCTGGCAACCGTCTATTTTTGGGTGGTTGCCTTTGATTTTAGAAAGGAGCAGTAATGGCTACTTCAAATGATATTATCAGATTCGCAGAAGGTCTAGCTGACCAAGGTGTCGGAGTTGATGCGGATAATTCTTGGGGGACGCAATGTGTGGACCTACCAAACTCTATCTCAATCAATTTCTTTGGTAAGGCTCTTTGGGGAAATGCGATTGACCTGCTTAATTCTGCCCGTGACCTTGGCTATGAGGTAGAATATAATCAAGAGGGCAACGTTAACAGTCGCCCAAGAGCTGGCGCTGTATTTGTGCAAGAGACAATCTATCTGTACGGCCATCCATATGGTCACACAGGTCTGGTCATCGAAGACAGTGACGGATACACTATACGTACTATCGAGCAGAACATAGACGGGAATGCAGACAGCCTATATGTCGGTGGCCCAGCACGATACAATACCCGTGATTTTACAGGCATTGTAGGCTGGTTCTACTTCCCTGTAGATGACCAACCAGCACAAGCGAGTGCTATCGTGCCGTCAGAACCTCTCACAGTCGATTCTGACGCATTTAATGAGGAGACTGGCACATTCACGGTCGAAGTATCTGCGCTCAATGTACGGGCTTCCGCAGGCCTATCTGGCGAGATCGTAGCAGTGTATACCGCAGGTCAAGCTATCAACTACGATGGCTGGATTGATAACGATGGATACATTTGGATCACATACATCGCAGGATCTGGCAATCGTAGATATGTCGCAGTCGGACAATCACAAAATGGTAAACGTATCAATAGCTTTGGCTCGTTTAGTTAGATATTAATTCTTCCCCTCCC